>Ga0257114_1000293_pt1 | contig 38827 bp, 33 predicted proteins | sample SI112_10mmetaG_FD_190149 | JGI IMG/M metagenome (GOLD analysis project Ga0257114, IMG submission 190149) | Marine microbial communities from Saanich Inlet, British Columbia, Canada - SI112_10m | ecosystem: Environmental > Aquatic > Marine > Inlet | place: Canada: British Columbia | collected...
ATTTACTGCCAATAAAAGTATATGCAATGCTATCTCTTAGGGATGAAGACTTAATGGAGAAATGGATTGGAAAAGGGCCTGACAAGGATCTTGATAGCATGCTCGTGACTAGATCAGTGAAGGCTTATTATGATGGAGCACTGGGGTCAAGAGGGGCAAGGTTATTATTTGACTATTCGGACCAACCAGGACATCGAGGTATCAGTGGTGATGGTTATGGGTTTAATGAGAAATTAATGTCTAGGGCTATGAAAGAAGGGTTTCAAGTTGCAATTCATGCAATTGGCGATGCCGGTAATCGTGAAGCTATTGATATACTGGAAAAGATTTTTGATGAAGATCCATTTACTAGATCAAATCGACATAGAATTGAGCATGCTCAGATCCTTCATCCTGATGACATGCCTCGCTTAAACCAGTTAGATATCATTGCATCTATGGAGCCTGCTCATGCTGTAGAAGATAAGACTTGGGCTGAAGAACGTTTAGGCTCTGATAGAATTAAGGGTGCATATGCTTGGCGTTCCATCAGAAGAAGTGGCGCACGGTTAACATTTAATTCTGATAATCCAGGTTCAGACCATAATATATTTTATGGGCTTCACTCAGCTATTACTAGACAAGATAAAAGTGCGCAACCCGAGGGTGGTTGGTTCAAAGAGCAATCAGTTAATATTGATGAGGCAGTAAGAGCTTACACATCTTGGTCAGCTTACGCGAGTTTTCGAGAGGGGTTAACTGGTGTAATTGAAGAAGGGAAATGGGCAGATCTGAGTATCATGAATGTCGATCCGTTTATGATTTCTGATGATAGTCCTATAGATTTATTAGATGGTGAAATTCTTATGACCATTGTCAATGGGATAATCGTTTATGAGAAATAGAGACAAGAGGAATTAAGACAATGAAGTCATTCCATTTATTGATGAAAGTATTATCGATCTGTTTGGTATTTCTAATGATAGATGCATGCTCAAAATCTAACCATATGGATATTGCTAAATCACCAGCGTATGAATATCAATCATCTGGAATCAGGCAATTTGAATGGGATGATACACATGAGATTGGTTGGATTAAAACTCTGCTTGAGGAAGCTAGTATTGAATCTTCAAATACAGAAATAGCCGAAATATATTTTCCACCTGGATATCAAGATACAGCCCATATGCATGAATTGGAGTTGCTTTATGTTCTTGATGGGAGGCTTGACCATATCGTAAATGGAGTTTCACATATTTTACATCCAGGTATGTTGGGAATTGTTAAAAGTCCCGATTTAGTGGTACATCGAACTGACTCTGAGAAGGGGGTTAGAGTTCTCGCGATATGGCCTTATGGAAAAGAGATTCAGAAATTCGAAGAAGAAGAGCTTCGAGAACTTTCTTTTAATAAGTAATATATAAGACAATAAATCATTTTCGAAAATAGCAATTCTTTAGTGTGATCATATTTTAAATCAAGGAAAATTATCAAGAATCATTAACTTTAGAGAGGTTTTGGCACTCTCTTTTGGGGCAATGATTGGATGGGGCTGGGTGGTGATGTCTGGTTTTTGGGTAATGAGTGCTGGAAGTGTCGGTGCTGTAATTGCCTTTTTGGTTGGCGGTGGAATAATCCTTTTAGTGGGATTAACTTATGCAGAATTGGCATCAGCAATGCCGGTTGCAGGCGGGGAGCATGTTTATTCAAAGAGAGCTATGGGATCAACCATCTCTTTTATTTGTACTTGGTCAATTTTATTTGGCTATGTTTCGGTGATTTCTTTTGAAGCCGTTGCTCTGCCTACAGTTCTAGAGTATTTGTTTCCTAATCTGAATCATGGCTACTTATGGACAATTTTAGATTGGGATGTTCATTTCACTTGGGTAATTATCGGTATAATTGGAGCATTATTGGTTACCTTAATTAATGTCTTTGGGGTTAAAGCAGCCGCTAAATTGCAATTATTGGTTACAAGCATGATTTTAATTAGCGGCTTTATTTTGTTTTTTGGTGCCGCTAAAAATGGGCAACTAACAAATATACAACCTCTCATCAGTAATCAAATGTCAGGTTTCTTATCCGTGTTAGTTATGGTGCCTTTCATGTTTGTGGGATTTGATGTTATTCCTCAAGCAGCACAGGAGATTAATATCCCATTTAAGAAGATAGGTCAGACAATTTTGATATCGATAGTAATGGCGATTCTCTGGTATGTTTTGATTATTTTAGCTGTTTCTTTGGGAATTAATCAGCAAGCAATAAGTAATTCAGAATTACCAGCTGCAGATGCTGCTAAGTTATTATTTAGCTCAAATGCAATGGGGAACTTAATAGTTGTTGCTGGTATAGGAGGATTGTTGACCAGTTGGAATGCTTTTTTAATTGGTGGTAGTCGAGCTATATTTGCAATGTCAGAAATGGGTCAATTACCAAAATTTTTAAGTGATCTACATCCAAGATATAACACACCTTATAAGGCCATATTATTAATTGGTGCGCTTTCAATGATTGCTCCTTTTTTTGGGAGACCTGCTTTATTGTGGCTTGTAAATGCTGGTGGCCTTGGTATAAGTTTGGCTTATATTTTGGTAACGTTATCTTTTTTAGTATTGCGATATCGTGAACCCAATATGAACAGACCATTTAAAGTTCGTTATTGGCGTGTAGTTGGTTTTGTTGCATTTTTTTTATCATTGGGTTTAGCTAGGTTATATTTTCCTGGTAGTCCGGCAGCTTTATTATGGCCATATGAATGGTCTATTATCTTTATTTGGATTATTTTAGGCCTAATCTTTTCATGGCAATCCAATAGGATAAATTAATTTAAAAAATATAAATATGAATTTAGATAAATCAAAAAATATTTTAACTGAAAAGATAGATTCTAATATTCTAAGGCTTAAGCTTGATGATCCTCAGCGAAGGAATGCACTTTCCTCTCAAATGATAGCTCGGATGATATCTGCTTTAGAGAGAGCAGAAATTAATAAGGAAGTGAAAGTAATTATAATCGCTGCGACAAATCCAGTATTTTGTGCGGGTCATGATCTAAAAGAGATGACAGCTGCAAGAAATAAATCAGATAATGGCCAGGCATTTTTTCAACAATTATTTGATGATTGTTCTCGACTAATGCAAATGATCACTAATCATTCTAAACCAATAATAGCTGAAGTTTCTGGAGTTGCTACTGCGGCGGGTTGCCAATTGGTAGCAAGTTGTGATCTTGCAGTTGCTTCAGAAAAAGCAACTTTCGCAACTCCTGGAGTTCATATTGGACTATTTTGCTCCACCCCAATGGTCGCACTTTCTAGAAATATTTCAAATAAACATGCTATGGAAATGTTATTGACTGGTGAAATGGTGGATGCCAAAAAAGCAGAGAGTATTGGTTTAATAAATAAAGTTACCAGTGAGTCTAACTTAAAAAAACAGACTCAAAATTTAGCCAATTTGATTGCAGGCAAACCTACGTTGACAGTTTCGATTGGTAAAAAAACATTTTATGAGCAAAAGAACCTAAGTCTTAATGATGCTTATGCTCTTTGTTCTAAAGTTATGACTATGAATATGCTGAAAGAAGAAGCGAAAGAAGGCATTGAGGCTTTCTTAGATAAACGTGAACCTAATTGGGATTTAGAGAACGATTAAATGCATTGGTTTAAAGTGTATGATTGTACTTAGAAGGTTGATTTTGAGAAACATGATATAATTTTTTTATTGACTGAGCTAAACGAAGAATAGGAAATATAATTGAAAAATATCGTACGATATAGCATCCCAAATATATTCACGGCAGCGAGCCTGTTATTGGGTTTTGCCGCAATAATTACCAGTCAGCATGGAAATATTGAGCAAGCTGCATGGATGATTGTCTGGTGTGGCATTCTCGATGTGATGGATGGATTGGCTGCAAGAATGTTAAATGCGACCTCACCATTTGGTGCAGAATTTGATTCGATGGCTGATCTGGTCTCTTTTGGAGTAGCGCCAGCGTTTCTAATGCTAAATACAGTCATGTACCTCAGTGATTTAAACCGCTATTCAATTGAATTCTGGATTCTGGCGACATCTGTAAGTATCTTTGTTCTTGCCGGAGCATTGAGATTAGCTCGATATAACCTAACTTCTGATAAACCTATGAAGGGATGGTTTTCAGGGATACCAATTACAGCTGCTGGAGCAGGCCTAACCGCTACGGCCGCTCTATTATTATTGAGATATGAGGCCTATCTCAGTGTTGAGCAAATTAATCTTTATGTACCTATATTTATGTTAGTCATGACTATAGGCATGGTTTCCACATTTAAATTTCCAAAAATGATGAAGCGAGATGGTTTTTATATAAATTTATTTCAAGCTACTAATTTTATAGTCTCATGCTATTGCGCTATCACAAGAAGTTATCCAGAGTTTCTTTTCTTCATGGGTATGTTTCTTCTGGTTGCAGGCACTATTGCTGGGCGTTATGCCTCACATGAGAGTCAAAATTAACATTGGATATTGAACAAAATAAATACACCTCTGATCAGATGATCAAGAGAAGAGAGAGATTACTTGGTCCTGCATATAGATTATTCTATGATCGCCCATTAAATATAGTACGTGGTGAAGGTGTTTGGCTTTTTGATTGTGATGATAACCGCTATTTGGATATGTACAATAATGTTGCACATGTTGGCCATTGTCATCCACATGTGGTCCAGGCAATAAAAAAACAAGTAGGTATTCTAAATACCCATACTCGTTATTTGCATAATAATGTTCTGGATTATGCTGAGAGGCTCCTTGATAAAATGCCAGACGATCTTGATGTGGCGATGTTTAGTTGTACTGGAACCGAGGCAAATGAACTTGCCCTTAGAGTAGCTAGAATTTATACAGAGGGTACCGGAATAATTGTGACTGAAGATGCTTATCATGGAAACTCTCATGCTATAGCAGAAATATCTACAGAAGATAACGAACCAGAAGATCGCTCTGATTATATCGTTACTGTTCCAGCTCCGGACACCTATCGAGGAATTTATTGCCAGAAGGATGCGGCAGATAAATATGCTGAGCACATTAAAGTAGCCATTAATTTATTAAAAAAAAGAAATATTAAAGTTGCTGCATTTATTATCGATACTATCGTCTCTAGTAGTGGTGTTGTGGGAGCACCATCAGGTTATTTAAGAAAAGCCGCAGAGATAATTCGTGAGGCTGGTGGATTGTTCATTGCTGATGAAGTGCAACCAGGTTTTGGCAGAACTGGTAAAAATTTTTGGGGTTTTGAAAGTGATAACTTTGTTCCTGATATTGTTACTTTAGGGAAGCCAATGGGTAATGGTCATCCAATAGCAGCAACTATTATACAAAGAGATATCATCGAGAAATTTTCAAAAAAAACAGGATATTTTAATACTTTCGGAGGTAATCCAGTATCTTGTGCAGCAGCAATGGCTGTACTTGATGTAATTGAGAATGAAAATCTTCAGAAGAATGCATTAGATGTAGGTGCTTACTTAAAATCAGGGATAAAAAAAATTGCGGAAAAATATTCGCTCATCGGCAATGTACGAGGGAGTGGATTTTTCTTAGCAATTGAAATGATGGATGATAGAACGAATATTCCTGCAACTGAAAAAGCTTCTGAAATTGTCCAAAGACTTAAGGATTTTGGAATTTTAACCAATACGATAGGACCTGATGAAAATATATTAAAACTTAGACCTCCAATGATCTTTTCAAGAGAGAATGCTGATTTTTTCTTGATGGGTTTGGATAAAGTTCTGCAAGAAGTAAGATATGATTAAATCAGTAGGCTTTAAATAAGATTATCAAAGGGTAGATGTTATGTTTGGATTACCAATAGAAACATTTATTTGGGTTTTTGGGTTTCCTGTGTTTTGGATTTTATATACGCTAATTTTTCTCTATCGAACCCGCTTCTGGCCATCCAAACAGGATGATGAGGATTCATCATGAATGGTGTTGTGATTCTTTTCTTAATCCTTTACTACATTGTTGTAATTGCAATTGGTTATTGGGCTTTGCGTAATGGTGGTAGTAAAGATTTGGAGGGTTATTTATTAGGTGGGAGGAAAATTGGTCCAGCAACAACAGCCCTTACTCTTCAGACCACCTCAATGAGTGGGTATATGTTTCTTGGTGCAGGTGGCCTTGGATATCTTCAAGGGTATTGGGCTTTATGGTATGCCTTGGGTGATATAGGAGGAGGAATATTAAACTTTTCCATTATTGGAAGGCGAATGAGGAAGTTTTCCCAGTTGTCGGGAGCTCTTACCGCGATCGAGTATTTGGAAAGACGATATCCTTCGTCCATATTAAGGTTACTGTCTGCATTACTCACCCTATTTTTACTTGGTTTCTATGTATTAGCGCAATTTATTGCTGGTGGTAAAGGGATGGCCTTGGTAACTGGGATTCCATATCCAGCCGCACTGGCAATCGCAGTTACAGTTATTGTTTTATATACATTTATGGGTGGTTATTTAGCAGTGGCATATACTGATTTTTTTCAAAGCCTAATAATGTTATTTGGAGTAATGTGGATCTTTATCGCTGTTTTATCACAATTAGGTGGTTTTACATCTGCAAATAATGCGCTACATGTTTTCGACCCTACTTTGCTTTCTATGTGGGGTAAAGATTTAGGCTTCAAGGGACAATGGGGTGTTGTTGCCGGTGCTATTTTAATTTTCTCTATTGGTCCGCTAGGATGGCCACATCTTGTCACACGTCATATGGCTATGAAATCTCCATCGACAGCAAGGCAAGCTGGAGGATGGGCAACTGCTTGGAATCTATTATTTGTTCCAACGCCATATTTAATTGGTATTTTTGGAGTTTTAATATTGCCAAGCATTAGTGATCCTGAAATGGTAATCTTTCAGCTTGCTGGTGAATTACTCCCTTCTGCGGCAACTGGGCTAGTAATGGCTGCAATTATGGCAGCTATAATGTCGACAGCAGATTCATTGCTTCTTCAAACTGGTACGATTGCGTCACGTGATTTGTATCAAAGGTTCATTGATTCTGAAGCATCTGAACAACAAATGGTTTGGGTTTCAAGGGGCTTGGTAATTTTAATCGCATTGATTGGTTATTTTGTAGCTCTTGTTGAGCCTCCCTCTGTTTTTAATGTAGTAATATTTGCAACGTCAGTCTTAGGCAGTGCTTTTTTACCCGCATATGTTTGTGCTGTTTGGTGGAAAAAAGCCAATACACCTGGTGCTCTTACATCCATAATAATAGGGGCTCTAGTGTCATTTTGTTGGGAATATTTTGATATTACGAGTATTACAACTGTAGCTCCAATGTTAGCAGGAATAGTTTCTTCGGCCCTTACTATGATTATTGTAAGCTTAATTACTCAATCGAGGTATCCAGTGCCAAATTACGTCAAAGATATGATAGAAGAATCTTCTAATATTAGGTTGATACCAAAAGATATGGAGCTTTTACCAGATAACGCAATAGCCACCCAAGCTTGGGAGGTCAAAAAATATATGAGGTCAAATAAATGAGTCAATATATTTCAATTCCTTTGATCAATGAGCATATTCGAAAAAAAGAAGCTCAAGATCTGGCAAAAAAAATTATAAATAGTGATGAGATAATTAGCATTAATCCCTTTTATTATCCTTATTATCATTACAATGTTAATTGCAAGCTGCCATTTTTGTTTGGCGGAAAAAGAATAACAATTAATGCTTTGATAGATGCTTGCAGTGGACAAGGCTTAACTACTGATGAATTTGGATTAGCCAAAGTTTTTATCCCTAAAGAACAGATGTTAGATATAAAGAAACAACAGGTTCACGCTGACATCGCACTAAAAAGTTTTATTGTGAATCACCTTCAACGTAAATTTAGAACATTTTTTGATTACAAAACAACTGTAGAAAATAGGAGTGTAATCTATAAGTTATTTTGGATGATAGAATATGCAACTGAATCAGTTTTGATCGACTCTTTTACAGAAGATTTTGAGATCTTAGATATAAAAAAAAGGGCATGAAAAAATAAAATAATAGTTATGGTCATCGAGAATCATGGAGAATCAAATGGGTAAATTTTCAAGAAGGAATTTCTTAGGTTCCTCAGCAGCATTGCCACTTGGATTGGGTATAGCGTCTATATCAAATCAATCAAATGCAGCTTATGTTACTGGTCAAGCAGATATGCTGGTGATAGGAAAGATTATCACCATGGATACATATAATCCCTTGGCTGAAGCGATGGCAATTAAGGGTGATCGCATATTAGCAGTCGGTGATTTAGAGGAAGTATTGCCTTTTGCAGGAGCAAGCACCGAGAGAATTGATGCGAGTAACCATGTTATAACACCAGGCTTTATTGATGCTCATAGTCATCCATTATTCGCTGAAGAAGCCATTGGGGTTAATGTTAATTTGCCGAACATTGATGAGGTAAAAAAAGCTTTGGCATGGAAGGCTTCACAAACACCACCTGGACATTGGGTGAGAGGTGTTATGTATGATGATACTAAGTTTTCTGATGAGCGGCCTCTAAATAGAAACGATATTGATCAAGTGGTAAAAGATCATCCTGTGTATGTTGCTCATCGTGGTGGACATACTGGTGTTGTTAATTCAATGGCACTTGAGATTGCTGGTGTGACTATGGAAACCCCTGATCCAGTAGGTGGGAAATTTTATCGTGAGAATGGCGAGTTCACTGGGAAAGTCGCTGAACACGCAGTTGATACCTTTTTTAGAGTAGGTACTTGGCCCGTTATGAATAGGAGTGTTCGGCAAGAAGCTGCGAGAATTAGTTCTAAAAATATGGCAGCTTCGGGCTTAACCTCAACAACAGATGCCAGCGGAAATCGCGATGATCTAGTGGCTTACCAAGATGCCAGAAGGGATGATGAGTTATCTTTCAGAGTTTCATTTATGCCAAATGGAAACAGTAAGGTTTACACTGGTTTGAAAGAGGCTGGGATTGGCTCTGGGTATGGTGATGAAATGATTCGCATTGGCGCAGTAAAATTTGCAGCCGATGGTTCAGCTTCAGAAAGGACCATGAGCATGAGCACTCCTTATGAGGGTAAACCAGATGATTACGGAATCTTGACGATGAATCAAGATGAAATATATGCTGCTGTGGATGACGCTGTTGCGCATGATTTTAGAGTAGGGATACATGCAAATGGGGACATTGCCATCAATATGGTATTAAATGCATACGAGAAAGTCTTAAAGGTTAATAATGGATCAAATCCTCGGCATCGAATAGAGCATTGTTCATTAGTTAATGAGAGTCTCTTAAATCGTATCAAAGCAACCGGCGTGATTCCAACGCCTTTTTATACATATGCTTATTATCATGGAAATAAATGGGTCGACTATGGTTATGAAAAAATGCAAAACATGTTTGCACATCGGAGTTTTTTGGATGCAGGTATTCCAGTAGCACCCGCTTCAGACTTCACGCCTGGGCCATATGAGCCAATGATGGCTATTCAAAGTATGGTAACAAGAAAAGATGTAAGAGGAAGGGTTTGGGGGCCAGATCAGAGAATATCAGTTTCTGAGGCCATGCGTATTTGCACTGTGCACGGAGCATATGCTTCTTTTGAGGAAGATATTAAAGGATCATTAGAGGCTGGTAAATTGGCCGATTTTGTTATTCTTGAAAAGGATCCCCATGAAGTTAATCCAGATGAAATTATAAACATAAAAGTACTAAAAACGGTACTAGGTGGAAGAACTACTTTCGAAATTTGAATATTTTATTTGAGAGTAAAATATTGATTTAGATCAATTAGGTTAATCGAAATAAATTTCATAATGTAACGAATATTTTTCAGTGGTAGCAATCATTTTATGAATACATTATATTGCGTATATCTTAAATGTTTAGGGGGTTCTAAGATAAATATCTAGAAAATTTTAAGTTATTATTATGTTACTTAAGTCATTGATAATTAATATATTTTCTTTAACCCTGATAGTTAAGAGTGATGTTAGTTTTTCGGTTTGTAAAATTGTAAGAAAAAATGATTGCGCAGATACAAAAATGTTAAGTTGCAATTCGGGTTTTTAGAATAATATAATTAAGGATGCATCGGGTATGCCTATAGCAATTGTTGTAATTCTTTTAGTAGTGGGATCGATTATATTTCATTTTGTCAGTCCCTGGACATTTACACCACTGGCATCAAATTGGAGTCAAATTGATGACACGATAAATCTCACGTTTTGGGTAACGGGATTTGTTTTTGTGGCGATAAATTTATTCATGGCTTACGCAGTGATTAAATATAGAGCTGCACCTGGAAAGAAAGCTTCTTATGATCCAGAAAATACCAAATTAGAAAAATGGCTAACAGTTTTTACTACTGTTGGTATTGTTGCCATGTTAGCGCCAGGTCTTTTTGTATGGGGACGTTTTGTTGATGTGCCAGAGAATGCTCTTCAAGTAGAAGTCCTAGGTCAGCAATGGCACTGGAGTTATCGATTACCCGGAGCTGATGGTGAATTTGGTAATGTAAGCGCTAAGTTAATTACAAAAGAAAATCCTTTTGGTATGGATTACGATGATCCTGTTGGTCAAGATGATATTTTGATCAGCAGCCCTGAGCTTCACCTACCTATTGATGTTCCAGTGAATTTGAATTTGCGTTCAAAAGATGTGCTTCATAACTTCACCGTCGCACAATTTAGGGTGAAAATGGATATGGTGCCAGGCATGGTCACGAGTTTATGGTTCACACCAACCAAGGCTGGACGATATGACCTTTTGTGCGAAGAATTATGTGGAATTGCGCATCATACAATGCGTGGAGCTGTAATAGTTGAAGCGGCAGATGATTATAATAATTGGGTTGCCTCTAATCCAACTTTCTCAGATGTACAAGTCAGAATGGCCTATGAGCCTCCACCAAATGCACCAGCAGCACAATATGCAGTTTGTGCTGCTTGTCATGGGCAACAGGGTGAAGGAATGACAGTTCTAAATGCGCCTAAGATTTCGGGACAAAGTGAGTGGTACTTGAGAAATCAGTTGGAAAATTATAAAAATGGCCTTCGTGGCTCACATAAAGATGACATCTATGGCCAACAAATGGCACCAATGTCGATGACATTATTTAATGATGAAGCGATGGATAACGTGATTGCTCATATTCAAAGTTTTCCTGATAATCCAGCACCTAAAACAATTGAGGGTGATATAGAAAGTGGGAAAAAGACTTATGCGGTTTGTGCTTATTGTCACGGTGGTAATGCTCAAGGGATCAAAGAAATGAATGCGCCGAGAATGGCAGGCATGACCGATTGGTATTTAGAAAGACAATTACAAAACTTTAAACATGGAATTCGTGGCCAACATCCAGAAGATTATTATGGCAAACAAATGAGTTTTATGGCTAGAATTCTGCAAGATGATAAAAAAATAAACGATTTAGTCGCTTATATAAATACATTATAAAAAGGGTTAGTTTTTTAAAATTTAAATTTCATTATAAATAGAAAGAAAAAGTAAGGGGAGCCTAATGGCCTTTGTAGCATTTGCTGATCAAGATCATGAACAAGAACACCATGATCCACAAACGTTCTTAACGAAATATGTCTGGAGTCAAGATCATAAAGTTATAGCAATACAATATGGTGGGATCGCTATATTTGTGGGTTTGATTGCTTTGGTATTATCAATATTGATGCGATTACAGCTAGGATTTCCAAATACGTTCGCAGTGATTAACCCTGAAAGTTACTATCAGTTTGTCACAATGCATGGAATGATTATGGTAGTTTATCTCCTGACTGCTTTATTTTTGGGTGGATTTGGAAATTACCTGATACCATTGATGTGTGGCGCGCGTGATATGGTGTTCCCGTTTTTAAATATGTTGAGTGTTTGGTTTTATCTCTTATCAGTACTCATATTATTGGCTAGTTTTTTTGTACCTGGTGGTGCTTCCGGTGCTGGGTGGACATTATACCCACCTCAATCTATAGCGCCCGGTACTCCAGGTGTAGATCTGGGAATAATCCTAATGTTAGTCTCATTAGGGGTATTTATTGTTGCTGCGACTATGGGTGGATTAAATTATGTAACTACAGTGCTTCAGGCAAGATGTAAGGGTATGACATTGATGCGCTTGCCTCTCTCAGTATGGGGTATATTTGTGGCTACAATATTAGCGTTACTTGCCTTTCCAGCGTTACTTGTAAGTGCCATCATGATGATTTTAGATAAAACTATTCAAACCAGTTTTTTCATGCCAGCGATGATTTCAGCTGGGGAACAGTTAAGTTACAATGATGGAAGCCCGATACTTTTTCAACATCTATTCTGGTTCTTTGGCCATCCTGAAGTCTACATTGTTGCCCTTCCTGCATTTGGTCTTGTATCTGATGTACTAGCAACTCATGCTCGGAAAAATATCTTTGGATATAGAATGATGGTATGGGCTATTTTAGCAATTGGTGGCTTAAGTTTTATAGTCTGGGCTCATCATATGTATGTAAGTGGTATGAATCCATATTTCGGTTTTTTCTTTGCCACTACTACTTTAATTATCGCAGTACCTACCGCCTTGAAAGTATATAATTGGGTCTTAACTCTATGGCAAGGTAATATTCACTTAAGAGTCCCAATGTTATTTGCTATTGGTTTTATATTTACGTTCATTCATGGTGGCTTGACTGGAATATTTTTAGGTAATGTTGTGATAGATTTGCCATTATCTGATACCTATTTTGTGGTAGCTCATTTTCATATGGTGATGGGAGTCTCACCTGTATTAGTAGTGTTTGCTTCGTTATATCATTGGTTTCCTTTAATGTCAGGTAAGATGTTTAATGAGACTCTGGGTAAATGGCATTTCTGGCTAACTTTTTTAGGTGCTTATTCTGTCTATCTACCTATGCATTATTTGGGCTTTCAAGGTGTTCCAAGACGGTATTTTTCAATGGGTAATACAGATTTTCTTCCTGAATCAGCACAAATGCTAAATGCCAGCATTACTGTTTCAGCAATCATTCTAGCCTTAGCTCAATTACTATTTTTTATAAATATCTTTATTAGCTTAAGGAGTGGGAAAAAAGCTAAACCTAATTGTTGGGGTGCCACATCACTCGAATGGCTTACACCTGACCAACCACCTAAACATGGTAATTGGGCACATGATTTACCTGAAGTACATCGATGGGCATACGATTATAGTGTTCCTGGTCAAGAGCAAGACTTTACTCCTCAGACAGTACCAGCCAGTGAGGTCCCGGTTGGTCGTGATCATGGTGTAACGCATGAGGATACATAGGGAACGTAATAAGAAATGACTATTACTCTTATTTTTCTGGCTGTTATCATGGCTACTGTGATTACTTGGTTGCTCAGGCAAACCATTAATACGCAACCATGGGTGTCTAACTCAGAAGCAGATGCTGCTTCTGGAGTTTCCCTCAATACCAATCCACAAGCTATTGGCCTGACAACATTTCTAGCTGTGGCTACCTCAATGTTTGCCTTATTTGCTAGTGCTTATACTATAAGAATGACAATGCCTGACTGGAGTCCACTGAATGAACCATTGGTATTATGGGTTAATACTGGATTTTTGATACTAGCTAGTATCGCTTATCAATGGACTACATCGGTAGCACTTAATAGTTCCATTAAAAAAATTAAAATCGGACTGATTGCTTCAGGAGTGTTTTCGTTACTTTTTCTAGTCGGTCAGTTTTCAGCTTGGCAAGATTTAATAGCACAAGGCATGTATGTGTCAACTAACCCAGCCATAGCATTTTTTTATGTATTGACCGCTATGCACGGCCTACATCTTATTGGTGGACTCTATGTCTGGGCAAGATCAATGATCAAGGTAACACAAGGCATAGAGAGTAATGAAGTTATCCGAGTAAGTGTTGAGTTGTGTACGGTCTATTGGCACTTCTTGTTACTTGTTTGGGCATTGTTATTTAGTTTATTGATTTCAACTTAAATATAGAGGAATTAGTTATATGTCAGATACATCTGTGGCACAAACAGGAGAGCCATTAAAAGAGGGATTAGCTGGGGTTGTGGCTGATTATTCTGCAGATAAAACAGCATTCCAAGTACCTTGGGGAAAGGCAATGATGTGGATTTTTTTATTGAGTGATACTTTTATATTTAGTTGCTTCTTAATTGCCTATATGACTGTCAGAATGTCTGCTCAAGACCCTTGGCCACTCACGAGTGAAGTTTTTTCATTAAGCATGGGAGGTCAGCCTATCCCATTACTACTTATCGCGATAATGACTTTTATTTTGATTACTTCTAGTGGCACTATGGCAATGGCTGTCAATTATGGATATAGAAAAGATAAGAAAAAAACATTTTATTTGATGCTTGCTACAGCGATATTAGGTGCATCTTTTGTTGGAATGCAAGTATTTGAATGGACAAAACTGATATTTGATGAAGGTGTAAGACCATGGGGTAATCCAATGGGTGCTGCTCAGTTTGGCTCAGCTTTTTTTATGATTACTGGGTTTCATGGATTACATGTATCAGCTGGTGTTATTTATCTTCTTGTCGTAGCATTTAGAGTTAAGAATGGGTTTTATGAACGACGTGGAAATGATTATGGGATCGTAGAGGTTGCTGGTTTGTATTGGCATTTTGTTGATCTTGTTTGGGTATTTATCTTTGCATTTTTCTACCTTTGGTAATAATAGGAGTATTAGTTTATGTCTGAAGGACAACAGCATCCATTAAGTATTTATTACTCGATCTGGATTTTACTTTTCGTAGTTAGTGGCTTCTCTTATGCAGTTGATTATTATCAACTTCAAGGTACATTGAGATGGACATTGATTCTAATATTCATGTTTATTAAAGCTGGCTTTATTACAGCCATATTCATGCATATGACTTGGGAGAGAATGGCATTGCAATTAGCAATATTAGTGCCTCCAATATTTTTAATGATATTCATTGGCATTATGGCAATTGAAGGTGACTATACTTTTTTAACGAGGATAGAGTTTTTCACTGAAAGTGATTTTGTTCCTGTTTATCATAATTCTGGGGCAGCACATTAATTTTTTTTGACGGAATTCCTTATTTTTTCTGCTATGGTAGCAACTTCATTTGAGACTCTATTGGTGTTTATTGTATAAAATTGATCTTCGTGCATTATTAATTTTCCATCGACTATCACTGTAATCACGTCTTGTTCGTCAGTAACATAAACCAAGTGCGATGCAATATCATAGCTTGGTTGATGATGCACATCGCTGAATTCAACTTGAATGATATCGGCCTTCATACCAACCTCAAGCCTCCCAATTTTATCTCCTAGACCAATAATTTGTGCTCCATTAGTCGTTGCCATTCTTAATATTGTATTGGCAGGTAAAGCCTCAGGATCCATTTTTGTTACTTTTTGTAATAGCGCCGCTAATCGCATTTCTTCCCACATATCAAGATCATTATTACTAGCTGCTCCATCTGTACCAAGGCCAATAAGAACTCCAGCTTTAAGCATATCAGCGATGGGGGAAATCCCTGAGGCAAGTTTCATATTAGATGTTGGGTTATGGACTACACCTACATTTTTATTAGCGAGAATTGCGATTTCTTTTTTAGTTGGCCAGACTACATGAGCTGCAATCGTTCTCCCATTAAAAAAGTCAATTGAATCGAGTGCTTCAATGCTGGTCATCCCATAATTTTGATTAGAGTATTCAAGTTCAAATTCAGATTCTGATAGATGAATACTTATTGGTGTATCTGTAGACGCAGCTACACGGCGCGTTTCTTTTAATTGCTCTAAATTTAATGAGTAAATTGCATGTGGGCCTAAGATAGGAGTTACAAGCGGACTTTTTTTGGACCATTTCTTAATGAATTGTTCTCCACCATTGATAGCATCCTGTGCGTTTTGAGCATTAGGTGTTTGGTTGTCACTAACGGTTGAGGATACAAACCCTCTAATGCCACAAGAGTTCACTACTTGAGAGATAACTTCTGGATAAAAATACATATCTACGAAAGTTGTAGTACCTCCTCGAATCATTTCCCAGCATGCTAATTCTGTCCCAATGCGGACAAATTCGGCAGATACAAACTCTTGCTCTAAGGGATATATATAGTTAGTTAGCCAGTCTATTAATGATCGATCATCAGCAATACCGCGAAGCAATGTCATCGCTGCATGGGAATGTCCGTTTATAAGACCTGGAAGAGCTATCCTATTCTTTCCTGAAATAAACCTATCAGCTCTATATTTATTGTTTATTTGGTGTGTATCTGCGATGTCAATTATCAATCCTTTGTTGATTGCGATTGATGAGTTCTCGAGGATGGTATTAGAAGCATCCATAGTAAGAATATGTTTTGCTTCAACAATTAAATCAATATCGATTTTTTCATTAGGTTGTTCTTTCCCATTAATATTATGGGAAATAAAAATTAATAATAAAATGCAATAAAATTTTGGTGTTATGGTATGCATGATAGTTTAAACGGTATTTTAAATTGTTACGTTAACCTATATTATGATTGTTTTAAATACCACAATCCCATTTCATTAAAATTTAAATGGAGAAACTTATCATTAGCTTAGTCGGTATAACAATTATTTTTGCTATTGCCTATTTACTGTCAGAAAATCGAAAATCAATAAATGTAAGAATCATTATTGCAGCATTTTTTTTGCAGTTTTTGATTGCTTATTTTGTCTTAACGCTCAACTTAGGAAAGCTGATAATAGAAAAACTTAGTGATGGTGCAAGATATATAATTGATTTTTCACAAGAAGGTGTTGCTTTTGTATTTGGGCCATTAGCAAATGAATGGAGTTTTGCAATTAATGCGCTACCAGTTGTAATTTTCTTATCCGCATTAACAGCAGTTCTTTATCATTTGAGAGTTATGCAATTTTTTGTATCTCAAATTGGTGGTTTAATCAAAAAAATACTTGGGACAAATACTATTGAATCAATGAATGCTGCTGCTAATATATTTTTGGGAATGGATAGCTCGCCTTTGGCAGTTAAGCCCTATTTATCAAAAATAACTGATGCGCAAATGTTCGCTATCATGGTATCTGGCCTAGCTTCAGTTGCAGGGACGGTTCTCTTAGCTTATGCACAAATGGGCGCACAACTGGAGTATTTACTTGCGGCATGCTTTATGTCGGCTCCTGGCGGTTTAATGATGGCCAAGATTATTTTTCCAGACGATACTCAACAAGTTAGCTTGAGTGACGATTTAAGTATGGACTCCATGGAGAGTCCGCATACAAATATCATAATGGCAGCTGCAGTTGGTGCGAGTGATGGAGTAAAACTAGCCGTAAGTATTGCAGCAATGTTGATTGCTTTCGTTGCATTGATTGCACTTACAAATAGTTTATTTGTTGGTTTAGGTTCATTGATTGGTATTGAAGGCTTAACTATGCAAAAAATACTTGGATGGGTTTTCTCACCCATTATGTTTTTATTAAATATCCCTTGGGATGAGGCGCAAGCTGCTGGAGCATTGTTTGGTGAAAAATTGATATTAAATGAATTTGTTGCTTTTAGTCATTTAAATGAATATTTATCTGGTATGAGTGAAAAAACCACAGTTATAGTGACTTTTGCCCTCTGTGGATTTGCTAACTTTGCCTCAATTGGTATTTTAATGGGCTCACTTGGTATTTTAATGCCAGAAAAAAAAGAATTTATTGCAAGATATGGACTTAAAGCAGTTCTGGCTGGATCATTAGCAAATCTTATGAGTGCAGCTTTTGCAGGGTTATTATTTGTTTCTTAGAGATTAATTGAATTATGCGTGAAAAAATTATAATTGATTGTGATCCTGGCCAAGATGATGCGGTCGCTCTTTTTTTAGCGATTGCTGCACCTGAGGAGTTAAATATTCTTGGGATAACCACTGTAGCAGGAAATGTTCCATTAGAGTTAACTCAAAGAAATGCTCGTATTATTTGTGATATCGCGAATTATAATGATGTTGAAATTTATGCTGGCTGCTCAAAACCCATACAGTTAGATCTAGTAACTGCAGAGAATGTGCATGGAATGTCTGGCTTGGATGGGATAGAAATATACGAACCAATTAAAAAAATTAATAAACTACATGCAGTTGATTTCATTATAGATACATTGAAATCAGCGAGTGAGAAATCAATTACTCTGGTGCCAACAGGACCATTAACAAACATCGCACTTGCTATGATAAAAGAACCATCTATTAGAAACAGTGTTAAACAAATCGTTCTGATGGGAGGAGCAATGCGAGAAGGAGGTAACCTCTCACCCTCCGCTGAATTTAATATTTTGGTAGATCCTCATGCGGCACACGTAGTATTTGATAGTGGACTACCAATTACTGTGATGAGTTTGGATGTTACACATCAGGTTTTAACGACTAAGGACAGAGTGAAAAGAATTAGCGATATTAATAACCCTGTTGCACAGGCAACTTCCGGCATGTTACAGTTTTTTGCACGTTACGATTCCGATAAATATGGATTTAATGGAGCTCCACTTCATGACCCTTGTACAATTGCTTGGCTTTTAGAGCCTGACTTATTTCAGGGGAAACTGTGTCATGTCAGTATTGAAACTAGTTCAAAGTTGACCATGGGGCATACTGCCGTTGATTTTTGGGGTGTGACAAATAAATCACCAAATGTTACTTGGATGCATACTGTCGATGCAGATAGTTTTTATGATCTTTTAACCGAGCGTATGAAAAATTTTGACTAACTTAATTTCAGACCTCATATCTATTTAAAATTTCTTGATCTATCCTGGCACCTATTTGTTGGATGACCTTGCAGGCAGCCCAAGACCCAATTTGTGCACACTCTTGAAGTGATTTATTCTTAGATAGTCCAAATAAAAAGCCTGCAGTGAATGTGTCGCCCGCTCCAGTAGTATCAACTACATTGCTAGTAAAAATAGCATCTTGTTCAATGATCTCATTTCCTTTTATTATTAAGGAGCCTTCTTCTCCTTGAGTAATGATAAACAACGTATCTTGGTGTGAAGCAACTTTATATTTCATTTCTTCCAGTGATGTTGCTTTTGTGAGGGCCATTAACTCATCTTGGTTTCCAAAAACTATGTCGATGTGATTATTTACCAATTCTTTAAAAATTTTATGATGCCTTTCAACACAAAAAGCATCAGATAGCGATAAAGCTATCTTTACCTCAGAGCTAGATTTATATTTTATGACCTGATTTGCAATTGCAATACTATCCTTGATGTCCCATAAATAACCTTCTAACAGGATAATATTGGGATGACCTATGGTTTGCTGATTGATATTGTCAGCCGAAAGCTCAGTGCAAGCACCTAAATAGGTTTGCATGGTTCGTTGCCCGTCCTCAGTAATAAGAACATGACTTCTGGCTGTTGGTGAGCCATTTTCAGCTGGGCTTAGCCTTACATCTACACCCAAGGAAAGCATATCAGCCACAAAAGTCTCACCTAACGCATCTTTTTTGACCTGACCAATATATCCAGCAGTACCTCCAAAACTGGCATAACAAGCTATCGTATTGGCAATTGAGCCACCTGACATTTCTTTTTTTTGTTGCATTTTTTCATACAAGCTTGATGCATCTGATTCATTGATCAGCATCATTGAGCCAGGCTCGGCATTGAGCTCAACAAGAAAATCATCTGTGACTTGGGATAATATATCTACAATTGCATTACTGATCCCCAAGATATTAAAATTATTTTCCATCTGATTTGCCTTATATTCAATTTAAATTTTATATATTCTAGGTAATCATTATAGTTGTTTAATTGATTAAACAGTATTTAATTTTAAGGGTGTTCACATGAAAAAAATTTTTCTTAAAGCTGATAAATTGCTTGAAGACTCATTCCAGCTTGGTATGAATGTCATTAATAGTAAATATGAACCGACAATAATAGTTGTTTTATGGCGCGGAGGAGCACCAATTGGAATTGCAATACATGAGCTTATGAAATTTTATGGGTTTGATATTGAGCATGAAGTATTGAAAACATCCTCTTATAAGAATCTTAAGCAATCAAAGCATATCCATATAGATAATTTAGATAATTTGATAAATAAGATAGTGAGAACGGATAAGTTACTTTTTATTGACGATATCTTTGACTCTGGTCGAACATATGAGACTGTATTAACCACCCTCAGAGAGGAATGGGGTGATAATTATCCGCAAGAAATTCGTCTTGCTACTACGTGGTTTAAGCCAAATAAAAATAAAACCACTCTTGTTCCAGATTATTATCTTCATGAAACTGACGAATGGGTGGTTTTTCCACATGAAATCGAAGGTTTAAGTAATGAAGAATTAAGGGAGCATCGAGGTATTTTATCTAGAGAAAAATTCTGTGTTTAATTTATAATATCTTTATAAATTAATCATAGATAAATCCTGGAGTCCAAATGAGTCTTCTAAATCATAAAAATCCATTAGATATTATTGTTTCTGAGACACCAAATTTTTCCGATCATGAGGCTATAGATATTGTCAAATCTCATTACGACCTAGATGTTACGGTTAAAAAATTAGTAAGTGAGCGAGATCAGAATTTTTTAATTGAGACCCAATCTCGTAAAAAACAAGTATTCAAGATAGCTAATTGCGAAGAAGATCCAATTGTTACTGATTTTCAAATCAAGGCTTTAACTCATATCGAGAATAGAGGTGACAGCAGAGTTATTACTCCAACGATTACAAATTCAATTTCTGGAAAGGATGCAATTCAAATACGGAAAAATGATAAAGTTTTCAGTGCAAGAATAGTATCTTATTTAGAAGGCGAGCCTCTATGGACATCTCCTAACTCAGTTCCTGATAATGAATTAGCTGGTGACATGGGGAGGTATTTAGCAAGGTTAGGTAAAGTTTTGAAGGATTTCAATCATGCTGGATCTAATCAAAGTTTATTATGGGATATGAAGCAAGCGCTGTTCTTGCGAGACATAATCAGTCATATACCAGATAAAGAATCTCAAGAGATGGTTACTGAAGTATTGAACGTGTTTGAAAATAGAGCACTTCCAACTTTTGATTCCATAAGATGGCAAGTTATCCATAATGATATGAATCCCGATAATGTTTTAATTGATACAAAAGGTAATAGAAATGTGTGTGGGATAATAGATTTTGGAGATATGGTCTATTCTCCTTTGATCATTGATCTTGCCGTGGCAGCCGCCTATTTAGAAGTCGAAGATGGTAATCCATTAAATCTGATAAATCATTTTGTCGCTGGCTATAATTCTGAAAATGCGCTTGATCTTGATGAGATAAATATATTATTTGATTTAATCAAGGTAAGGGTGGCAACTACTGTGGCCATTGCAGCATGGCGAAAATCATTTCGAGATCCAGATGACCCTTATTTGGTAATTAATTCAGATGATGGTTCTCGTAAATTTTTAGAGAGGCTTTTCGAGTTGCCAAGAGAGCATGCAATTCAGTCTTTCAGACAGATATGTGCATCTAGTGCTAAGTAAAAACTTAGCTAACTTAGTTTATAAGGCGATGAATATTAAGCCGAGTGAATTTCAAGCGACAATATTATCATTTAGTTTTATATTCCTTCTGATGATCGCTTATTTTATTCTGCGACCAGTAAGAGATGCTATGTCGAGTGATTGGTCAGATACTGAACTCAGTTGGTTATGGACATCAACTTTCTTTTTCAGTTTTCTGGCGGTCAGTTTTTATGGAGAGATAATCTCCAGATTTAAGATAAAGTATATCATCCCCGGTGTGTATGTCTTTTTCTCATTTTCCTTTATCTTCTTTTATCTATCATCTAATTTAATATCTGATCTGGACTTCTTAAATAAATTTTTTTATGTCTGGTTAAGTGTTTTTAGTCTATTTCATGTTTCAGTTTTTTGGAGTTTTATTTCAAGCTTATTTTCTAATGAGCAAGCTCCTAGATTATTTGGTTTTATAGCTTCAGGAGCAAGTATTGGGGCAATAATTGGACCGTCTATCCCAATATTATTTGTAAATAATTTAGGAGTAATGAATTTATTATTAATTTCTGCCGTAATTTTGTTAATTCCTGTACCCATAATCAACAAACTTGAGAATCTCAAAAATCAAGGATTGAGTCAGCAAGATTATTCCAATCAAGTAACTAACAGAGAATTAGAGCAGGATTTTCTTTCTGGATTTAAGGTCTTCCTAAAGAATCCGTATTTAATTCTGATTGCCATATTTATATTACTTTATGTAGTAATGAGTACATTTATTTATTTTGAATTAAGAAAATTTCTGATTGATTTTGATCGTGAAACTCGCACTCAAATTTGGGCTTCCATTGATCTTATTGTGAATATAGTAGCAATAATAACTGCTGTGTTTGCTACGAGTCGTTTAGTTTCTCGTTTTGGGATGTCATTCTTATTAGCTTTAATTCCCTTGATAATGATTGGAGGATGGATAATAGTTGCATTATCACCTTTTTTAATAGTTTTGATAGGTTTGCAGATTGTTAGAAGGGCTGGTAATTATGCCGTTACCAAGCCGGGCAGAGAAATGTTATTTACCATGTTTGATAATGAGACACGTTATAAAGCAAAGCCTTTTATTGACATAGTCATTTATCGTGGTGGCGATATGGTAACCGCATGGTTTTATACTTTGCTTACAGCAACCTATGGTTTTGGTCTCTCTCTGATTGCGATAATTGCATCATTTTTAGCCGCAATATGGGCCTATACAGGGTTTCACCTTGGAAGGAAATATAATGATCAAGATGATATTATTAAATAATACTTATCTTGATGTAGTAAATTAATAACTTTATGTCTTACGGATCACTTCAAAAATTAGCTCATATAATACGTGATCGACGTACTGTCAAAATGTTCCAACAGAAAGCTGTTGACCAAAATATAATATTAGATGCAATTGATATTGCCAGGTGGGCACCAAATCATCATGTAACTGAACCATGGCACTTTTATTTATTGAATAAAGTGGTTATTAAAAAATGTATTAATCTGATTCGAATTGTTGCTACTGAAAAAAAAGGCAAGAAATTAGGTGAATTTAAAGCAAAAGATGCAGCATCAAGACCAGGCTGGCTGGTTGTTACGTGTAAGAAATCATCAGATAAATTAATTCAGCAAGAAGATTATGCTAGTGTCTGTTGTGCAATTCAGAACTTTAGTTTGTACCTTTCTGAAGCACAATTAGCCTCAAAGTGGTCAACAGGACCTATAACAAGAGATGAGCGTTTTTATGAATTACTCGAAATTGATAGTGATGCAGAATTTATAGTTGGACTAATATGGTATGGGTACCCTAAAATAATCCCAAACCAAAGTCGCAAAGATATATCTCAAATTATTACCTCAATAGATTGAATTAATACTTCTAATTTGAGGCTCACATATCGGCAGTAAAATATTTTAATTTTTGAAAATTTATCAAAAATATAATCAATGTGATGCAACCACAAATAGCCATAATGATTATCGTATTTCTTATTGAGTCGTTATAAATCATACTAGTAATAATTGCACCTATCGAAACACATATATTTTGCAACGTACCTATAATAGAAGCAGCAATACCAGACATTTTTTGAACTGGATTGAGTGCAATAGCTGTTGAGTTTGCTATGACAAAGCCAGTGCCTAACATGTAAAGACAAATACTAGACCATAGCGCAATAAAGCTAGCTTGATTATGCCATGCAATATACATTAAAAATATGGCACCAATTCCAATTAAAATTGTCCCTAATCCGGTTACATAGGTTATAGCATGGATTTTGAGTAAACGTTTATTGATAGCTGAACCAATTAATGTCATGAATCCACAAAGGGCAAAGATGAGGCCAAACCAACTTACTGGAAAGTTATATATTTTTATAATTAATGAAGATGAGGCTGTAATCATTGACATATAACCCATAACTGGAATTACCACCAGGAACATACCAATAATACTTTGCTTATGACGAAAAAATTCTTTCAAACCATTAGAGAGCTGCAGCCTGATATTTATTTTTTGTTCAATATGTTGTGTTTCATATAATCCTTTGTTGATGCTAATAAGGGTTATGCATCCAAGTATAGTGATTGCTATAAATGGTGCCCGCCAATTGTACTCTGCTACCAAATATCCACCTATAATTGGACCAAGCATGGGTATTAATGTAAATATCATTACCATAGTGGAAAGAATGCTTGCAGCTTCCTTACCGCTTGCAATATCTCTAACTATAGCTCTCGGCACAACAACACCAACGGAGCCCCCTAGTCCTTGAAGAAATCTAGCCAGTAACATGATTTCCATTGATGGGGCGATAGTAGTTATGACTCCAGCAACTATAAAAATAGCGATACCACATAACAGTGTTGGTATTCTTCCTACGCGATCTGAAAGTAAGCCAGCTGGCATTTGCCCTATTGCAATACCAGCCATAAAAACTCCAATAATGAGTTGACCTCTAGATAAAGAACTAGATAAACCTAATACCATTTCTGGTATTGAAGGGAGGCTCATATCAATTGAAAGAGCAGTAATTCCTGTGAGACATCCAAGGATGACGATAAATCTTCGCTTTATTGCTATTCGATTATCCATGAGAAAAATTTTTAATTAATGAAGAGAAACTTTAAATGTAATTGTAACATACCCATAGGAGTTTTTAGATGAGAATCATTCTCAACTATAGATATAATGTGTCAACCGGATTCCTGTGATTGTCCCTTTATATAAAGTGCAGATAATTGGTTAAGACCCAGCCAATAAGAAAGCTCATTAGGGTGGTTGATATCCCAGACCGCGATATCTGCTTGTTTACCTTCTATTAGAGATCCTTTTGAACTTTCAATACCTAACGCTTTTGCTGCTTCCTTAGTAACTCCAGCCAAGCATTCTTCAGGAGTAAGTTTAAATATATTTGAAGCAAGCGCCATGGCCAAACGCAAGGAGCAAAGTGGCGAGGTTCCTGGATTACAATCTGTGGCTATAGCCATAGATACACCAGATTTACGAAGTTCATCTATGGGAGGTTTTTGGGTTTCACATAAAGTCATAAAGGCTCCGGGGAGAAGTACTGCGACACAATCTGCTGCTGCTAGTGCTGCTACTCCTTTTGGAGAGGTGTACTCAAGATGATCAGCTGAAAGTGCTTGAAAATCTGCTGCTAACTGAGCGCCATTTGAGTCAGAAAGCTGATCGGCATGTAATTTTACAGGCAAATTAAGCGATGCAGCTTTCTCAAATAATTTTGCAATTTGGGATGTGTTAAACGCAATTTGTTCACAATAAGCATCTACAGCATCAATTAATCCTAAACTATCGATTGTTGGTAGAACCTCATTACAAAGGTGATGAATATAATTGTCGCTATTATTTTTATATTCATTTGGAATTGAATGTGCCCCCAGAAATGTTTTATGTATTGAGACATTATACTCTTCAAGTTTTTGTGCTACCTGCAGCATTTTTATCTCTGACTCTAGATTTAAACCATAACCAGATTTAATTTCTATAGTTCCGACACCCTCATTCCGAAGAGTGAGCAATCTCTTTTGCGCGCTATAAGTTAGTGTTTCTATATCGCAGTTTCGAGTAGCATCAACAGTTGATAGTATTCCACCTCCCTCATTAGCGATATCTGTATAGCTTTTACCGTTTGCTCGAGCTTCAAACTCCCAGGCACGATTACCTGCAAATATTAAATGTGTATGACAATCTATTAGTGCTGGCGTTAGCCATTTACCATGGACTGATATTTTCTTTCTTGTGCTTATATTTGGTATTTCTTTAGTAGGCCCTACCCACGAAATTAACCCATCTGAAATTGCGAGAGAACCATCCTTTATTACACCATAGGGCACTCCATTGCTGGTCATCGTTGCAATATGCGCGTCAGTAATTAAGAGATCCCATTCGGACATAAAATTTATCCTTTACATAGTAATACTTGCATAAAAAAGTAGCATGTAATAGCCTGTATATACAACTAATTTAAGTAAAAATTATGCGATCAATTCACGTAAAAAATATTCTTTTAGAAGATGGATGGCAGCGTGATGTTCGTTTGCAGATAACTAATGGAATCATTCAGGCAATAGATTTCGATGTAATTTCTGATAATGATTATGAAGTAGACATTGCTATTCCAGGACTATGTAACGCACATAGCCATTCCTTCCAGAGAGCATTGAGTGGACTTACAGAGTTTAAGCGTCTCAATGAAAATGATAATTTTTGGACTTGGCGTGCAGTAATGTATCGATTAGTTGAGCAAATTAATCCGGAGACGCTATCAGCTATTGCTGCCCAAGCTTACACAGAGATGGTCAAAAATGGATATACCTCAGTTATTGAATTCCATTATTTACATCATCAACAAGGTTGTCATGACCTTAATAATAAGTTATTTCACGCACTTGCTGAAGCGGCTAATATAACAGGAATAAGATTGATATATGTCCCTATTCTTTATCAAAGAGGTGGTTTTAATGATGAAAAGTTATCAACTCAACAGGAGCAATTTTATCTTAGTGTTGAGGATTTAGTAGAGCATTATCAATATGCAAAAGCTGAGCTTCCTAATCCTCATTCCATAGCAATAGGTGTACATAGTTTGCGCGCGGTTAGTAAGATTGCTTTGCAAGAAATTATAGAATTTTCCAAAACAGAAGGTATCCCTCTTCATCTACATATTGCTGAACAACAAAAAGAAGTTAATGATTTTTATGCATTAAATAAATTGAGGCCAGTTGAATGGTTGTATGAGAATTTCAATTTGAATCAAAATTGGTGTCTTGTTCATGCCACGCATTTAACGGACATAGAGTTAAAATTTGTTGCTAAATCAGGCGCAGTTACCTGTCTTTGTCCTACTACTGAGGCAAATTTAGGAGATGGGATTTTCAGATTAAAGGATTATTTAGCATATGGAGGTAATTTTGCTATTGGATCAGATAGTAATATTTCGATTGATCCATTCGAAGAAATACGATGGATGGAATATGCTCAGAGATTAATTCATGAAGAACGTAATATTTCTTCATTTAATAATTATGGGTCTGGACATTATTTGTTCAACAAGACCTTGCAAGGAGGAGCATTAGCAAGTGGAGATAGTAAAGTAGGCTTTATTAGAGAGGGAGCGTATGCAGATTTAGTAACTTTATCTTCCGAAAACCCCTCACTTATTGGGCATACAAATAAAACACTCCTAGATGCAATTATTTTTTCTAATCATAATGTTCTAATTGATCGAGTGATGATTAATGGTCAATGGGTAAATGCAGACAAGAGTGTTCTTGAAAATTATAAAGAGGCTCTATTTTCCGTTATGGATTATAAATTGATACCTTAATGGAAAATAATAAAATTCCTCGTTACCAGCAATTAAAAGAACTGATTATCAATCAGATTTCAGCTGGTATCCTCAAACCTATGCAAAGAGTACCCTCAGAAAATCAGTTAGTCACATCTATGGGAGTTTCAAGAATGACTGCCAATAGAGCGTTACGTGAATTAAATGATGAAGGCTACTTGGATCGTAAGGCTGGAATTGGATCATTTGTCTCAGATTTAAAATCGACGTCACATTTGCTTGAAGTGAGGAATATCGCTGATGAGGTAGCATCACGAGGTAATGAATATTCATCTCAAGTTATCAAATGTGAGACAAAGCAAATTCCAGAAGATGTAGCCAAAGTTATGAAAATGAAAAAAGATCAACAAGTTACACATATTTTATTAGTGCATTCTGAAAATAAGGTACCAATACAAATAGAGGATCGTTTTATAGATATAAACTTCGCACCGGAGATATTGGGGCAAGATTTTTCAAATAATACTCCCAGTGCCTACTTAAGCAGTATTGCGCCACTTCAAGAAGCTGAACAAGTTGTGAAAGCCATTATTCCGGAAAAATTTATCGCAGATCTTTTGATGATGGAGAAAGGACGGCCATGTTTGTTGATTACAAGAAGAACTTGGGTCAAAGAAGAGCCAGTAACTTATGGAAGATTTTTTCATCCTGGTAATCGTTATGAGTTAGTGGGTCATTACTCTCCATTGCAGAGTAAAGGCTACAAATATAATAAAAAAAATAAAATCGAGAGAAAATATGAATGAAAAACGCATCATAAAATCACCTAGAGGGTCGAAATTAATAACAAAAAGTTGGCAAACAGAAGCACCCTTGAGAATGCTGATGAATAATCTTGATCCTGAAGTTGCAGAGAATCCAGATGAATTAATTGTATATGGTGGCATAGGAAAAGCCGCGAGAAATTGGCGGTGCTTTGACTCGATAGTGTCCACATTATGTGAATTAACTGAGAATGAAACTCTGCTGGTGCAATCTGGAAAACCAGTGGGCGTCTTTAAGACTCATGCCGATGCGCCAAGAGTATTGATTGCTAATTCAAATTTAGTTCCAGCCTGGGCGAATTGGGATGAGTTTCGCGTGCTCGATAAAAAAGGTCTTATTATGTATGGTCAGATGACAGCTGGTTCTTGGATATACATTGGCAGTCAGGGTATTGTGCAAGGTACATATGAGACATTCGTTGAAATGGGAAGACAACACTTTGATGGAAATTTAAATGGCCGTTGGATACTAACTTCAGGTTTGGGTGGAATGGGTGGAGCTCAACCTCTCGCAGCTACGATGGCAGGCGCATCAATGTTAGCCATAGAGTGTAGTGCCGAGAGAATTAATAAGAGGTTAGAAACCAGATACTTAGATTGTGCTGCCGATTCAATAGATGAGGCAATGAAATTAATTAATCAGTCAGTAATTGATAAAAAACCGCTCTCAGTGGGGCTTATTGGTAATGCAGCAGAAATTCTACCAGAAATGATAAAGCTCGGAATTAAGCCTGATATAGTAACTGATCAGACTTCTGCGCATGACCCTGTAAATGGCTATTTGCCAATTGGGTGGAGTGTAGAAAAATGGTATGAAATGCAAGCTACAGATCCTGACGAAGTAGCTAAGGCAGCAAAAAAATCAATGGCAAAACACATTGAGGCAATGCTACATTTTCATTATGCAGGTATCCCAACCGTCGATTATGGCAATAACCTGAGACAAGTTGCTTATGATGAGGGTATAAAAGACGCGTTTGCTTTTCCTGGTTTTGTGCCCGCTTATGTGAGGCCTCTTTTTTGCCGTGGCATAGGACCATTCCGATGGGTAGCGTTATCTGGAGATCCTGAAGATATTTATAAAACTGATGCAAAAGTAAAAGAATTAATTCCTGATGATAAACATCTACATAGATGGCTAAATGCCGCACAAGATAAAATAAAATTCCAAGGGTTACCCGCCAGAATATGCTGGTTAGGTCTAGGTCAAAGAGATCGAATTGCTCTTGCATTTAATGAAATGGTTAGAAATGGAGAATTAAGTGCCCCAGTTGTTATTGGTCGCGATCATCTGGATAGTGGATCAGTAGCAAGCCCAAACCGTGAAACAGAAGCAATGAAAGACGGTTCTGATGCAATTTCAGATTGGCCTTTATTGAATGCGCTCCTGAGTACAGCTGGGGGTGCAACTTGGGTATCATTGCATCATGGGGGTGGAGTTGGTATGGGTTATTCACAACATTCTGGATTAGTGATTGTATGTGATGGAACTGAAGAGGCAGATCAAAGAATCGCAAGAGTATTATGGAATGATCCAGCCACAGGGGTAATGCGACATGCTGACGCTGGATATGATAAAGCAATAGATTGTGCTCAGGAGCATGATCTAAATCTACCAATGCTAAAAAATTAGGTTTAATTATGAATTTACACATCGATAACAGACAAATAAATTTGGACGATCTAAGAAGTATTAATAATGAGTCTATTACGATTTCAATTGATGAGTGTGTTAGGAAGAAAGTTAAACTTGCTTTTCAACAAATTCAAGCATCGATTAATAATGATGAGACAGTTTACGGTATAAACACAGGTTTTGGGCAACTAGCAAAAATAAGGATAGAGAAAGATGATTTAGCTGAATTACAAAGGAATCTCGTTCGTTCGCATGCAGCTGGTGTTGGAGATCTTTTACCAGAGAAAATCGTTAAATTGATTATAGTGCTCAAAATTATGGCGCTTTCTAAAGGTTTATCAGGAGTATGCACAGAGATTATCGATCGATTATGTGATTTCATAAATCACGGAATTCTTCCTTGCATCCCCTCAAAAGGATCAGTAGGAGCGTCTGGTGACCTTGCTCCTCTTGCGCATCTATCATTGGCATTAATTGGTGAGGGTGACGTTATATTCAATGGAGAAATAGTTCAAACTAATGATGCCTTAAAAGCCTGTTCTCTTGAGCCAATAATATTAGGTCCTAAGGAAGGTTTGGCACTACTAAATGGAACTCAAGCATCGACAGCAATTGCTATAAATGCGTATTTTGAAGTCGAAAATTTATTTCAAGCAGCCCTAAGTGCGGGGGCTATGTCTGTAGAGGCAATAAAAGGGAGTAAAAAACCATTTGACGCTCGTATTCATACTGCTAGGGGACATCGCGGACAGAAAATAGTTGCCAAGAAACTCAATCAATTATTAGATGGCAGTGAAATTATGACTTCTCATAATAATTGTGATCGAGTTCAAGATCCTTACTCTATTCGTTGTCAGCCTCAAGTTATGGGTGCTTGTATGGATAATATGTCACATGTAGCTTCAACTTTAGTTGTCGAGGCTAATTCCGTTACAGATAATCCACTTATTTTTACAGATACAAAAGAGATAATATCTGGAGGTAATTTTCATGCCGAACCAATTGCATTTGCAGCTGATCATCTGGCCTTAGCTATAGCAGAAATAGGATCTATTGCAGAGAGAAGATGTGCTCTTCTAATAGACCCTACTTTAAGTGGATTACCTGCATTTTTAGTTAAAGAGAGCGGTTTAAATTCAGGGCTTATGATTCCGCAGGTAACAGCAGCAGCCCTTGTTTCTGAAAATAAAGGACTCGCACATCCAGCCAGTGTTGATAGCATTCCAACATCAGCAAATCAGGAGGATCATGTGAGTATGGCAACTTATGCTGCGAATCGCCTTTTGCAGATGAACAGAAATTTAGCATGTGTGATTGCGATCGAGTATCTTTGCGCAGCACAAGGAATTGAATTTCATGAGCCCTTGAAGACATCAAGTAAGCTAGCTGTAACTATGAAGAAAATACGCAAAATTTCTGGTACTTTTGATCATGATAGATCTCTTGCCTTAGATATAAAAATCTTATCTCAAATGATCATTAATGGGGAATTTTCTGATCAAGATTATGAGATTTTTTCCAAATAATTATTATGAGTAACTCAGAATCTTTTACATTCATTGAAGGAGAGTTACCACTCTTAATTAGTGTTCCTCATGATGGAAGAAAATTGCCGCCAGACATGTCTTCGCGGATGACTCAAGAAGGTCTTTATCTTCCAGACACAGATTGGCATATCAATGAACTTTATGCATTCACTCGACAGATGGATGTTAGCCTAATAAGCGCTGATTATTCTCGGTATGTTGTTGATTTAAATCGTTCTGCAGATGATTCAGCCCTCTATGAAAACCAAAGATCAACGGGCTTATGTCCTAAAAAAACGTTTGCTGGAAAAAGTATATACAGTTCTCTGGAAAGTATTAACTCCCAAGAAATCAACCAAAGAGTTATTTCTTTCTGGAATCCTTATCATGAAAAAATTAGAAAAATACTACAAGGTATGAAAACTAGATATGGCTATGCCTTATTATGGGATGCTCACTCAATAAAAACCTTTGTTCCAAATTTATTTGAAGGTAGATTGCCAGATTTGAATATTGGTACTAATTCTGGCGAGAGCTGTCCACAAATTATAGAGGATGCAATTCTAAATATAGCTTTGAATTCAACCTATTCTGTTGTAACTAATGAGAGATTTAAGGGTGGTTATATTACGCGTAATTATGGCAATCCAATGGATCAAATTTATGCTATTCAACTCGAAATTGCACAGAGTTGCTATATGAATGAGACATCATTAACCTATGATACTAAGTTAGCTAAAAAGCTAACAATAACTCTCGAGAGAATGTTGGAAGCCTACATGTCAACTGCAAAACAAATCAATATCAAGAAATAATAAGATGAAAAAAACAAGAGGTATACATAATTTATACGCAAAAGATGAGGTCCAAGCTGATGAAATAGCTTGGGGCAGAAAGACAGATCCACTCTCTAGGCGAGGATTTCTCAGAAATAGTGGTTTAATTGCTATGACCTCCGCGTTAGGTGCCTCAATCCCATTCGCAAAATATATGCCAGCTGGCTTAATACCAGCTGCTTTTTCACAGAGTAATGACTTGTTTAATTTATTAGGTAAAGATGGATTAACATTACTGAATGATAGGCCAATAAATGCAGAAACCCCTGCACATCTGTTGGATGATAAAGTCACACCAGCTTCTCGATTATTTGTTAGAAATAATGGTATTCAACCAGGTATAGAGGAAGTAGATCCAAATAATTGGACCTTGACTATCGCTGGAGAGGCATGCGCTAAAAAAAGAACACTCTCTCTAAAGGAACTTAAGCGTATGTTTGACCACCATACTCTTCAATTACAACTCGAATGCGGTGGCAATGGTCGTTCAGAGTTTTTTCCACCTGCTAAAGGAAATCAATGGTCAACTGGAGCAATTGGATGTCCAGAATGGACTGGTGTGAAATTAAAAGATGTCCTTGAGTATGCTGGAGTAAAAAAAGATGCTGTTTATGTAGCTTATGAAGGTAAAGATCGACATCTTTCAGGTGATCCTAAAAAGAAGCCGATATCACGCGGTGTTCCCATTTGGAAAGCTATGGAGGACGAGTCTCTCATTGTATGGGGTATGAATGGCAAACCATTACCTTTAATACATGGGGCACCTCTTAGAATGTTATGTTCTGGGTGGCCTGCTTCAGTGAGCGGAAAATGGCTTTCAAAAATTCTAATTAGAGATAAAGAGCATGATGGCGCTAAGATGAAAGGACAATCTTATCGTATTCCTTGCAATCCAGTTGCACCAGGGACTGAGGTAGTAGATGAAGAAATGTGTATTATTGAATCTATGCCAGTGAAATCATTGATCACTTATCCAAAATCTGGAATCAATCATCAACTACAAAATAAGCTGAAGATTAGAGGGCATGCATGGGCAGGCGATTTAAGTGTAAAGAATGTTTTTTACTCAATTGATTTTGGTGCAAATTGGAAAACCACAAAACTCAAAAAGCCGAAAAATAGATTTGCCTGGCAACATTGGGAGCAGGATCTTCAATTTCCAAAGACTGGTTATTATGAATTATGGATCAAAGCTGAGGATGATTATGGTCGATCGCAACCTTCAGTATTACCCCAATGGAATCCACGCGGATACTTGAATAATGCATGCCACCGAATTGCCGTATATGTTACTGTTTAATGTGATATGTTAAAATTAATTATCTCATTAATGATTATTACCTTTTGTCATAATGCTTCTGCTGAAGAGGATATCGGGACAGGATTAAAAATTGCACCAGGCTGGGAACTTGTCCGAACTCATTGTGGTGCCTGTCATTCATATAAACTTGTCACTGCTCAAAGAGCAGATAAGAATGGATGGTTAAACATGATTCGTTGGATGCAAGAAACCCAGAATCTATGGCAATTTGATATACCAACTGAACAAGGGATCTTGAATTACTTGGCTAACGAATATCCACCAAGAGTTAACCGTAGAAGAGCACCAATCCCAGAAAATCTAATGCCAATAATTAAGAAATATAATTAAATGAAATTAATTATAAGATTTATAGTTTTATTATTATTATTGAATACTTCGGTTCAGGCGCAGTCGCTAAATAATAAAATAAATAATGCAGTTCAATCAGTGCAAGATTCCATTAGGGATGTAGTCGAAGCTTCCGCGAGTGAAATTGACAAGGATGCTAATACCGCGCTTGCAATGTTAAGGGAAGAAATAAGTGATTCAAGTCTAATTATCGATCAAGCATACGGTTATCTGGTATTCCCTAGAATAGTTAAAGTTGGAGTTGGGATCGGAATAGAGACTGGTGAAGGAGTACTTCGAATTAATGATTTAAGCGTTGATTATTATCGATTATCATCTGGTTCATTAGGCTTTCAGCTTGGAGCTCAAGCAAAAGGAGTGGTCGTTGCTTTCATGACCCAAGATATTTTAAATAATTTTAGAAATAATCCCGGTTGGAAAGTTGGAGTAGACGGAAGTATAACTATTATTGACCAGGGGCTTGGTAAATCAATTGACACAGATAATATTCTAGACCCAATTGTTGCTTTTGTATTCGATAATCGAGGCTTAATGTATAGCCTGACAATGGAAGGAACTATTTTTAACTTAATTAGTAAATAAGTTAATTAACTGTTTCTAGAATTTTACCTTCTTGACTTGCTCGAATATTAAACTGATCCTGCCATTTTGAGCGATGTGTTGCGGGCATAACTTGAACAGCAGTTACTTTATACTCAGGACAATCAGTTGCCCAGTCACTATGCTCAGTTGTCACGACATTAGCTCCAGTCTCAGGGTCATGAAATGTTGTATAAACTACACCAGGTTGAACACGTTCAGTAATTGTTGCAGTTAGTGTTATATCACCTTTTCTACTGGCCAGTGATATCCTCTCACCATCCTTAATACCTCTTGTTTCAGCATCATGCGGATGAATCTCCAACAGGTCTTCATGGTACCAGATAATATTATCAGTGCGTCTAGTCTGAGCGCCAACATTATATTGGGTGAGTGTTCTCCCAGTAGTTAAAATTAGCGGATACTTTCTGGTAGTTTTTTCTTCTGTCGCTACGTAATCTGTTTCAACGAATAATCCTTTACCTCTTACAAAATTATCAATATGCATTATAGGTGTACCTTTTGGTGCATTCTCATTACAAGGCCATTGAACACTCCCATATTCGTCAAGAAACTTATGGGAAACATTTCTAAATGTTGGAGTTAGTAGTGCAATTTCATCCATGATTTCAGATTCATTTTTAAAATCCATAGGGTAACCAAGTGCATTGGCAAGGTTCTGAGTTACTAACCACTCTGCCATTCCTTGTCTCGGTTTCATCACAGGTCTTACTCTATTGATTCGTCTTTCTGCATTTATAAAAGTTCCATTTTTTTCTAGAAATGATGTTCCAGGGAGAAATACATGAGCAAATTTCGCAGTCTCATTGAGAAATAAATCTTGAACCACAATACATTCCATATTACCAAGAGCTGCTTCAACATGTTGTGTATTTGGGTCTGATTGTGCAATATCTTCTCCTTGAATATACATACCTTTGAAATTCCCGCTGATTGCGGCATCGAACATATTAGGTATGCGATAACCAGGTTCTGAATCTAAAGTTACATTCCATTCATTTTCAAATGCACCTCTCGCCTCATCATCTCCAATAGGTTGATAACCTGGAAGTTCATGAGGAAAAGAACCCATATCACACGATCCTTGAACATTATTTTGCCCACGAAGAGGATTGACGCCACAGCCAGAAAAGCCAATATTACCAGTTGCCATTGCTAAATTAGCCATTCCCATTACCATAGTAGAACCCTGACTATGCTCGGTTACACCGAGACCGTAATAAATAGCTGCCTTTTCTGCATTCCCATATAAACGTGCTGCACCTTTTATAATCTCAGCAGAAACTCCAGAAATTTTCTCAACATTATCCGGATTGTTCTCTTCCTTTATAATGCATTCTTTCCATGCGTTAAAAGATTCAACATCACACCTTTCATTTATGTATTTTTCATCAAATAGGTTTTCTTTAACTATTGTGTGTGCCAGAGAATTTATTATTGGTACATTAGTTCCTGGTAAAAGAGGTAAATGATAATCAGCTTTTATGTGAGGACTCTTTACTAAGTCGATTTTACGTGGATCAATAATTATAAGTTTTGCACCTTGACGTAATCTTCTTTTCATTTGAGATGCAAAGACAGGATGACCATCTGTTGGATTTGCTCCAATAACTATAATTACATCGGCATCCATAACACTCTCAAAAGGTTGTGTTCCAGCCGATGTTCCAAGTGTTTCTTTTAATCCATATCCAGTAGGGGAATGACAAACCCTCGCACAAGTGTCGACATTATTATTATTAAAAGCAGTTCTCACTAATTTTTGTACAGCATATACTTCTTCTGCGGTACATCGAGATGAGGTTATTCCACCTATTGATTTTCGACCATACTTATTCTGAATATCTTTAAATCGTTTAGCGGCAAATCCAATTGCTTCATCCCAGCTTGCTTTGCGCCATGGCTCCCCAATATTATCTCGAACTAGAGGATCTAGGATTCTTTCTTTATGAGTGGAATAACCCCAGGCGAAACGACCTTTTACACAGCTATGACCATTGTTAGCTTTGCCTTCCTTATGTGGCACCATTCTTACTACTTGATCACCTTTCATCTCTGCTTTAAATGAGCAACCAACTCCACAATAGGCACAAGTAGTATCAACACTATGCTCAGGTTGACCATGATCAATAATGCTTTTTTCCATTAGAGTAGCTGTCGGGCAAGCTTGAACACATGCGCCACAAGAAACACATTCAGAATCTAGAAATGACTCACTGATACTTGCTGAAACTTTTGAGTCAAAGCCTCTACCTTCAATGGTTAATGCTAAGGTTCCTTGTATTTCATCGCAAGCTCTAACACATCTTGAACACACAATACATTTACTGGAATCAAAACTAAAGTAGGGATTACTGTTATCTATTTCTGTAGTTAGATGATTTTTTCCTTCTAAACCATATCTAACTTCGCGAAGCCCAACTGCTCCAGCCATATCTTGTAATTCACAGTCACCATTCGCTGAGCAGGTAAGACAATCTAATGGGTGATCAGAGATATAAAGCTCCATCACATTACGACGTAACTTAGCTACTTTTTCACTTTGTGTTTTTATTTTCATGCCATTTTCAACAATTGTTGTGCATGAAGCTGGAAAACCTTTTTTACCCTCTATTTCTACAACGCAAAGTCGACATGAGCCAAAAGACTTTAGACTATCTGTGGCGCATAATTTTGGAACATCCACTCCTAATTCTCTAGCTGCACGCATCACACTTATATCTGCTTTTACTTTAGTTGGCCTCCCATCTATCTCGATTGAGACAAATTCTTCGCATTGACTTGCTTGGGTACCTAGATCTTCTTGTCTTGTTATATTCATGTATTTTTTTGCTTATCTTTGATATTAAAATCTTTGGGAAAGTAGTGTAGCGCACTTTTTACTGGAAATGGTGTCATTCCACCCATTGCACATAGTGAACCTTCTATCATGGTGTCACATAAATCATTCAAAAGATCAACGTTTTGAATCTTATTTTGATCATTTATGATCTTATCGATAACTTCAACGCCACGAGTCGAGCCAATTCGACATGGAGTACATTTTCCACAGGATTCTATGGAGCAAAATTCCATAGCAAATTTTGCTTGAATAGCCATGTTAGTCGTATCATCAAAAACAACAATGCCACCATGACCAATCATGCCATCTTTGGCTGCAAATGCTTCATAGTCCAACTCAATATCTAGCATTGATTCAGGAAAGTATGCACCTAATGGTCCACCTACTTGAACAGCATAAATAGGTTTTCCTGAAGCCGTACCCATACCCCATTTTTCAATTAATTCTCGTAATGTCATTCCAAAAGCTACTTCAACTAAACCGCCTTGTTTTATATTGCCCGATAATTGAAACGCTAGTGTTCCTTTTGATCGATTGATACCGAAAGCTGAATAAATTCCCCCACCTTGGTCAATAATATCTGGAACCGAGGCTAATGTAACAACATTATTAACTACAGTAGGTTTACCAAAGAGACCTTCAAGTGCAGGCAGGGGAGGTTTATACCTGATCATACCAGCCTTACCTTCAAGGCTCTCTAACATAGCTGTTTCCTCACCACATACATAGGAGCCACCACCAACATGGATATCAATATCAAAATTGAAGCCACTACCCTGAATGTCATCACCAAGCCAATTATTCTTTTTTGCTAATTCGATTGCTGCAGTAAGTATTTTATATGCATTTGGGTATTCGGAGCGAAGATATATATATCCTTTATCAGCACCAACAGTAAAACCTGAAATAGTCATGCCTTCAATTAAAGCAAGGGGATCGCTTTCCATAAGTATTCTATCTGAATATGTCCCACTATCTCCTTCATCTGCATTACAAGCTATATATTTCTGTTTATTTTTCGCATTAGTTACAGTCTCCCATTTAATAGACGTAGGAAAACCAGCCCCTCCTCGACCCCTTAACCCAGATTTAGATAATTCTTTGAGGACATGAGAGGATCCTTTCTTCAGTGCAATACCTAACCCACTAAAACCCCTATTTTCGATATATTCTTCAATGGATAAAGGGTTGATAAGACCACATTTTCGGAATGTCCATCGTTGTTGATTTTTTAGGAATGGGATTTCAGTTGTTTTTCCTAATTTTAATGAATGTGATCCACCATTAAGAAAATCAGCATTAAAAAGTTTATTCACATCTTCCTCGGTAACGGGACCATAAGCTATTCTTTCACCTTTAATTTCGATCTCAACTAATGGTTCCAACCAGCTCATTCCCCAAGTTCCATTTCGAGTTATTGATACTGGGGTATTATTTTTTTCCGCATTTTTTTTTATTTTTACAGCGACTTCGTCACTACCCATTGAGAGTGCCGCGGTATCCCTAGAAATGAAGATATTAGTAATTTCTTTCATCAATCGCGATTCACTATTTTATCAAATTTATTTTTATCGACTTTACCAAAA
>Ga0257114_1000295_pt1 | contig 38686 bp, 41 predicted proteins | sample SI112_10mmetaG_FD_190149 | JGI IMG/M metagenome (GOLD analysis project Ga0257114, IMG submission 190149) | Marine microbial communities from Saanich Inlet, British Columbia, Canada - SI112_10m | ecosystem: Environmental > Aquatic > Marine > Inlet | place: Canada: British Columbia | collected...
GATAAAAACCTCCATTTTCATAGTCAGCTCCAAAGCTAACGGCTGATTCGCTTTGAAAAACACCTCTATACCAGTAATCTGACATATACCCAACATTGTAACTAACCGAAGATCCTTCTTCAGCAACAGCTGATTCAGATGCAACGGCGAAAGGTACAGACATTGTGATTATCATGACTGCTGGTAAAAATTTACTCATTAATTTTTTCATCATATTTTCTCCATTTATGTTATCACCATTTTAAGTTTTAAATTTCAGTTCGACGCTTATCAGTAATAAAAGTCTAGCTTCGGTATATATAATGCATATACCGTGCCAACATAACTTTATTAAATAATATATATCTATATATGTATTAAATATGGTGCATGATATAATAGTTTTCAATCAATACAATAAATGCTTATAAGCCCATTATAATGATATTATAGTGAGCAATGTGCTCAAAATAGGTGCAAAGATATGAATTCAAAAACAATATTAGAACTTGTTGGTAAAATAGAAAAATTAATACCCTCCAATGAAAGTGGAGTCAAAGATGATATAAAATCGAGTATCAAAATATTGATTGAAGATTATTTACATAAATTAAACTTAGTGACTAGAGAAGAATTTGATATACAACAGAAAGTACTGCTTAAAACTAGGCTTAAAATAGAAGAGCTAGAAAAGAAATTATAAATTAATTAGATTCAGATAAAATATAGTCTACCGCTGACTTAACTTCATTATCAGATAAAGAACTTACCCCGCCTTTCGCAGGCATAATTCCTATCCCATTTATTGCATTAGCATAAAGAGTATCTTCCCCTTTTGATAACCTATCTGACCATTGGTTATTATTACCAATTACAGGAGCACCAGCTGCTCCACTAGTGTGACATGACATGCAGACGGTATTATAAACTTCCTGACCAGTAAGAGCTTTTTTTGCAGAAACACTTGCTACTATTACTTCCTGTTTAATAGAGGGGTTACTAGCTAGATTTGTTTTCCCTGATGGCGCTATTCTTTGATTGGTATCACTTTGTATTTCAACTTTATAGTTTTCACTTGCACTAGATGCATGTCCAGCGAAAACATTAGAGAGAATCGCTATGAAAATAGCTAACCCTACAATTATTACTGATACTATTGCAAAGACCTTATAAAATTCTGCGTCTGTTACTTTATGTTCCATATTAGAGATTTTTCCATGTTTTCTTTCTTGTCTAGATTATACTAAAAGAAATAATAAATTCATCATAAATTTGCGTCTGTAGCTCAGTTGGATAGAGCATTAGCTTCCGAAGCTAAAGGTCAGAAGTTCGAATCTTCTCAGGCGCTCAACCAATTCTTTCAGCTGCAATTATAGTATTTTCAATTAAAGCACAAACTGTCATTGGGCCAACGCCACCAGGGACAGGAGTTATCGCTGAAGCTTTCTGTGATGCGGATTCAAAATCAACATCTCCACATAATTTACCATCTATATTATGAATTCCAACATCAATAACAATGCAACCCTCTGGTATCTGGTCTCCATTAATAAATTTAGGTATACCTACCGCGACTATAACAACATCTGCATCTGCCAACTTAGAGTTAAGATCTTTTGTACGAGAGTGACACATTGTTACAGTGGCATGCTGTTGTAAACATAATATTGCAACTGGTTTACCTACAATATTTGATCTACCTACAACTGTTACATTTTTCCCGCTTAAATTAGTACCTGTAGATGCCAGCATCTGCATTATGCCTTTGGGTGTACATGATACCAGTGTATCCTCGCCTAAAAATAATTTACCTACATTTGTGGGAGTGAAACCATCAACATCTTTTGACGGATCAATTTTATTTAAAACTTTTGTAACAGATATATGATCTGGTAATGGTAATTGGACTATAACTCCATGTATACTCTTATCGTTATTAATATTATCAATTTGAGTTAAAATTTCTTCTTCTGTAACAGTTGCCTCAAATCTCATAATATCAGATTCTATTCCTGCTTTTACAGCAAATTTTTCTTTCTGGGCAACGTAACTAGCAGATGCTTTCATGTCACCTACCAACATAACAATTAATTTTGGTTTAATATTTTTCTTATTAAGCTCCAAAACTTTATTTTTTAGATCAGTTGTTAATATGGTTTCTGCAACTTCTCTTCCACTTATAACTTTAGCAACCATTTTTCTCTCCTATGAAATCAATTTAACCTTTCTTTATCTACTAATAACTGTACAACATCATATAGTTCTGCATATGAGCTGACATATGAGCCACTAGTTTCATATTTACCATTGATAATTAATGTAGGTACAGATTTAATTTGGTATTGATTAGCTAATCTTGATGCTTTTTTGACACGTATCTCTGTTCCAAAAGAATCTAAAATACTTAGAAACTTATCAGCATCATAACCTTCTTCTCTTATGAAATTACCTAACTTTTCTTTTGTATCTAATCTATTACTATTTACATGTATTTCAGTAAATACTTTCTCATGAAGATTATCATCTAATTTCATTTGTTGAAGAGTATAATAGACTTTAGCATGAAGCTCCCAAGAATCCCTAAGGGCAACTGGTACTTTAATTAATATTGTATCTTTATCTAAATTTGATTCTATATCATTTATTGTAGGCTCTAAAGTGTAACAATGGGGGCAGCCATACCAAAAAAATTCATATATTACTACCTTGTCACTTTCCGTTTGTTTTTGATTTGATATTTGAATATATTTCTGCGAAGAATCTGCAGCCATAGTGAAACCACTAAATACTAATGTTACCATTAATGATATAAGGGATAGTACTCTCATTAGTGTAATCCCTGAATATACTGCGCAACTGACTTCATTTCTTCATCAGTCATGCGGTGAACAATATTTCTCATCATTTTATTAGAATCATTTGATCTCATACCGCTTTGAAAATTTTTAAGTTGGGAATATATATATTCAGCATGTTGGCCTGATAAAACAGGCATAGATGCTGGACCATTTCCATCTCCATTTGGACCATGGCATGCAATACAAGCTTGTATTTTATATTCCATATTGCCACCTCTATAAATATTCTGGCCTAGCTCAAAAGAGTCGTCTGCTGTTGTTCCTATGGATTTATCAAGAGACTCATAATAAGCAGAAAGATCATCAATATCTTCATCTGAAAGTGCTACAGATATTCCATACATAATCGCATTATTTCTTTTGCCTTCAGGTCCTTTCTTAAATTCATATAATTGCGACCTTAAATATGACTCATGTTGACCTGCTAATTTAGGCCATATAGGGCTAACGCTAATACCATCTTGACCATGACATGCAATGCAAGTCATGCTTTTTTCTTTTCCTTTAGCAATATCTCCCGCACTAATATTAGTGGTAAATATGATGAAAAACGATGTTGCTATATATAGTGATATTTTATTCATAACTCAGGGAACATTATATAGCATCATAATGATACTTCAAATCATCTCTTTCAATTTTAATGGGCTTTATCCCAATTATTTCCAACACCTAAGTCAACTATTAGGGGGACATCTAAGTTATAGCAAGTAGACATTAATTCTATTATTTTACTATTTGCTTCATCAACAAAATGATCTTCCACTTCAAATACAAGTTCATCATGCACTTGCATAATCATCTTGATTGGATGATTATCTTTATTAATCCATTTATCTATATTTATCATAGCAATTTTGAGAATATCTGCCGCTGTACCTTGAATCGGCGCATTTATTGCAGTTCTCTCAGCAGCGCTTCTAACTTGAAAATTACTATGCGTAATATTTGGAATATATATTCTTCTACCAAGAAGTGTAGAAGCATAACCACTTTTCTTTGCTTTAATTTTTATTATATCCATGAATTCCTTTACTCCACTATATCTTAAGAAATACTTATCTATATAGTCTTTAGCAGAACTATTATCAATCTTAAGCTGTTTACTTAAACCATATGATGAGATTCCATAGATTAGACCAAAATTAATGGCTTTAGCTGCTCTTCTTTGTTCCTCATTTGGCTCACCCTTTAATGAGAAAACTTCTTTTGCAGTTGACGCATGGACATCTTCGCCATTCATAAAACTTGTGAGTAGATTTTTATCTTTTGAGAGATGTGCCATAACTCTTAATTCAATCTGAGAATAATCAGCTGAAATTATCTTACATCCTTTTTTTGCAATAAAGGTCTTTCTGATATTTTTCCCATCTTGTGTTTTTATTGGAATATTTTGCAAATTTGGATTTGAAGATGACAGCCTACCCGTGATTGTCACAGTTTGATTATATGATGTATGTAATCTCTGGGTAACCTCATTAACCTGCTTTCCTAGCTTATCTGTATAGGTATTTTTTAATTTCATTAAATTTCTAAATTGTAAAATTAATTTAGGAAGTTCATGCATAAGAGATAATTCTTCCATCACCTCTTCATTTGTTGAGGGTTGCCCTTTTGGAGTCTTTTTTAGAACTGGTAAATTTAAATCATTATAAAATATTTCCTGTATTTGCTTAGGTGAGCTAATGTTGAATTCTTTTTTAGCATGCTTATAAACATTTTTTTCAATATCCTTTATTCTACTATCAAGATCTTTACTTTGTTTTTCTAAACTTTTTGCATCAATCATTACTCCATGCTGCTCAATATTGGCAATGACTTTAACGAGTGGTAATTCTATCTGACAATATAAATTAGCTTGATCCTCAAGTGTTGATAATTTATTCGATAAATAATTATATAACCTAAAAGTTAGATCAGCATCCTCGCATGCATATGGTACAGCGTCACTAATAGTTACTTCAGAGAAATTTTTTTGTTTAGCTCCGGATCCCACGATATCTTTGTATTTAATAGCTATATGATCTAAATAATGGTCAGATAAACTATCAAGGTCATGTTTCCTTGAAGAATTATATATATAAGAAAGAATCATTGTATCCTCTATCTGACAATTAAAAATAATATTATATTTATATAAAACATTCATATCATATTTTAGATTTTGACCTATAATCTTAATATCTTTATTAGAAAAAAGGTCTTTGAGATAATTATAAAATTTTTCTTTTTTGATTTTTATATTGCCATTGACATCATCATGATTCACGGGTATGTAAAAAGCCTCTTGCTCTTTAAAAGAGAAAGATACCCCAACAAGTTCTGCTTCCATCGAATTCAAAGAGGTTGTTTCAGTATCAAAAGAAAATACTTTATGTTTCTTTAAGTTTTCTATTAATTTAATTAAACCTTCTTCGCTATCAATTAATTTATATGCAGATTTTTTATTTTCTTTCTTCTGATCTTTTTTAATGGAAAAATAATCTATTATATTTTTCAGTTCATACTTTAATGCGATTTCAGAGAGTTTATTTTCGTCTCTCTCACCAATCATATAATTACTTAAATCTAGGTTTACATCTACATCTGTTTTTAATTTTATTAATTTTTTAGCTAACTCTATCGTCTCAGAAGATTTTCCTAAATTTTCTTGAACCTTTCCTTTGAGTAAACCTATATTTTTGATGATTCCATCGATAGATCCATATTTTGCTAATAAAGTTACAGCAGTTTTTGGTCCAATCTTGTCAACCCCAGGGATGTTATCAGAAGTATCTCCTACCAATACTAAATAATCAAAGATTTTCTCAGGATGGACTCCAAATTTATCTATGACTCCCTTAATATCAAGCCGTTTTTCATCCATACTATTTATTAAAGTAACATTATCATTTACTAGTTGAGCTAAGTCTTTATCGCCAGAAGAAATAATAATATTGATATTTTTACCATAATCAAGAGCAGCCAATGTTCCTATAACATCATCAGCCTCAACATCAGGAATCTGAAGCACTTCAATGCCCAGGCTTTCAATGAATTTTATAATTGGGGGCACTTGCTCTGATAGCTCTGTAGGCATTGATGACCTATTTGCCTTATAATCTTTATAAATTTTATGGCGAAAATTCTTACCCTTGGCATCAAATATTACACATAAATATTTTGGATCATGCACCCTGATTAGCTTAGAAAGCATATTGGTAACACCATAAATGGCCCCTGTAGGATCACCTTTAGCATTTTTTAGATGCGGGAGAGCATAAAAGGCTCTATATAAGTAAGAGGAACCATCAACTAATACGAAATTATTTACATTTTTATCAACCAAAACACCCAAACCTATGTTAAGTTTATTTCATTCAAAAGTTATAACTTAAAAAATTTGAAATAGCTATGTCTGTATATACTAAAATTACTGAAGATGAACTGTCTAAACACTTATTAGGGTATTCAATAGGGAAGGCAATCAGTCTTACAGGTATTTCCGATGGGATTGAAAATACCAACTATCTTCTAAAAACTAATCAAAATGAATTTATATTTACAATTTTTGAAAATATTAAAAAAGAAGATGTAGGTCAATATTTAGATTTTATGAATCATTTGAGCGGTAAAGGACTAGTATGCCCAAATGTTTTAAAATCTAATAATGGAGAGTTGTCTGTAATAATAAATGGTAAGCCCTCGGCAATTATTGAAAAGCTTAGTGGTAAATCCATCATAGATACAAATCCTAATATTTGTATATTAATTGGGGACTTACTTGCAGAGTTTCATAATTTTGGTTCAGATTTCAAAAGAAACATAAAAAATTCAAGAGATATTAGCTGGTGTGTACAATCATATGATAAATTAGCTGAAGTTATTACAGATGATCAGTTAAAACTAATTGAGAAGGCAATCAATATTCAAAAAGAATTTTTAACTCAAAATTTACCTATGGGCACAATACATGCAGACTTATTTAGAGATAATGTATTATTTGATAAGAATAAAATTTCTGGAATGATTGATTTTTATTACTCTTGCCATGGATTCTTAATTTATGACTTGGCTGTAGTTGTTAATGACTGGTGCACTGCTCTAGATGGTACGCTTGTAAATGAAAAATATATTAAATTAATCTCAGCTTATACAAATAAGAGAAGTGTTCAAAATTTAGAGAAAAAATATTGGCATCATGCCCTGGTCTCTGCAGCTCTAAGGTTTTATTTGTCTAGACTACTAGACCTCCATTTTCCTAAAATTGGAGAAATGACACATATAAAAGACCCATTAATATTTGAAAATATACTTAAAGATAGAATAAATACATCGTATCAAATCTAAATATGTCGAATTTTGACAAAATTATTGATAATTTAATTGAAAATATTTGCAATATTCTCATGGTTCTTTTACTTATGATGATATTAATGGTTTTCATAAGCATAGTATTCAGATATTTCTTTAATATAAGCTCTGCATCTTTACAAGAATTAATTATGTACTGCCATGCCATAATATTTATGTTTGGCATAAGCTATACCTTAAAAGAAAATGGGCATGTAAAAATTGATATTATATTTAATACCTTCTCAAAGAAAATTCAATCCTATATTTCGATAGTTGGAATATTATTATTTATTTTTCCAATGGCATTTTTTTTAATATATATAAGCATGGGTATGGTTATCCAGTCATGGCTTATTCTTGAAGGATCTAGTGAGGCAGGTGGTTTAAATCTAGTATTTATTTTGAAGACAATTATACCATTAACTGGATTTCTCATTCTACTCCAATCATCATCTCAATTATTGAAATTAATTAAAGGGTATAGAAATGGGTATTGAAATATTTGCAATTATATTTATTGCATTCACTTTTATAATACTGCTTTCTGGAATCCCTGTAGCTTTTGTTTTATCTGGTAGCGCCTTATTATTTTCATTTATTGGAATTATGTTTGGGGTATTTGATTACTCATACTTGCTTGCAATACCAAATAGAATTTTGGGGATAATGTCTAATCAAAATTTATTAGCAGTGCCATTATTTATTTTTATGGGCTTAGTTTTAGAAAAAACAAAAATTGCTGAAGAGTTACTGATGGCAATGAATATACTATATAAAAATACTGATGGGGGTTTTGCAATATCAGTGGTACTAGTTGGCGTATTAATGGGTGCAAGCACTGGTATTGTTGGGGCTAGCGTTGTTACTCTAGGATTGCTTTCATTACCAGTGATGATTAAGAATAACTATCCCAGACCTTTGGCATGTGGTGTAATCTGTGCATCTGGTACGCTAGGGCAAATAATTCCTCCATCATTAGTATTAATCTTGCTTGCAGATGTACTATCGTCAGCATACCAGCAAGCACAATTAAATCTTGGAATATTTACACCAGAGACAGTTACTATATCCGACTTATTTGCTGGAGCACTGATACCAGGTTTACTGTTACCAGTAATGTTTATTTTCTATATAAAATCTTTAAAAATAAATAATATTAATAAAGATATTACAAAAGATATTGGTGAAAATATAAATATAATTTCTTCATTTTTTCCTCCAATATTATTAATTATAACTGTTCTAGGATCAATAGTATTAGGAATTGCTACTCCATCTGAGGCAGCTTCATTGGGGGCCATCGGTTCTTTATTGATAGCGTTCGCAAAAAATAAATTATCTTTTAATGTTATTCGCAATACCTCTAAGGGAACAATTAAGCTGACAAGCATGGTATTTTTAATACTGATTGGAGCAACATTTTTTTCTTTAGTATTTAGAGGTTTTGAAGGAGAAGAGTTAATTCAAAATTTACTATCCCATGGTCCAGAAAACAAATATCTGTCATTAATTATAACTTTAGGAATAATGTTCTTTTTAGGATTCATATTAGATTTTATAGAAATTATATTTATAATAATTCCTCTTTTTGGTCCAGTATTGTTTTCTTATGGATTTGATCCTATTTGGGTTGGTATCTTAATAGCTATGGTCTTGCAGACATCTTTTCTGACACCACCCTTTGGTTTTTCTTTGTTTTATTTACGAGGTGTAGCTCCAAAAGAAATACCTACAAAAGACATATATAAAGGGGTGCTACCATTTATTATAATTCAAATAATAACTATAGGACTGGTATTCATGTTTCCACAAATTGCATTATTTCTTCCAGACTTACTAAACTAATAACTATCGTATGTCTAGATAAGACTTATCAGAAATATCTGTCCAGGGCTCAACATCATCTTTAAAGCTAACATAAGATTTATAAACTTCATTTGTAATCTCATCTGTTGAACTAATTTCTTTTAAAATTTCATCTGATATTTCCTTAAGTTTAGTTAGTACTTCATTTGGAAATTTTAAAATATCAATATTTTCAGACTTAAGAAACTGTAGAGCCAAATTATTTTTAGCAGTATAGTCAGAAAGCATGTCAAGATTAATTGCTTTGCATGCAATATCAATAACTAACTTTAAATCAGTTGGAAGACTATTATATTTGTCCTTATTAATCATACATTCTATAGTTGGGCCTGGTTCATGCCATCCTGGATAGTAATAATATTTAGCTGCCTTATGAAGTCCAAAAGCTCTATCATTATAAGGCCCTACCCATTCTGTTGCATCTATTACGCCAGTCTGCAGGGCTGTAAAAATTTCTGACCCAGCAAGTGTCACAGATGTTCCACCTGCTCTAGAAAGCACTTCTCCGCCTAGTCCTGGTATCCTCATTTTCAGACCCTTTAAGTCATTCACAGAATTAATTTTTTTATTAAACCATCCCCCCATTTGAACTCCAGTATTCCCTGCAGGTCTTGGGATTAAATTAAACTTATCATACAATTTTTCCCAAAGTTTGATTCCATCACCATAATATAACCATGCATTCATCTCTTGAGAATTCATTCCAAATGGTACAGATGAAAAGAATTGGCAGGCCTGGCTCTTTCCTTTCCAATAATACGCCCCAGAATGACCTAATTCAGCACCGCCCTTCGATACAAAATCAAAGACTTCTAATGGTGGTACAAGTTCATTAGCTCCAAAAACTTTTACTTTAATTCTACCATTAGACAGATTAGTAATGAGTTTAGCTAAATTCTCTGCTCCTGTTCCTAATCCAGGAAAATTTTTAGGCCAAGATGTAACCATCTTCCACTGATATTCAGTTTTCTCTTTAGCTCGCAACGATGAACTATTACCTAACAACGATGTTAATACTAAAGAACTTCCTAGTGATGTTAAAAACTTTCTTCTTTTCATTTATTACCAAATTTTATAATTAATTTAAAAAATCTAACTGCGCATAAGACAAGACTAGCCATTTTTTACCATAGCTTTCAAAGTTTATATGTAATTTCAAATCATCACTTTTACCAGTATAACTAAGTACAACACCATCTCCAAACTTCATATGACTCACCCGTTGCCCTATTTTAATATATGTGTTTTCTTCTTGTGAGTAATTCTCTATATTAGAATCTTGAGAATAATCATCAAAATCTTTTTTCTTTTGGGAAAAGCTACTATATTTATTAGAAGGTGATTGATTATTACTTTTAATAGACTCTAGTAAATCTTCATCAATTTCACTTATAAATCTTGATGGTATTAAAAAATTATTATTACCATGCATATATCTCATATTAGCATGAGTTATGTATAAGGTTTTCATTGCTCTAGTTATAGCTACGTAACATAATCTTCTTTCTTCTTCTAGAAAACCTTTTTTTAAATTTCTATTTTCATTCGGAAATATTCCCTCATCCATTCCTGTGAGAAATACAACAGGAAATTCAAGACCTTTTGCAGAATGAATTGTCATTAGCTGTACCGGATCATCATGTGGATTTGACTGTAAATCTCCAGCTTCTAAAGAAGCATTATCTAAAAAATCTCCCAAGATATTTTCACTATCCATATTATTTTGATAAAATCTTTCAGCTGTTGATAATAATTCCTCTAAATTTTCTTGCTTTGATAATGATTCTTCATTCTTTTTTAATTCATAATACTGACTAAGAGTAGATAAGTTTATGACTTTTTCAATCAAACTCTTAAGGTCAAGATCATTAAGTTTTTCAATAAGCTCTTTAATTATACTAGTATAGCTATTCAAAGAATTAATAGCACGAGCACCACTAATACCTGTTTTTTCTATTTGATTAATTGTGTCCCACATAGAAAGAGAATTATTTTTAGCATATTCACGTATTACCTGTATTGTCTTTTCACCCAGTCCTCTTGGCGGGTTATTAACTGTTCTTTCAAAAGCGGAATCATCTGATGTATTCACTGCTATCCTAAGATAAGCAATAACATCTTTAACTTCTGATCTCTCAAAAAATCTAAAACCACCATAAATTTTATATGGAATACTTCTGGAATTTAACTCTTCCTCTAAACGTCTAGATAAAAAATTTGATCTATATAATAGCGCAATTTCAGCCCTCTTATGCCCATGTAGAACTAATTCTTGAATTTTCTGAGCAATGAAACTAGACTCATCATCTCCATTATAAGACTCATATACATATACTGGGTCACCTCCAGTAGCATCCGTCCAAAGATTTTTACCTAACCTCTCCTTATTATTTGATATTAAACTATTTGCAACAGACAGTATTTTATTTGTAGAACGATAGTTTTGTTCAAGTTTGAAGATTTCTACATTTTTAAATTCATCTTTTAAAAACTGAATATTCCTGCTTCTTGCGCCTCTCCAACCATATATAGATTGGTCATCATCACCAACAGCATATAATGATCCTGCATCACCATTAAGCAATTTAAGTAAATTAAATTGCAAGGTATTTGTATCTTGAAACTCATCGACCATAATGTTTTGAAATCTTTTATTATAATAACTTAGGATTTGAGGATTATTCTTGAACATCTCATAAGTCAATAAAATTAAATCAGCAAAATCTACAGAATTAGTTTGCCTGCAAGCATCATCATATTCTTTATATATTTCGATATATTTATCATCATCATTATTAACATCCTTATGTCTCTTGCCTTTATCTTTTTGGCTATTTATAAATGACTGTAAAGCCTTAGGATCATATAAATTATCATCTAAATTTTTGGACTTCATTACACGCTTGATAATTCTTAACTGATCTTGTGAGTCAAGTATTGTAAAATACTCTGATATACCAGCTTCTTTCCAATGAATTTTTAGTAATCTTCTGCAAATTCCATGGAATGTTCCAAACCATAATCCATAAGAAGAAATTTTTAGCAGTTTTTCTAATCTGTGCTTCATCTCATTAGATGCTTTATTCGTAAATGTAAGAGCTAGAATATTACTAGGTCTCACATCAAATGTATTTATTAGTTTAGCAACTCTGCATGTGAGTACTCGTGTTTTCCCGCTACCCGCACCTGCCAATATAAGTTTATTACCTAATGAACAATTTACTGCTTGTAACTGCTGTTCATTCAAATCAGAAAATATTTCATTTACATCAGTCATTATGTTTTCCTTGGTCTCAACATAATTATAACTATAGTTAAGATTAGGATATACCAGTAAATAGATTGATAATGAATATTGTGATGAACCAGGTAAGTTATCACAATAGCAAATAACGAGAATATCAAAATTGCTGTCATCCAGTAATTACGTCTTGTATTCTTAGATATTGATTTTTCAATCATATCTAATTTTTTTATATTATTATCAAGATTAAGCTGGTCATTATTTATTAAATTAATCATCTTTCTTAAAGCACCAGGAATCTCAGGAAGCAGGTCAATAATTTCTGAAGAGTTATTTTTAAGATTTTTTAAAATGGATGGAATCCCCTTTTGTTTTTTCATCCATTTTTCTAATATAGGCTTTGATGTTTTCCATAAGTCTAATTTTGGATGGAATTCTCTTCCCAGCCCCTCTGTATATAATAGTGCTTTTTGCATTAAAATTAATTGGGGTTGTACTTCTAATTTAAACTTACGCGCAGTATCAAATAAACCAAGAATAACATCGCTAAGAGATACATCCTCGATAGACTTATCTAGCATTGATTCACAATTTTCTCTTATAGATTTTTCTAATAAACTGATATTGGTATCTTTAGGCACCCATTCACATTCAACATGTAATCGAGCAACTTTAGCATAATCTTTATTAAAAAATGCTACAAAATTTTCTGCTAAATATTTTTTATCAAAATTACTAAGAGAACCCATTATCCCAAAATCTACTAAAACAAACTGCACATTATCTTCTACCTTTTGAATAAAAATATTTCCAGGGTGCATGTCCGCATGAAAAAAGTTATGTTCAAAAACTTGTATAAAAAAACTTTCAACTGCATTAGTTGCTAGTTGTTCAAAATTAATACCTTGTCTTTTAAGCTCTTTTTTATCATTAACTGGTGTCGCATAAGTTCTCTCCATTACCAATATGCTTTTAGTAACGTAATCCCAGTAAATTTCTGGGATATATATTAATTTTGAATCTTTAAAGTTTTTTTTAATTTTTTTAGCATTCGATGATTCTTTGATAAGATCAGTCTCATCATAAACCAACATTTCATAGTCATTTACAAGCTCAATTAAGTGCATGCGCTTAAAATCATCAGATAATGATGTTAAAAATACTGCAATCCTTTTCATCAGCAATAAGTCTTTTTCAATTTCATTTTTAATATTTGGTCTTACTACCTTGATAATTACATCTTTACCATTTTTTAACTGCGCCTCATGAACTTGCGCTATAGATGCTGAAGCTAATGGCTCTGGAGTAAAACTATTAAAAACCTCATTTATTTTTGAACCAAGCTCTTCTTCAATAATTCTCATTGAGATTTCTTTCGGGAAAGGTTTCACGCTATCTTGTAACTTAGATAGCTCATTGGCAATATCATCTCCCAGTAAATCTTTTCTGGTTGAAATTACTTGCCCTAATTTGACAAAAATTGGGCCTAACTCCTCAAGCATCATTTTTATTTTAAGAGGGATATTATCTACACGTCTTTTTCTAAACCAATTCCATGGGAGCATATAAAAATAAAATTTACATTTACCGCTTCCACAGCTAACTAGCATTTTATCTACATCATATTTTATAAATAGACGTGTAATTTGTATGACCCTAAAAATATTATTAAACATCTTTATACTCTTTATATAGTTGGTCTGTTCTACTTTTTAAATCATCAACATCATCTAAAAACTTATTAATATCATTTTTTGTTGGAATAACATTTATATCATCAATAAGTAGGTCAACAATATCCTTTGTTGCATCCTGGAAAAGATTTTGAAATGATAATGAAGCACCACTAAGTTTTTCTTCAAGAGTAGATGATAGATTTTCACCTAAAAGATGAGTTGCAAGCTCACGTAATTTTTCAGAACTACTTATAAACTGATTGAATTTATTTGCTGTATCAATATCCCCATTGATTGATATTTTACTAGAAAACTGCTCAGAACCCTTGGTTATAATAAACATACCAAGTATGACCGGACTAGCAATCAGTTCTACATCAAATTTATCTTCATCGTCAATAAGGGAAAAAGTATTATCATGAATTTTTATAATTACATTATAAGGAAAATCCTTAAAATTAATTTTTACTATTTTCCCATCTATGTCATGAAAAAAATTATCCGGTATTGATTTTAAAAATGTTTCGCTTTGAAACAATTTATTTATATAATAAGTTGCAGATAAATCTTTTTTTAACATTTGAAACCTATATGTATAGTGATCATATTGCCAACTAATGTTTCATGGCGTACATTTATAAAACCAGTCTGGAGGAACATATCGCTAACTTCTCTTGGTGAATAATAAGTAGATATTGATTCCGCTAAATACCTATAACTATCATAATCATCAGCTAATATTTTTCCCATTTTTGGGATGATGTTATGTGTATATTTTTCAAATATATTTTTAACTAATTTATTTTCAGGAGTTGTAAACTCCATAATTACCAATCTACCTCCTGGCATCAAAGACTTGTAAATATTTTCTAAAGACTTTAAATGATCTGTAAAATTTCTGAAACCAAATGCAATAGTAGCTAGCGTATAACTGTTCTCTTTAAAATTAGTAGTCTCAGCTGAGCTTTTAATAAATTCAATATTCTGCACAAAGCCATTATCTATTAGTCTACTTTTACAAATATCCAACATTTCTTGATTTTCATCAAGGCATGTAATATTAATGAGTTTTTTCTTAGAAAGAAATTTTAGAGCAATGTCACCTGTACCTGTTGCCAGGTCAAGAACATGATCTGAATTTTTTAATTTTGAAACGACATACATCCTTTCTTTCCATAATCTATGTAAACCGAAGGACATTGCATCATTCATTAAGTCATATTTATTTGAAACTGAACTAAATATATCTGAAACTAATTTTGTCTTTTTGGTTTTCAGGACCTTTCTTGAACCAAAGTTAACTTTTTCATTCATCTTAACTTTTTTTCCTTTCTACGTTTAATACATGTTCGTTCTTTTTAAGTTTATTAACTAATTTTGTTAATATTTTAATATCCATTACAGAAACTATAAACACCATTATATTATGTCCAGTCTCTTTTGTATCGTCATATGTCACACTTTCTATATTACAATCATTCTGTGCTATTTGGGATGAAATTAATGCTAATACACCTCTGACATTTTCAACCTCAACCTTAATACATGCATTAAAGCTATCGTCTATATTTTCATCCCATAGTAAATCTAATGTTGTTTCTTGTGTTTTCTTGGTGCGCTTGATGCTCCTGCAAACCTGTCTATGAACAACAATACCTTTTTCCTGGCTTATATAGCCAATAATAGAGTCTCCCGGAATAGGGAAACAACACTTAGCATAAGATATAACAAGCCCTTCAGTGCCTCTGATTTGAACACCACTAGATGGACCTATATTCTTACTTACCATATCAGTTGGAGATATTCTCATAGCAACTAATTTTGCTATTCTATTTCCTAGCCCAATCTCAGCATAAAGATCTTCAATAATATGGCATGAATATTCTTCTAAAACAATTTTTAGTGTTTTCTCTGGTATCTCGCTTAATTTAATTCCAAAATCATTAAATGAAGACTCCAATAATTTTTTTCCCAACTCTATTGCATCATTACGCTTAATTAATTTTAATGAAGCTCTGATTGAGTGCCTAGCTTTCTCTGTAACAACAAAACTTAACCATCCTGGGTCTGGTCGTAAATTTTTTTTTGTATTAATCTCTACTCTTTGTCCATTTTTTAAAATAGTATTAGCCGAAACAGGCAAGCCATCAACTTCCGCAAACGCATAATTATTACCTACATCAGTATGCACAGCATATGCATAATCAATAATAGTTGATCTCTTGGGTAGTTCTAATATATTGCCTTTAGGGGTAAAGACATAAACTTTCCCTGGATGTAAATCTGCCTTAATACTCTCTAGATACTCTTTAGGATTTCCAGAATCTCTCTGAATGCTAAGCAAATTTGTAATCCACTGCTGCTCTTTAGTATAATTTTCTAATGAGGGGGTACCCTTGCTTTTATAAAACCAATGAGAAGCAATTCCTGACTCAGCTAGTATATTCATATCTTTAGTTCTAATCTGCATTTCTATAGGTAATCCATGAGGACCAATTATTGAAGTATGAAGTGATTGATATCCATTAGATTTTGGTATGGCAATATAATCCTTAAACCTGCCAGGCACAGGAGTATATAAATTATGAATAATTCCAAGAGATCTATAACAATCATCTGTTGAAGTAACAATAATACGCACACCAAAAACATCATTGATATGTGAAAAATTAACTTCTTTTAGTTTCATTTTTTTATACAACCCATAAACATGTTTTTCTCGAGCAATAACCTCTATATCCAAGCCTTCATTTTTAAGTTTTACCTCTATAACCTTTCTAATTTTACCCATTAACTCATGTCTATTTCCTCTAGATTTTTTAATCTCATTTTGAAGAGTTTTAAACCTTAAAGGGTAAACAGTTTCAAATGCTAGATCTTCTAATTCTTTATTTAAAGAGTGAATGCCAAGACGGAGCGCAATAGGCGCAAATATCTCAAGGGTCTCCCTTCCTATTTTTTTTCTTTGTTTAAAATTTAGAGAGCTAATAGTTTCTAAATTATGCCTTCTATCAGCAAGCTTTATTAGTATGACCCTGATATCTTGGCTCATTGCCATGATCATTTTTCTTAAATTTGCTGCGTCTGCTTCTTCTTTTGTTGAAAAACTTAATTTATCAAGTTTACTGACTCCATCAACTAACTCAGCTACCTTGACACCAAATGTATTTTTTAAGTTATCCTTCTCAATTTCTGTATCTTCTATAACATCATGTAATATTGCTGCCATTATAGACTCATGGTCTAAATGAAAGTCTGCTAGTATTGATGCTGCAGAAAGCGGATGGTGAATATATTCTTCGCCAGACTTCCTTAGTTGTCCTTTATGAGCAATACGCGCAGTATTGAAAGCTTTTTCTATTTTTTTTATCTGATAAGGATTTAAATATTTCTGAAGTTTTTTTTTAAAATCAATATATATTTTACTAGATGTATTGAATTCGTCAGAACTCTTATTGTTTGGTTTTTTATCCATTACTAATAATGGCCTATAATTATTCTGATTTTATTTCTTCAGAGTCTTCTATAACTTTTTTAATTTCCAAAGGTACTTCACTAGATGTGTCTGGAGCTTCTGTTGAAGCAGACGATGATAAAGATTCCACCGAGGGCATCTCATCTAATTTTTGACTTAGTTCATTAGCAACCTCTTCTTCAGTAATACCACTACCAAAAAGTTGGCTTTCTATTTTCTCTTTGTTACTTATTTCAAAATAATCCATTCCTATTTTTTCTGCAGCAATTTCTCTTAGAGCTATAACTGTTGGCTTATCATCGCAATCAATAAGAGGTTCAGCGCCTGCCGCAAGGTCTTTCGCTCTTCTTCCAGCTAGCGAACATATGTCAAATGCATTGTCGATAACTTTTAAACAATCTTCTATTGTGATTCTTGCCATGATATTCCACCCATATTTAATCTTGATATTGTATCAGAATAAACTTTTTAAACAATCAGCTTATTCAGTGATATAAGATCATGTATATAGCTTTTAACGTATTTTTCTGGTGTTTTTTTAAATAAGATAATCCCAATAAGTGAATTCAGCGCTAAATTAAAATTATCATTAATCAGCGTAAAATCTGCATATTTAGCATATTCTAACTCTTTCAAAGATGATTCCATTCTTGTTTCTATTACAGATTCAGTATCCTCATCTCTATTTTTCAGTCTACTTCTCAGTATTTCAATGCTTGGGGGAATAATATAAATCGAAATAGCTTCAGGAATAACTTCCTTCACTGCCAACATTCCTTTGTAATCAATCTCTAAAATAACATCAAGTCCTTGTTCTGAAATTGTACTAATAGAGTCTAATGTTGTCCCATATAGGTTTCCATACACAGTTTGGTGCTCAAGAAACTCCTTTTTATTAATTTTATCTGCAAACTTATCTTTATCAATAAAAAAATAATCCTTCGTATCTATCTCAGAATCCCTTATTTTTCTAGTGGTAAAAGAAACTGCAGGCCTAATAAAGCTCAGATTTTTACACACTTCTCTTACTAAGCTGGTTTTTCCAGCACCTGATGGGGCGCTTATTATAAATATCTTTCTCATATGCTAATTAATACTTAACCATAGTTCTAAAATTGGATTATAATACATTATATAAGTATGAGGAGATAAAATTATGGGTGATCCATGGAAATCAATAAGCGCCGAAGGTGTAAGAGCATTCTCATACGGGGCATACTCTGTAATACTTGTGTGGTTATGGAGCGAAGGCTATCTGTTATTTATAAATAATTTGTTAGTTTCATTAGGTATTTCTTCATTATTAGCTAAATCTATAGTAGTAAGTACCGTGATATCAGTTTTAATTACTACGGTCTTATATGGTTTGCATGGGAGAATGCCGACAACACTGATGCTCCAGCATATGACTTGGGTTAAAAATCCTGACAAATTTCTTTTGTTCTTCTATATATGGATAAACTTTATATCCGCTGCTTTACTAAATGTAATGGGCCTCAATACCTTTTATCAGTTTATGAGTCTTTTTGTAATCTTTTTAACACCATCATTAATTCTTGGCATCAGCATACAGAAAAAAGGCGGAAATATTTAATTAATCCTTATAACTCTTTGGCAAAATATCTATGCCAAATTTCTTGCCGAGCTTTACTAATAAGGGTATTGCAACCAGACCACCAGGCAAAGCAAACACACCAATTAATCCTACGTTTTTAATCAAATCTGTAAATTGATTATTTGCCTTATCCATGGCATCTTTGTCAACCTCTTCACCAGCAGCATACTTTCTATATACCTCTAACATCTCAGTTGTCTCTTGAGATTCCGATGCAAGAATATTTTTTAACTTATTAAGAGAACTTAAAGCCTTCGTTTTATTCGAAGTATACTTTTCCATAATTGTCTTAAAAAAGTTTAAATCATCAATTTTCATAAATTTTACTTTTAATATTAATTTAAAATGTCTAAAATTATCTAATATACTATGTTAACAGTAATTCATAAATTCAAATAGTTTATAACTAACCAATAAGCAAAAAATATGTCAAAAGATAATAACGAAATTTTAATATCAATAGATACAACATATCTTCATCAGGAATCAGATCCTGAGAATAATAAGTTTTATTTTTTATATACAGTTTCTATAACTAATAAAGGTAATATAGGGGCTAAATTATTATCTAGACATTGGGTGATTGAAGATGCTAATGGTAAAGTGCAAAATGTAAAAGGTGAGGGCGTGGTTGGAGATCAGCCATACATTAACCCTGGTGATGAATATCAATATACTAGCGGGACTTTTTTAGAAACCTCGCTTGGAACAATGAAAGGCAGTTACCAGATGATAAATGATTCTGAAAATTATTTTGATGCAGAAATTCCTGAATTTGTCTTAACCATACCTAGAGTTATACATTAATCCTGAGATATGTCTTTATTATATATTTAGTCTTTATATCACTATTTATAAACTTTTGATTATTAATTATTTTCCACTGAGAATAGTTAATCTCCGGGAACCATGTATCTCCTGAATATTCCTTACCAATATGAGTTATATATAGTTTACTGGTGTATGGAAGTGCAATTTTATATATTTCAGAGCCACCTATGATCATAACTTCATCATGGCCAGAAAAATCATTAATGATATCTAAAAAATTATGATACACGGTGACTCCTTCTTTTTTATATAAAGTATTAGATGATAAAACTATATTCTGCCTTCCATCTAAAACTCTACCTATAGATTCATGAGTTTTCCTACCCATCACAATTGGCTTGCCCATAGTTATTTCTCTAAAACGCTTTAATTCACCAGGAATATGCCAAGGGATTTTATTTTTATTTCCAATCAAGCGATTCTCATCCATGGCAACTACTATTGACAGGGAAGGCAGTTTAATACTCATATGGCAACTTTCGCTTTAATGTGACTGTGCGGATCATAATTATTTAAAGCAAAGTCATCATATACATAATCATATATCGAGTTAATATTTTTTTTAATACTTAAATTTGGAAGAGGCCTGAAGTCCCTCTTTAATTGCTGTTGAACCTGATCTATATGATTAGTATAAATGTGAGCATCGCCGAATGTATGAATAAACTCACCATATCCAAGTCCACATTGATCTGCGATCATCATGGTTAACAAAGCATATGAAGCTATGTTAAAAGGTACCCCTAAAAAGATATCTGCACTTCTTTGGTATAACTGACATGATAATTTATTATTGAGTACATAAAACTGGAAAAGAATATGGCATGGGGGCAACTTCATATTATCAATTTCACCAACATTCCAGGCAGATACAACGTGCCTCCTTGAATCAGGGTTATTCTTAATACTTTCTATCACATCTGTAATTTGATCAAACTTAACTCCATTAGAAGAAACCCATGATCTCCATTGATTACCATAAATTGGACCTAGTTCACCTTTAGAGTCAGCCCATTCATCCCATATTTTTATATTATTTTCTTTCAAATACGCGATATTTGTACTGCCTTTTAAAAACCATAAAAGCTCATAGGCTACAGACTTAAAATGAATTTTCTTAGTTGTTAATAATGGAAAACCATCCTCTAAATTAAATCTCATTTGATGTCCAAAAATGGATAGTGTTCCTGTTCCTGTTCTATCAGATTTCTCTTCTCCCTGAGATAAAACATATTTTAATAAATCATGGTACTGCTTCATCTTTCTATTTTACCTTGAATAGATAAATAATATATAATTAAACCAACTAAAAACATTGGAATACTTAAAAGCATTCCCATTGTTAACCAATCACCATATAAATATCCAATCTGAATATCTGGCACTCTGACAAACTCTACCAAAAATCTAAAGAATGCATAATATATTAAAAACAAAGCACTTAACTTCCCTATCATAGGTTTTTTATTATATATAGTTTTTAATATTATAAATAAAATTAATCCTTCTAAAAATGATTCATATAGCATTGATGGATGTCTAGGAATAAGATCAATCTTGGTAAAGATAACTCCCCAATTACCATTTGTTGGCATGCCATATAATTCTGAATTAATAAAATTTCCAATCCTTCCAAGAAATAAACCTAAAGGAATAAATACTACAATAAAGTCAGATAGTTTAAAAAAATTAATTTTATCCTTTATGCTAATAAATAATATACCAAATAAAATTCCCAATAAAGCTCCATGAAAAGACATTCCTCCTTCCCATATATAAAAGGTTTTATGAAAATTTAAGTAATAATAATCAATATTATAAAAAATTACATAACCTAACCTGCCGCCAATTAGCAGTGAGAAAATGGAAATTAGTAATATTTTATCAATGGTAACTATATCAAAATCAGAGTTACCCAGGTAAATCTCTTTTTTCATTAAATAGTCTAATAAGAGGAATGAAATAGCATACATTGCTCCATACCAATACAAATCTATAAAACCTATAGATAATAAGATTGGGTCTATATTATGTATATATATCATGTATAAAAATTGAATTATGTTAGTAATTATAATAGCCTATGACTCTGTACTATAAAAACAAATAATGAATAGATTAAAAAATGAAAAAAGTGAATATCTTCTGCAACATGCAGATAATCCTGTAGATTGGTATCCTTGGTCTCAAGAAGCATTCGATAAGGCTGAAAAAGAAAATAAACCTATAATGCTATCTATTGGTTATTCGGCATGTCATTGGTGTCATGTTATGGCTCATGAATCCTTTGAAGATGATGGGACAGCAGAATTAATGAATGCTAATTTTATCAATATCAAACTTGATAAAGAAGAAAGGCCTGATTTAGATAAAATCTATCAAATGTCACAAACAATAATAACAGGGAAAACAGGTGGTTGGCCATTAACGGTCTTTATGACCCCTGAAAAATTTCCATTTTTTGCAGGAACTTATTTTCCTGATACTGAAAGGCATGGCCTTCCAGGATTTAAAGATATTTTACTCAGAGTTATGGATTTCTATAAAAATCAAAGAGATGATATAAGCAAACAAAATATACAAATTAAAAATATTTTTGAGACTCTCAATAAAACCAAAGAAACTAAAAACATAGTAAATGAAGATTTACTGAGTAAAGTAAAATCAGAACTAATTTCATCTATAGATAGAGTTCATGGTGGATTCGGATCAGCTCCTAAGTTTCCTCATGTTAATAATCTAGATTTTTTAATAAAGACAACAGAAAAAGATGATAAGGAAACTTTAGAATTAATAGAACTTACATTAACAAGAATGACATGTGCTGGTATCTATGATCATTTAAAAGGTGGATTCTTTAGATACTCAGTAGATGAATTATGGATGATTCCTCATTTTGAAAAAATGTTATATGACAATGGCCCAATGATAGATATTTTATGCAATGCTTATAAAATTACACAAAATTCATTATATCTAGATAAAATTAATCAAACATGCCAGTGGGCAATAGAAGAAATGCAAGATAAACAGGGAGGCTTTTACTCAACCATAGATGCTGATTCTGAACATATAGAGGGGAAGTTTTATGTTTGGACTGATGAAGAATTAAAAGATATTTTAAATACTAATGAGCTCAAATTATTTAAAGAAATATTTGTAGTATATGATAAGCCTAACTTTGAAGGAAAATATCATCTACATGTTACAAAAACTAATCAAGAATGTTATATAAATAATAAAAATTCTGCAGATTTAATATGCGCTAAACTGTTAAAAATAAGAAATGGAAGAGTTCGACCTGCAACAGATAAAAAGATACTTGTCTCATGGAATTCTCTTCTTATGACTGGATTAATTAATGCTTATAAAATTACAGGGAATAATAATTATTATAATTCTGCTAAAAAATGTTTTGATTTTATAAGAAATAATATGTGGGTGAATAATAAATTATATGCATGTTACCATGATAAGCCTTATTTTAATGCATATCTGGATGACTATGCTTTTCTTTCAAAAGCTTGTATTGAATTTTTGAAAATAGACTGGAATGAAAAAGATTTTAGCTTTTTAGAAAATTTAACAGATTCACTAATAAATAATTTTCAAGATAAAGAAAATGGTGGATTTTATTATACATCTGATACACATGAAGAGTTAATATATAGACCCAAATCTTATATGGATGAATCATTACCTTCCGGAAATAGTGTCGCAACTGAAGTTTTATCAGAATTATATGAATTGACAGGTAATAGTAAATATATTGAAGCTGTAGATAAATCTATAAGTTCGGCAGCAGATTCTATAAATAGGTCTAAGTTTTCTCATTGCAGCTTATATTTGGCAACTCCAAATACCAAGATATCTAAAAAGCTAATCATCATTAGATGTGAACTAGAAAAAATTGATGAATATAAAAAAAATATTTATGCTTTAAATATCATGAATGACAATATCTATTTCATTGCTAATAATGAAAGTGTAACTATAAAGGGAATAAAAGAAAAAATAAATCAAGGAAGGTTTACAGCATATGTCTGTCAAAATAATACCTGTTCAGAGCCTATTAAAGACTATGAGAGTTTATCTGCTGTTATTTCAATATGAAAATCTTGTTTTTATCTTTTAGATTTCCTTTAATAATAGGCCATATTTTAGTTGGTTTAATAATTTTGATATTCTTCCCAAAAACCGCTTCTAAACTAAAACCCATACATCATATAATTAGTCTTTACTGGATGAAGATTTTAGTTTTCTTATTTGGTTTAAAAATAATACTCAAAGGCCAGATATCAAAAGAGTCAAATGCTTTTGTTTCTAATCATATTAGTTTTCTTGATATCATAGTTCTTAATTCATTAATACCATCAAACTTTATAGCAAAGTCTGAAATTAAAAATTGGCCAGTTATTGGACACCTATCATCTAAAACTGGAACAATATTTATTAAACGAGGAGATACAAATGATATAGGTCATGTTGTTGATGTAATGAAAGATTATATAAATAGAAATAAAAAAATTATTTTTTTCCCTGAGGGAAGAATTGGAAATGGTGTTGATATAAAGAAATTTCATAGCAAACTATTTAATTGCATATCAGAGTCAAACTCTATAGTTCAACCAATATTTATTAGATATCCTTTAGATTATCCCAATAATATTAAATCCGATGATACTGTTTGTTGGGCTGACAAGACTCAGACGCTTATAAAAATATCTTTAAGGTGTTTGGGAAGATCTTCAACTAACGTTATGGTGCATTTTGAAAAACCCATCAGCGCAACTAACTTAGACTCTTATGAGCTAGCAAAAAAATCTGCTAACTCAGTTTTAGAATCAATAAACCATATCTAATAATTTTTTAAATCATTCCTCGTTTGTCGCCTTCAGTGCCGATAGCTACCTCAACTTCCATATCACCGCCTTTGGGATACCATTGACATGCTATCACCATACCCTTTTCAGCTTCTTCTGGCTTTATCAATGTTGTTGGATCACATGGGCTTGATGGATAGTAGCCATCTCCTGAAACTATTGTAGTTCTGCAAGAACCACAGCTTCCTACTTTACATGAATGCGGCCATGCTATTTTAGCATTAATAGCTGCCTTCATAAGATTCATGCCTACAGGCACAACAAATGTTTCACCTGACCCTTTGACTGTCACATTAGTTGGCTCAGCTTTTTTAAATAGATCTCCGAAAAATCCCATTTTACCTTCTCCTTATGTAGCTAGATTAAAAATATTCCTAAATATATCATAAAAAATTTGATGTGTAAGCAGAATAAAATAATATACAGTTCAGATGGTTATAAATCTATTATTCTTCATATGATAATGTAAGGCAATCCCTAGTAACATGCTCCGAGCAGTAAAGAATACTAAAAATGAAACCCATAGATTATCGTTATTCCCCTGCAATAGTATTGTTTCTACAAAAAAAAATAATATCCCTGAAATAATCATTATATTCCTTAATAAAGTAACTTTAAGTGAACCAATAAATACACCATCAAGCCAGAAAGCAACTGTTGCAGAAATAAATATTAAGTATAAATAGGTGATATTTGATAATACGATTGTATGGATGACCTCTAGATTTGTTACAAATTGAAGAATTGATAAATCAAATACATTAAAAATTATAAGGTAAATAGAGGCAAGTATGACCGAAAATTTACCTGTCGAATAAATGGATTGCTTTAATAATACATTATCTTTTTTACCAATTGAGTTGCCTACTAATACTTCTGAGGAGTGGGCAAAGCCATCAATCCCATAAGAGAAGAGAAAGAAAAAATTAAGAAGTATTGCATTTGCCGCAAGAATTGAATCACCATAACTTGCACCAACTTTCATAAAGTAGATAAATATAGTCATTAATATAAATGACCTTAAAAACATATTCATGTTTACTAAAATTTTTTTCTTAATCATCAACCAGTCAAATATCTCATGAATTTTCAAATTGGTATTTTTAAATATATTTTCATTTTTAATTGCATATAATATGAAGAATACTACGGAGTATTCAGAAATTAAGGAAGCTATTGCAACGCCTTCAATACTATAATTTAGTATATAAATAAAATAGTAGTCCAATATAATATTTAAAAGATTAACTGTAATACTTATAATTATTGCAGCTTTGATTTTTTGAACACCAATATAATAACCTATTAGAATATCTCTTAAAAAAATAGCTGGAATAGACCATATCCTATAATCTAAATATATCTTGCTATTAATATTCACCTCGCTAGAAGCATTCATAAAATTTAGAGAGAATATGATGATTTGATCTCTAAAAAGAATAATTAAAAAAGATATGAAACTTGATATTAATAGAAGATGACTTAGCGATAATAATAGTTCTTGAGTATTACTGCTTCCCGTATGTTGTGAGACAAAACCCGTGGTTAATGATTTTATAAACCCAAAGCTAAATAAGATGTAGCTTATTATGATTGAGCCAACACCAATGGCTCCTAGATATACCATAGAACCCAAGTGTCCCATCATTACATTATCTACAAAACCAACTAACGGAATAGTAATATTGGAAATAATTAAGGGTATTGCTATTTTTAGAGTATTTTTATCTATTCTAGAAAAGCTATTAAACAATATGGCTTATGTCACCTCAATCATGTCAAAATCTTCTTTAGTGGCACCACAATCTGGACAAGCCCAGTTTTCTGGGACATCTTCCCATTTAGTGCCTGGCTTTATGCCATCATCGGGCCAGCCTAGACTTTCATCATATATTAGGCCACAAATTAAACAGAGGTATTTTTTCATAATTTTTATAGCTTGTAGTTTCTCATAATTCTATGATAAACCCAATTAATTTGTTATATATAATCAATGATAAATAAAAATACTTCTATAGACATCTATCCAATATGCCCAGACTATATGTACTCAGATATAATATATTTGGCTAAGATTGAAGAAGTTATAGTCTCAGGCATAAAAATAATACAATTCAGATCTAAAAATTTATCAAATAGGAAAAAAAGGTATCTATTAGCTAAAATTCATAAACTATGTATGGATAACAATGTTCATCTTATTGTAAACGATGATTATCATGCAATAAAATATCTAGATGGGTGTGGTCTACATTTAGGTAAAAATGATATTAGTGTGTCAGAGGCAAGAGAAAGTCTTGGGGGAAGTATAGTGATAGGAAAATCATGTTATGGGTCTATTGAAGCTGCTAAAACAGCAGAAAAAAATGGTGCTAATTATGTGTCATTTGGAGCAATGTATGAATCCAGTACAAAACATAATGCAATTGTTTGTAATCATGAAATAATATCAGAAGCTAAAAAAGTAATAAAAATACCCATATGTGTTATAGGTGGAATTGATAGATTAAATTTAATGAATATAAAGGAATATAAACCTGATATGATTTCTATGGTTTCAGGAATATTTAAACATGACAGCCCAGGTCGAGAAATAAAAAAAATTATGGAGTTAATTAGAGAGTGAAAAATTCAACTAAGCTATTTAGGCAAGCAAAAAAATATATACCTGGGGGTGTTAATTCGCCAGTAAGAGCTTTTTCCTCTGTTGGCAAGACACCATTTTTTATAAAAGAGGCAAAGGGTCAGTATTTAACGGATGAAGATAATAATAAATATATAGACTTTATAGGTTCTTGGGGAGCTCAGATTTTAGGACATTCTGATAAAAGAATTATTAAAGAAGTAACTAGAGTTATTCATTCAGGTATTACCTATGGGGCTCCATGTAAAAATGAAGTAATGCTAGCCAAGGAAATTACTAAAATATATCCATCAATAGAAAAGGTTAGAATGGTTAATTCTGGTACAGAAGCTACGATGAGTGCTATTAGATTAGCCCGTGGTTTCACAAAAAAAGATAGAGTTATAAAATTTAACGGCTGTTACCATGGACATGGAGATTCTTTTTTAATAAAAGCAGGCTCTGGTGCTTCAACATTCGGTACACCAAATTCCTTAGGAGTTACCAAAGCCAATGCAAAAGATACTATTTCTTTACCCTACAATGATATTAAACAAGTTCAGAAAGCTATCAAAAGTAAAAATATAGCATGCATAATAATTGAGCCTATTGCTGGTAATATGAATTTTATTAGGGCGAATAAAGTATTTCTTAAAAAATTAAGAATTTTATGTAATCAAAATAATATTATCTTAATATTTGATGAAGTTATGACAGGTTTTCGTGTAGCAAAAGGTGGGGCCCAAAGTTTATGTGGTGTTAAACCTGATCTCACAACATTAGGAAAAGTTCTAGGAGGTGGTTTACCTGTTGGAGCTTTTGGTGGAAGGAAAGATATAATGGATAACTTAGCTCCTCTTGGTGGAGTTTATCAAGCTGGTACACTTTCAGGGAATCCATTAGCTATGGCAGCGGGATTAAAAACTCTAGAAATAATTTCTAAGCCTAAATATTTTAAGGAATTAAGTAAAAAAACAGAATATTTTATTTCTAAAATAAATGAGGTTGCTCAAAAATACCAAGCCGATATATCAGCAGATAGCCAGGGTGGAATGTTTGGGATTTATTTTACAAAAAAAGAAGTCACTAATTATAACGATATTTTAAATACTAATGAAAATAATTTTATAAGCTTTTTTCAATACATGTTAAAGAATGGAATATTTTTTGCTCCATCAATGTTTGAGGCTGGATTTATATCCTCTAGTCATACAAAAAAAGATATAGATTATACTGTAAAAATATTTGAAAAATGGTTAAAAGAAATATACTTATCTATTAACTAATATGATCTGAATATCTGCAACGTTTGTCCCAGATGGTCCAGTTTTATAAAGCGATGCAATAGAATCGAGAAAAGTATAAGAATCATTATTATCCAAGTACTCATGGATATCTAAATTAGATTTTGAAAGAGCTTGTATCGATGCATCATCAATAATTCCACCTGCTGCATCTGTGGGGCCATCAATACCATCTGTTCCTATTGATAATAATAGCCAATCTAAAGAAGATGATATTTTGTCAGCATTAGCTAAAAAAGATAGTGCTAACTCTTGATTTCTTCCACCCTTCCCGGATCCTTTCATATCAACAACAGTTTCTCCACCAGATATAATAGCTAACTTTTCAGTAGGATATTTACTAGAAATTTCTGTAAGTTTATTTATTAATGAAATTGCTTCAAATTTTGCCTCACCAATAAAATCTTCATCAATTACAATAGGTTTATAACCTAATTTTTTTGATGAGATAGATAATTGTTTTCTGAATAATTTATTACTACAAATAATATTATTTGTTGAATTATCTATTTTACTAGGCGACTCTTCTACAAGCTTAGCAACACCTTTTTTTAAATATTCCATTATTGATTTAGGACAAACTTCAAGTAAATGATACTTGGAAAGTATATCGTATGCATTTTGATATGTAGTTTTATCTTCAACAGTAGGACCGGAAGCTATAGTGCTAATATCATCATTAATTACATCAGATATTATTAAAGAATGGCAGCTCGAGGGCAAAGCATGCTGTGCAAGTCTTCCCCCTTTAATACTCGACATATGTTTTCTAACAGCATTCATTTCATTTATAGAAGCTCCAGACTTAAGTAATAAATCTGTTAGCTGTATCTTATCATTAAGTAATATTGATGATGCTGGCTTAGCTAATAAAGATGAGCCGCCACCACTTATTAAAAATAATACTAAGTCATCCTTTTTTGAAGAAGAAAGATAGCTCAGTACTTTCTCTCCAGCTTGTATGCTTTTATTATCTGGAACTGGATGCGATGAAAAATGTAAATCCACTTTATAGGGTATTTTAAAATCAGAATTTGTTGACACCACAACTGGATCAGAAATTATTTCGATACCAGGAATCTCTTTTGTTATAAAGTCTAAACAACCCTTCATCATAGTTGTAGAGGCTTTGCCAAAAGCAATTGGGTATACTCTTTTATAGTTATCAAATAAATCTGAATTACTTTTTAAATAAGCATAAACAGTATCCGCTGGATCTAACTTGTTAAGACAAGATTTATATATGTTTCCAACATCTTCACGAAGCGACATTTCTAATCACTCAAACAACTTTATTTGGTAAATCAGTTCCTGCAAAAAAAGCTAAAGTATTCTCAATAGCTGTATTTCCCATTGCTAATCTAGTTTCAATAGTTGCACTACCTAAATGTGGGAATGATACTACGTTCTCCATTGTTTTGAGTTCATTAGGAAGATTCGGTTCTGTTTCAAAAACATCTAAGCCTGCTCCTGCAATTTCTTTATTAACCAAAGCTTGAACCAATGCTTTTTCATCAATTATGTCACCACGCGCTGTATTAATAACAAAAGCAGTTTTTTTCATTAACTTAAACCTCTCTTCATTCATAAGGTGAAGCGTTTCTTTTGTAGCCGGGCAATTGATTGAAACAAAATCACTTTCTTCGCATATATCCTCGATAGTATCTAATTTAGTTGCACTAAATTTTTTTGTTACATCTGAAGGAATATCATATGGATCCCAATATAGTATGTCCATATCAAAACCAAAGTGTGCTCTTTTAGCTACTGCTTGGCCAATTCTACCAAAACCTATAATTCCAAGTTTTTTACCTGTGACCTTGGTGCCAAGTAAATGCGTTGGTCTCCAACCTGTCCAGTTTTCAGCTCTAAGCTCTCTTTCTCCTTCACCAACCCTTCTAGCTGCCATAAGCAATAAAGACATTGCAATGTCAGCAGTACAGTCTGTTAGGACGCTAGGCGTATTAGATACTGTAATACCTAGCTCTTTAGCTTTAGCGATATCAATATGATTGAAACCAACACCAAAATTACCAATCATTTTGGCTCTTCTATTTTCAACTGATAAAATATCAGCTGTAATTTTATCTGTAACAGTCGGCATAAGAACATCGCAGTTCTGTAGAGCTGATTTTAGCTCATCTGCAGTAAAAGGCTTATCAGATTCATTTAAAGTAACATCAAATAATTCTTTGAGTCTGTCTTCATTTTCTTTTGGCCATTTTCTAGTAACAATTGCAACTGGTTTAGTCATAACTATGCTCCTGATGGGTTATCAAGCCAGTATTTAGATGCTGCTGCTATACCGCTTCCTAGTTCTACTTTAATTCCATTAGACATCATTGCCATTTCAGATCCAGCAATCGCACTGCATAGCATAAGTTCATTTAAATCACCCAAGTGTCCAATTCTAAATACTTTTCCTGCTACCTTTGCAAGTCCTGCTCCAAGCGCTAGGTTATAAGTATTAAATGCAGTACTTATAACTGGCACAGCATCTGCGCCTTCAGGTACAACAATTGCGCTAACCGTATCTGAATACCACTTTTCTTCTTTAGCACATAATTGCATGCCCCATCCATCTAATATAGCTCTTCTTGTTCCTTCGGCTAAGCGATGGTGCCTTTTCCAAACATTTTCTAATCCTTCCTCTAGTAACATATCAAGAGCTACTCTCATTCCTCGTAATAAATTAACGGGTGGTGTATAAGGGGTAAACCCTGTCTCTAATTTAGCAATCATATCTTGAACATCAAAATAACATGTTGGATAAGTTGAAGACTTCATAGCTTCTAGTGCTTTTGGACTAACACCCAAGATACCGAGACCTGCTGGAAGCATCAAACCTTTTTGAGATCCACTTACTACACAATCTACTCCCCAGTCATCCATCCTAAACTCATAACTACCTACTGAACTTACTCCATCAACCATAAGTAATGCAGGATGATTTAAATCATCAAGTACTTTTCTTATAGCCAAGACATCACTTCTGACACCTGTAGCAGTTTCATTTTGACAAACTAGAACAGCTTTTATTTTATGATCTTTATCTTTTGATAATTCTCTATGGTAACTTTCAGGATTAGCTCCTGTTCCCCATTCTTCGTCCATAGTGATTGCTTTAAATTGCAATCTTGTACACATATCTAGCCATAGCATACTGAATTGACCAAAACTGGCACCCAAAACTGTATCACCGATATTGAGAGTACTCTGTAAAGCAGCTTCCCAGCACCCTGTTCCTGAAGAAGGGAAAAAAACAACTTTTCCTTTCTCAGTAAGAACAATCTTCTTGAGATCTTCTACTAGCGGTGTAATTAAACCTGGTATTGTTGGGTTCCTATGATCTTCCATAGGACAATGAATTGCTTGTTGAACTGCAGCCGGAACATTAGATGGTCCTGGCACGTATAAATGATGATTTCCTGACATGTGATTTTTCCCTTTTTAGTATTTAAAATGAATTAACTTATAAATTTAATTTTATATAGTATGCCACAATTGTAGATGTTTTAAACTATAATATATGACTTTTAGGAAGCTATGCTAATGAGTATATATGGATTATATCTAATAACAGGAGCATTTGGAGGTTTTCTTGGAGGTCTTTTGGGACTGGGTGGGGGCATTATCTTTGTGCCTTTTTTATTCTTTATATTTAACTCATATGGCCTACATGCAGAATATCTCATGCAAAGTGCAGTTAGCACCTCTCTGGCATGCGTTGTTATCTCAAGTTTTTCAGCAGCTATAAAACACAATAAAAACAAATTAATTAATTGGTTATTATTTGAAAAAATGCTGCCAGGCTTAATACTAGGTTCCCTAATAGGTGTAATTTTAATAACAATATTAACTAGCGATATTATAAAAATTTACTATGGAATACTTTTGTTAATAATTTCTATATATCTAATAAATGAAAAAGAAAGAAAGGGTTCAAGTAAAAATAGAAAACATAAATATATTAATATATTTTCTTTATTTACAGGAACTATAAGTACCATGCTAGGTATTGGCGGAGGCACCTTAACAACACCATATTTTAAATTTTATGGAGAATCCATGAAGGGTAGCATTGCAACAGCAGCAGCCTGTGGTGTACCAATAGCTTTATTAGGAATATTAATAACATTGTTTTTAAAAGAAGTTTTTGGAATATTTGAAAACACAGTTTTTGATTTTATTGACTTTTATGCCTTTTTTCTTGTTTCTACTACTACTCTTATATTCTCATATTTAGGAGCAGGTTTAACATATAAAACCAACACACTCTTATTGAAGAAAATATTTTGCATTACCTTGTTTTTAGTTGGAATAACAATACTTTCCTACTGATCTTCTTTTCAAAACATCTATGCCGGTTGCAGATTCAATAACTTTGTTTTTTAGATATATGTTTTTGTTAAATAAGCTCAAAGATTTTGATCTAAAAAAATCTGGAATTAATTTATCAGAATAGAATTTTTTAAGAAAATTAATTGTATTATAAGTTTTTTTATTCTCTTCAATGCAAGACCTATTAAAATTTTTTAATACCTGGGTTATATCATACTTATCAGTATCAATTTTCAAAAATGAATTTTCCAATAAGAAAATATCTTGTATCCCCATATTTAGTCCAAGACCAGCCATTGGGTGGACTGAGTGGGCAGCTCCTCCTATCACTAAGATATTATTTTTTACATATGATTCAACATGAAAACCTAACAGAGGAAAAATAATTCGGTTAGAAATATTCTTAATAGTTCCTATTTTTTCTGAAAGATGACTATTTAAAATGGAAAGGATTTTTGCATCATTATCATTTTTAAGATTATCTAAGATATTATTATTTACTGACCATATTAAATTATATTGATTATTAGAAATTGGCAATAATCCCATAATTTGGCCTTCTAAGAATTTCTGATATGCAATATTTTGAATGGAATTTTTGTCAATAAATAAATCTACTACTAATGCATGCTGATTATAATCAACTGTATTTGATTTAAAGCTATCTGAGCTTAGTAAAATATCCATACTTTTATCTGACTTTAAAATAAGATCTAAATCAATAGATTCTCCATTAAGAAGAATCATTGCATGAGTACCATTATTATCATGAATCTCTTTAATATTTATATCCTCAATACTCATCACATTTTTAATATTAGCCAATCGTCTTAGAAGGCTATTAATAATAGATGTTTCTTTCACAATATAGCCCAAGCTATCATATGATATAGATGAAGATTCAAACAAAAGACTGTCTTCTATTTTATCGTCCCAAGTTATAATTTTATTATAAGGCCGAGGATTACTGGCAATAATATCTTCCCAAATGTTATTTTTCATAAAAAAATATTGCGACAAAAGATTGATAGAAAAAAATCTATCTACCTTGGATGCATAGTGCTTTTTTTTACTACTTTTAACTAAATATATATTTTTATATATACTAGAAAGGACAATAGCAGAAAGCATTCCAATAATACCATCGCCAATGATTAAGATGTTTTTCATGTATTGGCGCCAATATTAAGATAAGGGTAGTTTTTAATACCCAATATATTTTTTAAAAATGTGTTTTTCATTATCCGAGAAGATTTAAGTGAATTTATTATCAAAAAACTTAATAGTTTTGATGGGATTTTTTCCCCTCCTAAAATATTAGTAGCTATATCAATATTATCAAAAATAGATTCACGTGATTTGTTAATTGTAGTAGTTAAATCTATAGTATTTAATTTTCCATTATCTATAAAGCTTATAAGGGAATCAATATGACTAATAGCTAAATTGAATCCTTGAGCTCCAACCGGATGTAAAAGTTGCGAAGAATTACCTAACAATATTATATTATCTTTTGAAATTTCTTTTGACCTAGAAGTGATAAGATTATATTGACTAACAAACTTTAAATCTGAGATATTATTGACATAACCCCTAAAGACATCTTGTACTATATTACTATTAATCTCGTCTTGGCTATTAAAAAAAACAGGTAGATCTTTTTTATTTATAGTTAAGATGAGATTTATTCTATCATCTCCATATGGAATCCCAGCAAAAATACCATATTTATTAAAAATTTGTATGGCATTATGTTTTTTAAATAATGCCTTTGAATTAAATACAAAAGATATTTGAGAATAATCAATTTTTAATGATTCTATATTTAATTTATCTTTTATCTTAGACTCTATACCATCTGAAACTATTAAATATTTAGTCTCTATTGATTGTCCAGATAAAAGTTTTCCAATTAACTTATAATTCCCACCCTTGTCATATTCTTCGAAACTGCTCACAGCTTCTTGATCAAATATTGTTATATTGGATATAGACTTAATGCAGTTTAAAAACTCTTGAAGTAAATTTCTTCGGTCAATTACATATCCTAATTCATTTAAATGAATATCTTTTGCATTAAATTTAAGTCTATTCAAACTATGATAGCTCTTAATATTTAAATTTTTAATTGGATATACATGCGGCAATATTTTTTCCCATATATTAAATTTTTTAAGTGTTAAATACGATCTATAATTTAAAGATAATGGAGAATAGTTATCAAATAATGGAATATCTCTGATTCTATTTTTTTCAATTATACAACATTTTAAGCCTAAACTAGAAAGCTGACTTGCAACTAGACAGCCAACAAGTCCGGCACCACTTATAACAAAATCAAACTTTTGATTACTAGCCATTATTGTCACTCATTAAATATTCTATTTCACCAACAGACTTTGGCACCTTTAATGTTAAAACTTCAGGCCCATTTTTTGTAATCAAGATATCATCTTCAATCCTTATGCCAATGTCATGAAATCTCTTATTTATTGACTTATGGGGCCTTATATAAAGTCCAGGCTCTACAGTAAAAATCATTCCAGGCTCAAGTTTTATTAATTCCTTATTTTCTTTATATTCTGATGGATCATGAACATCTAGGCCCAACCAATGTCCAGTATTATGCATATAAAACTTCTTGTATAACTCCTCATCCATTGCTTTTTTATAACTTTCATTGATTAATCCTAGATCAACAAGGCCCTTGCATATGACCTTAACCGCCACCATATGTACATATTGCAAAGTATTGCCTATCACGCATGCGGTTATTGCCTTTTGTTGGGCTTTCAACACAAGGTTATACAATAATTTTTGATCCTCTGTGAATTTACCATTAACCGGAATAGTTCGAGTAATATCAGATGCATAATTTTTATACTCACAGGCAGCATCTGTTAACAAAAGATCGCCATTCATAAGTACAGATGAATTATCTATATAGTGCAGAATACATGCGTTTTTTCCAGAAGCGACAATTGATGTGTAGGCCTCTGATGCATCATTAATATTAAAATTATAAAGAAGAACTGCCTCCAACTCTCTCTCTGTTAACCCTGGTTTACATTTTTTAATCATTTCAATATGAGCTAACGAAGATATTTTACCTGCTGTGCGGATAAGATTTATCTCAGATTTATCTTTTATAAGCCTAAGCTTATGTACTATTTTTTTTAATGAAAAGAATTCAGAGGGAACTTCAGTACCCGACCTATATTTCTCGCTAAGTTTATGAAGACATGAGTCAAAAATTAACTTACTTACTGTATCATCGCCCCATGCATGATATATAGTTTTTATGTTTTCAAGATAAAGCATAAGATATTTTTCAAGATCATTTAAATAACTGCACTTATCAAATCCATATAAATTTTTAGTTTTAGCAGAGGTTGGGAGTTGTCCTGTCCAAACTTCATCATGTTTATTTGGCTTTTTGGTAAAAAAATGTGTAATTAACTTTTTGTTTTTCTTTAATAACACAAGCAATGCTGACGGTTTGTTATAACCAGTTAAATAATAAAAATTACTGCACTGTCGATATCTATAGGTAGAGTCATTATTTCTAATTTTTTCAGGCGCAGACTCTATTAAAACTATCGAATTATCTTTCATTAGCCTAAAAAGTTTTTTTCTTCTTTTTTTATACACAGTATTCTCAATCATTATTATCGCTATCCTCTCCAGAAACTGAATAGATATGATTTACAGCAGACAGAACATAGTTGCTAATTTCTATATAATGCTGATCAGTCTCATCTGTATTATTAATATCATAATTATGACCTACTTTGCTAATTTCTGTTAGGTCATGGAGAATTTCCTGATAATCAAGGGTATTCTTCAATAGCTTTTGCTCAATAAGGAAGTTTGTGCTAAGTATAAAATTTTTAGACCATTCACCCAGAGCTATAAGTTTATCTTCTGATTTCTCTTCATTATCAAAGGGAAAAATCAGCAATCCACTATCAATTGATTGTTTGATGGAGATAATATTATCTATGACTATCTTATAGTCTGGTTGTTTTTTATTAGGCTCTGACCTATTAGAGAAATACATCTCTAAAGCAGAAAAATAACTGTCTACTGACTTATTACTCGCAGCAAAACCAGATAAATAACCATAAACTTCATTAATTGAGAAAGGACTCTCAATATCTGATAAAAAAGTTTTTAAGTTTATTTGCAATAAATCCATTGTTTCTTTCCAATTAGTTAGCTAGATTAATTATTATAGAAACATTATAATATATGTCTGTAAATAAATGATTTTAAAATAACATTATGTCTAAAATAAGCAAGCAACTAGAAACTCTTAAGTTATCCATCGATAGTATTAAAGATAAGATGCAAAAGATAGAGATTGAGAATGCATTACTATTAAAACAACAAACTGGGCTTGTAACGGAAAAATCTGAGCTTATAAAAAAAAATGAGTCGGCAAGAGAAGAAATTGAGGCTGTACTAGAAAGAATTAAAAATATCGAGTGATTATGGAGCAAGAACAAATAACAATAATAATTCAAGATCAGGAATATAAGATTAAATGTGACCCTGATCAAGTTGAACTCCTTCAAAAATCTGCAGTCTACTTAGACATGAAGATGTCTGAAGTCAAAACAATGTCACCGAGCATGGCGAAAGAAAAAATAGCTGTTATGTCCGCATTGAATGTAGTCAGTGCATATTTGAAGCAAGAAGAGCAAGTAAAAGAATATTCAGATGCATGTGAAGAAATTGACTTATTAAGTGAATCATTGCGTGAATATGGAACAGATCAATGAAATATTGGCTCATGAAAAATGAACCAGAAGACTATGATATTGATGATCTAAAAAAAGATAAAACAGAACACTGGGATGGTATTAGAAATTATCAGGTTAGAAACATGATAAGAGATGATATGAGTATTGGTGATATGGCTTTTTTTTATCACTCAAATTGTGATGTTCCAGGAATATATGGTCTTATGAGCATAAATTCTAAACCCTATCCAGACCATACAGCCTTTGATAAAAAAGCAAAATACTATGACATCAAGAGTAATATAAATAAACCAACATGGTTAATGGTAGATGTAAAATATAAAAGAAAACTGACAAAGATAATTACTCTAAAAGAATTAAAAAGTGAAAAAAAACTATCTAAAATGAGAGTTGTGCAGAAGGGTAACCGTTTATCAATTACAGAGGTAGAAAAAAAGGATTGGGAATATATTTTATCTCTAGAAAAAAAATAATTAGATAAAATAATAATTATTTTAATTATAAATCAAAAATTAATTCAAAAAAAAAGATAAAAACTTATAAAATAGAGAAATTTTTATTAAAAACATTGAAAAAAAACTTGTAATATCATTTTTATCTAAATAAACTAAAAATAACCACCAACACTGCGGAGGATACAGTCATGGTAGCAAAGAAAAAAGCAAAAGTTGCTAAGAAGAAAACTAAAGTAACAAAGAAGAAAGCATCTAAGAAAAAAGTTGCTAAGAAAAAGAAAGTAACGACAACGCGTAAAAAAGCAGCTAAAAAGAAAGCTAAGAAAAAAGTAGCTAAAAAGAAAACTACTAAAAAGAAAGCTAAGAAGAAAGTAGCTAAAAAGAAAACTACTAAAAAGAAAGCTAAGAAAAAAGTAGCTAAAAAGAAAACTACTA
>Ga0257114_1000296_pt1 | contig 38644 bp, 19 predicted proteins | sample SI112_10mmetaG_FD_190149 | JGI IMG/M metagenome (GOLD analysis project Ga0257114, IMG submission 190149) | Marine microbial communities from Saanich Inlet, British Columbia, Canada - SI112_10m | ecosystem: Environmental > Aquatic > Marine > Inlet | place: Canada: British Columbia | collected...
CTGTTCCGCCCCTCGATGATGCAATAATTTTCCGGCAACGCTTGCGAATCAAAATCTCGCGCCACGCCCTCCGCGTCGTCCTCCTCCGCGTCGTCGTTCGCCGCCGTCGTCGCCGCGCCCTCGCCTTCGCCCTCGCCGATCGCTCTGCGCGTCCCTCCCGCGCGCGTTCGCGCCCATTCCGCGCGCGCCGTCCGCGACGCTTTCGCGCGCATCCGCACTCGCGCGTTCACCGCCCCCGTTCGCGCGCGCATCGCGCATCGCGTCGTCGGCGTCGTCGCGCGCATGGCGCGACGCTTTTCGCCCTTTCGCGTCTTCTCGACGCCGTCGACGCGTCGTCGGGCCGCCGTTCGGCGTCGCGAGCGAGTCGGTCGCCGCGCGCGCTCGCGCGCTCGCGCTCGCGCGTCGCCGCGCGCGTCGGCGTCGGCTCGAGGCGCGCTGTGCGGCGTCGAACCGCGCGCGGGTTATCCGGAGCGGCCGTCGCCGCTGAACCCTAGCTAGGGTTTAGACGTATCCATCGCCGACGCCGTCGCCGCGTCACAGCGACGCGCGCCGACCGCCCGACGCGCGCGCGCGACGCCGACGCGCGCGCGACGCTCGCGCCGACCGCCCGCGCCGACCGACGCGCGCCGACGCGCCGACGCGCCGACGCGACGACGCGAAACGTCGCGATGACGGCGGCTCGGACGTCGTCGACGTCGGCGCGCGCGACGACGCGCGGGACGGCGACGGCGAGGCGCGCGCGGGCGCGAGGCGGCGCGGAAGAGCGACGCGCGATCGCGCGGCGCGCGATGACGCGCGAGACGACGACGGGCGGGAGCGTGCGGGAGCGCGCGTCGGCGGCGAGCGCGAGGGTTCGGGACGCGGGCGCGAGCGTCGCGGACCGCGTGAAATGGTTGATCGCGCTCGCGCGAACGCGGGGCGGCGACGACGCGTGGCTGGACGAGGATGGGAGAAATGCGACGACGCGCGTGATGGGGTGCGCGTCGGCGAGCTGGATCGAGGCGGTGGTGGATGAGGCGAGCGGACGGGTGCGAGCGCGATGCGCGAGCGAGAGCGACGCGACTCGAGGATACGGAACGTTGTTGTGCGAGGCGTTGAGCGGTGGGACGGTGGATGAGTGCTTGGAGCTGGGAGATGATTTCGTGGACGCGATGGAGATCGGGATCGGGTCCAAGGTGGAGAAGTCGCGAACGAATGGGTTTAAGAATATGTTAGAGACGGCGAAGAAGCAGTTGCGAACGCTTCGAGCCGACGCCGGAGGGGATCCGTTTCCGAGCTTGATCGTCACCGCGGACGAAGTGCGATCGCGTGGATCGTTTGCGGCGTCGCAGGCGTCGTATTTGGAGCCCGATGCGGGCAAAGTGAAGGCTTTGGTCGAGGCGTTGTCGACGAAGAAGATTGGCATCGTGGCGCACTTTTACATGGATCCCGAGGTGCAAGGCATTTTGATGGCCGCAAAGGCGTCGTATCCGCACATCGCCATCAGCGATTCGCTCGTCATGGCGGATTTAGCGGTGAAGATGGTCGAGGACGGGTGCGAGACGATCGGGGTGTTGGGGGTGGATTTCATGTCTGAGAACGTTCGCGCCATCATCGACGAAGCCGGGCACGCGGACGCCAAGGTGTATCGCATGGCGGCGGAAGACATCGGATGCTCGCTCGCGGAAGCCGCACAGAGCGAAAGTTACGATAGCTATCTCGAAGATGCGAGTAAGACGAAGAACTCGGTGCACGTGATTTACATCAACACTGGTTTGGACACCAAGGCGGCGGCGAATGCGAAAATTCCCACCATCACGTGCACGTCTTCCAACGTCGTGGCGACGGTTTTGCAAGCCGCGGCGCAGATTCCCGACGTGCACGTATTTTACGGCCCCGATACGTACATGGGCGGGAACTTGGCCGAGCTCTTGCGTCGGATGACGACGTGGGACGACGAGGACATCAAGGCGATGCATCCGGCGCACGACAGAGAAACCGTCAAGGCGCTCTTGCCTCGTTTGAAGTACTTCAACGACGGCACGTGCATGGTGCACGACATGTTCGGCGAAGACGTTTGCAACACCGTGCGCGCGTTTTACGGCGATGCGTACCAAACCGCGCACTTTGAAGTTCCCGGAGAAATGTTCAAGCTCGCCATGGAGGCGAAGGATCGCGGGTTGGGCGTCGTCGGCTCGACGCAAAACATCTTGGATTACACGTGCGCGCGCGTGGACGAAGCCATCGAGCGCGCGCTTCCCGAAGGCGAACGTTTGCGATTCGTGCTCGGCACCGAGACTGGGATGGTGACGTCCATCGTGCGCGCGGTGCAGGCGCGTCTTCGCGCGGCGCGCGACGCGGGCGTTCGCGGCGTCGAAGCCGAAATCGTCTTCCCAGTTTCCGCCGACGCCATCACCGCCACGGGCGACGCGGAGATCCCTGTCGTGCCCGGCGTCGTCGCGGGCGAAGGGTGCTCGCTCGACGGCGGGTGCGCGTCTTGTCCGTACATGAAGATGAACTCGTACGACGCGTTGATGAAGATGTGCGACAAAATCGGCTCCGCCGCCGGCGAAGCCATGCTCGCCGCGCAGGAGCCGCGCAAATACGAAAGCGCGGACGGCGCGGGTCCATCCATCGCATCGCAAGGATGCGTTCCGATCTTACACATGCGGCATTTCCAAAAGAACAAGACGTTTAGCGACGCGTTGGTCGAGGACATCACCACTCGTTAATCCTTCGTCTCCGCGCGCGCGGCGAATGGAATCAAACGGAATCAAAACAGTTGTCGAGAGTTGCAATACTACAATAAAGTAATAGCACCACCCATCGCCGTCGCGCACTTCCTACTCCTGCGCCCCCTTGACGCCGCGCGTGATGGGATCCTTCGCCACGCTCAAAAGCTCCAAGTCGAGCGTCACAGTCCCGTTCGCCGGGATCTCCATGACCTCGTTCGGCCCGTACGCGTACTCCGGCGGCACGATCATCCGTCGCACCGTCCCGACGCCCATGCCCTTGATCCCCTCGTTAAACGCCTGTATGAACGGTCCTCCCGGCTCTCCCGCGGGTTGCCCGACGGTGAATCCGATCGGCGTCCCTCCCGTGACGCCCGCGCCCTGCCTCGACGTCCCCACCGTCACCGACCGAAACTTCAAGTCGTAGTGCACCGCCACGCGCGCCCCCTTCGGCACGCCCCCCGTCGCGCCGCTCGCGCCCTGTAAATCGTAGTACAGTATCGGCGGGTTCGTTCCCGGGATCTGCGTCGCGTCGCGCGTCGTCAGTCTCGCCGTCGTCGTCGCGTTCGTTCGCGGCGTTCGTCGTCGTCGTCGTCTCGCGCACCGGCTGAAAGTTCTCGATCGGCACCCCTCCCGTGACGCCTCCCGAGAGTTTCGCGCGCGCCGCGCCCGGCGTCGCGACGAGCGCCAGCGCGGCGCCGACGAGCGCGTCGCGGCGTCGCGCGACGTCGCTCGATGCTGACGCGGACGCGCGCGGCCGCGTCTTCATCGCGCGTTCGCGTCGTCCTCGCGTCGCGCCGACGCGCGCGGGCGCGACGGCGCGTCGACAGCGCATGGCGTTCGCGCGCGCGCGCGCGCGGGGTCGCGGATCGGCGCGGTGGGACGCCCTCGCGTCGAGGAATGGCGACGATCGACTCGTCGAGCGCGGCGTCGAGCGCGCGCGAGCGGAAGAAACGCGCGCGACGCGTCGAAGGCGCGGCGATGGACGCGATGCGCGCGCGTGACATCGCTAAGAGGTGGCTAATTCGGGCGCGTCGCGGTCGTCGCGGTCGTCGTCGTCGCCGGGGCGAACGCGCTTGTTGGACGCGGGCTCGACGGCGAGATTTTCGGCGGAGGAAGAGCGGCGCGCGCTGTTGATCGTCCCGCGCTCGCGACGGAGCTTTCGACGCAATTCATCGTAACGCGCGTGATCCGACTTGCTCACCGAGGGTTGCACCTTCGTGAACGCCTCTTCGAAGTGCTTCGTCGTCACCGTCGGCGTCGATTCGAGCGTCATCGATTTCAACGCCGCCACGCACGCTTCGCGCACGAGCGCCGCCAAGTCGGCGCCGCTGAAGCCTTCGCACGATCGACCGAGCGCGATTTGATCCACGCGTACGTCTGGTGCGATGGGCGTTCGGCGCGTGAGCGTCTTCAAGATGGCGACTCGGCCGTCCGGCGGCGGCAACGGAACGTACAAGAGCTTGTCCAAGCGCCCGGGACGCAGCATCGCTGGATCGATCATGTCGGGTCGGTTCGTCGCCGCGATCAAGAACGTCGCGTTTCGCGCTTCGAGACCGTCCATCTCGGTGAGAAGTTGGTTCACGACGCGCTCGGCTGAGGTGTTGTCGCCGCCGCTTCCGCGACGCGGCGCCAGAGAATCCATCTCGTCAAAGAATAACACGCACGGGCTCGCACTTCGTGCGCGCTGGAACAGCGTCCGCACCGCGCGCTCGCTCTCACCGACGTACTTATTTAATAACTCTGGACCTTTGATGGATATGAAATTCGCCATCGCCTCGTTCGCCGTCGCCTTGGCGACGAGCGTTTTGCCGCACCCCGGTGGGCCGTAGAGCAAGACGCCCGTAGAGATGTTCAAACCCATCGCTTGGAATCGCTCGGGATGAGCGATGGGCTCAGCAATGGAGAACTTCAACTCTTCGCGAATTTCTGTGAGCGAGCCAACGTCGTCCCAAGTCACGTTCGGCGTCGTGGTGAAACCTTCGCGTTGCGCCGACGGTTGCACGCGCGTGAGCGCGAGGGAGAAATCTTCCATGGTGATTGCTAGATCCTCGAGTTCGTCCTCGGTGAGCGGACGCGGATCCGCTAAGCGACCAGTCGCGAGACGAGTGTCCCCCCCCAGTGCGGGCGCGACACCCTCGTCCATCGTCACATCCGCGCTCGCCCTTTCCTCGTCCTCGAGCTTTTTAAAGATGCGCGTCACCGCCGACGCGGCGGCTTCCTTGGCCAACGCCGATAAATCCGCGCCGACATAGCCGGGCGTTTTCTTTGCGATTTCGCGCAAGTCTAAATCTCCATTCAAGCGAAGCTTGGTCGCCTGCACTCGCAAAATGCGCTCTCGCGCGGCTTCGTCTGGAATGCCGAGCATGATTTCGCGATCAAAGCGTCCGGCGCGACGAAGCGCGGCGTCCATACCGTCCGGTCTATTCGTGGCGCCGATGACGGTGACGTGGCGACGACACCGCGCTAGTCGATCCACCTCGTCCGTGCCATCGAATGTTGATTGAAGATCGTCCATGGACGCTAACAGCTGGGCGACAATTCGACGTTCCATCTCTCGCTGCGCGCTCTCGCGCTTCGGGACGATTGCGTCGATCTCGTCGATGAAAATCAGCGACGGCGCGTGCGCGGCGGCGGACTGGAACAACTCACGTATCTTCGCTTCAGACTCGCCACTCATTCCACTCACAATCTCCGTGGCCGCTATGGAGAAGAAGGGCACTTTCGCCTCTTGCGCGATGGCGTGCGCCAACGTCGTCTTGCCGCAACCCGGCGGGCCGTGAAGCAACACCCCGCGCGGCGGATCGACCCCGAGCCATGCGTACAACTCGGGATGCATCAAAGGGCACAGTATGAGCTCCTTGATGTCCTTCAGCGAGTCCTCGATCCCGCCTAAATCCGACAACTTCACCGAGCGAGGCGACGTCATTTGCGCAAACGCCTTCGCGCTCGTCGTTCGTCCAAACTCATCCTCATCCAAACTCTCACTGTCGCTGTCTCGGTCACCCTTCCGCTTGCGACGATGCCCCTTACCTTTTTTCCCTCGCTTCTTATCCTTGCTTTTCTCCAGGCGTTCGATTTTCATTCCGCGCTCGTTCAGCTTCACCTCGTGACCGCGTGACTTCGCCTCCGCCACCGCCCGCACCGCGCGTTCGTGCGCTGACTCTTCCTCCTTCACCGCCTTAGACCCGGACGCGCTCGCTTTCGCCTCCGCTTCCAACTTCAACGCCCGCTGCGCGGCCGCCGCGACGACCTCCGGCGCCGCGAACGCCGCCGTCGTCGCCGCCTCGTCGCCGCCGTCCATCCCGTTCTCATCCCTCTCGATCGCCCCATTCTCGTCGCTCGTCCCGTCCGAGCTCGTCGCTTCACTCGTGCTCGTCTCGGAATCATCGCTATCTTCGTGATCGCTCGAGCCTTCGCCGTCCATTCGACTAAATTTCTCGTCGTCGCCGTTCCCGTCGTCGCCGTTCCCGTCGTCGCACCGCCCGCGCGCGCGCGCCTCCGCCATCGCGCGCTCCACCGCCTTACGAAACGGATTGACGGGTTTGCGCGCGTACTGCCTGTACTGCGAGCGCAGGTACTGCGCGCACGCGTCGACGTCGCGCAATGCGTTGAGGCCGCCGCCGGCGCTCGACCGCGCGAACGCCTCGACGCGCGGCAGCAACAGCGGGTCGCTCGTGACGTACGACGACGACACCCCACCGCGGAGCTTCGCGGGGCGCGCGTTGGGCATGGCGCGCGCGGACGAGGCGGCGAGGCGGGCAATGGGGCGCGAGGGTGATGATTCGGCAAAAATCTCGAGGCGGCGACGCGAGGCGAGCTAGAATGTGTCGATGTCAGAATTTCAAGAAAGAATATCACGCTTCGCTGACGTTGCCGAGCAAGCTCATGCCGGACCTGTCTTCGATTTCCTCGAACCCGATTCCTCGCGGCGGGTTGGGGGGGATCTCGCCGAGCAAGTCGCGGCGGTCGAGGATGATTTCCAAATCTTTGTCGGAGATGTTGGCGGACTGCGGTAAATCCTCGTCGTTGGCGCCGGTTTCGCCCTTGAGGAGAGCCATGAGTTCGTCAGCGCCGAAAGCGCGACCGTCGTCGTTTTTCTCTTGTTTGAACCCGCCGTTGGTGACGACGAGCTTCTCGAGAGCGAGCTTGGAGGCGGCTTTTTTGAGCATTTTTCCTTCGACGGATTTCGCCGTGGCCAAGCGGTAGACGTGCACGGGCTTGGTTTGACCGATTCTGTGCACGCGATCCATCGCTTGCAAATCTTGATGCGGGTTCCAATCGCTGTCGTAAATGATAACGGTGTCACCGCCCGTGAGGTTGATGCCTAATCCTCCCGCGCGGGTCGAGAGCAAAAAGATGCCGTACTTCGGGTCTTCGTTGAATCGAGCGATGAACTCGCGACGGTCGTCTTGTTTCACCGAGCCGTCGATTCTGCACACCGGTTCGCCGCGCTGTTGGAAAAATGATTCGAGCAAGTCGAGCATGCGCGTCATCTGAGAAAAGATCAACACCTTGTGTCCGCGCGCGCGCAGGCGCGTCATCAACCTATCGAGGAGCTGCATCTTCCCGCACTGTTCCACGAGTTCGTCCGCGGAGGGGAACATGATGGATCCGTCCAGACCGCCGGTGATCAAATCCGGGTGGTTGCAGTTTTTCCGCAGTTGCATGAGCATGTTGTTCACAGCGGTGTGACCGACGGGAATGTGGCTGTTGCCCGCGAATTTCGTCAGCATCTCGGTGATGGTTTTGTTCACCAACGCGTCGTTGAACTCTTTTTGCTTTGGAACCATTTGCGCGTACAAAAGAATCTCCTTCTTGCGCGGAAGCGAAAGCTCGACGTCGCCCTTTAATCGGCGCAACAAAAATGGTCGCAAAATACCGTGCAACTTGCTCACGACGCGCGCGCGATGCTCTTGTTCATTCTTATCGACCACCTCCTGCTCTTGCGATTCGTCGTTCCCGATGTTGTCGGCAAAGTCAAACCAAGATTGGAACTGCGACAGCGAACTGAAGACGTCTGGGAGCAAAAAGTGCAAAAGCGACCAAAGCTCGGGCAAGTTGTTCTGGAGCGGCGTGCCGGTGAGCAACAACTTGTTCGCGGTGGGAATGTACTTGAGCTCGCGAATGAGCTTGCAGTCAAAGTTTTTCAATCTGTGACCTTCGTCCACGACCAAGTACTTGAAGTTGTACTTGGCCAAAAACTTGCGATCGGCCATGACGACTTCGTACGAGGTGACGATGACGGGGAAATCGGGTTTGATCGGCGTCGACGTCGGCAAGAATTCGATTCGCTTCTCCGCGCGTTCTTGCCTCGTGCCGTGGTACAAAAGCACGGGAATCGACGGCGTCCAACGTTGAAACTCGCTCACCCAATTGCTCAGCGTCGATAACGGACCGATGACGAGATACGGTCCCAACACGCCCTTCGATCGCAAGTGCGATAAAAAACCAATCGTCTGCACCGTCTTCCCGAGACCCATCTGGTCCGCCAAGATTCCGTTCAAGCCGTTTTGATATAAAGAAATCATCCAATTCACCCCCTTGAGCTGATAATCCCGCATCGAACCGCCCTCCATGAGCGGCAGCATCTTTCTCGTCGCCTCCAACTCCTCGCTCTCGCTCATCTTTTTCCGCTTCTTCGTCGCCTTCGCCTTGTCCCCATCCTTCCCGTGCTCGTCCTCCAGCGTGTCCATCTGCTCGCTCAAAAACTGCGAATAAATCGTCGTCTGATCCAGCAGCGCGTCCAACTGTTTAAACTTTTTATCGTCCAACTTCGTCGTCCCGCTCGCCGCCGCGCTCGCGTCCTCGCTCGCGCCCTTCCCGCCGCCCTTCCCGCTCGGCGACGCCACGCGCGCCTTCTGCAGCTCCGCCTCCGCCTCGATCGCGTGCGCCTCGATCCCCGTCAGCGCCGACGCCGTCAGATCATCGTACGATTCCTCCGCGTCCGCGTTCACTCGCACCAGCCCCCCCGCGGCGCCGTCGTCGTCGTCGCCGTCCCGTTCCGTCGTCGTCATCATCTTTTCCCGCGCATCTCTCCCCGCGTCGTCGTCCTCGCGCGCGCTCTTCGCCGCGCCTTCGCCCGCGATCGGCGACGACGCCTTGCGTCGCTTCGCCCCATTCGGCGCCATCGTCGCGCCGTCGCGTCGCGTCGCGTCGCGTCGCGGCGTCGCGCGAGCGTTTGACGTCGACAGCCGACGTCGATCGTTCGAAACGCGCGCGCGCCCGTAATTTTCGCGCCGCGCCGCTCGCGTCGCGACTGCGGCGCGGTGCGGTGCTCGTAGTATAGGTGTGAAGGTGCCATTCATTCGCATACGGTTTTTTTTATCCGACTGTCCGACTGTCCGAACGATGATTCAAACGCCGTCGGCACCGCGCGTCAGAGGTCGTCGGATCGATCGAACGCGCGCGCGCGCACGACGCGCGAACGAGCGCGCGCGTCGCGGACGCGGACGATGTCGATGATGCCGATCGCGTCGACGTCGGCGCGAACGACGCGAACGCGCGCGCGCGCGCCGAGGACGACGCAGACGCGGGCGCCGCGGATGAAGATGCGGCAGACGACGCGGACGACGACGCGGACGCGCGCGATCGCGAACGAGGCGCGGACGAGCGAGGAGTTGAACTTTTGGGGGAAGATGCGACAGGCGTATCGAATCTTTTTCCCGCCGAGCGCGGAGGAGAACGCGCGGAACGAGGCGAAGAAGCGCCTGCGAATGATTCTCGTCGCCGATCGGTGCACGATGAGCGAGAGCTCGATGGACGAGATGAAGGCGAAGATAATGACCGTGGTCGGGGAATTCGTGGACGTGGACGATTCGCAGGAGGTGGACGTGAGCATGAACACGGATGAGGAGTTGGGGACGATGTACGCGGTGTCGATTCCGGTGAAGCGCGTCAAGGCGGAGTACGACGCGGAGAACGACGCGTACATGTTGGGGGCGCAGTTCGTGTACGACGACGAGAACGTGTGGGACGACGAATGATTAATTTTACTCGCGCATCGAGCGACGGGCGACGGACGGCGCGCGCGCGACGCGCGTCGATCGAGGCGACCGCGACCATTGTAAGCAAATCAAACGACAGACGGACGCGTCACTTCGCCTCGCGATGTCCGACGCGCGCGCGCGCGCGGCGTCGGGGCTCGACCCCAAAACGTGGGCCGGCGCCTTCGACTGCGCGCGGTGCGCGCGCAAGCGCCTGCCCGCGATCGAATTCAGCAAAAAGGCGCTGCTCAGGATGCGCGAGCGCGGCGACGATGCCGGGACGTGCAAGGCGTGCGTCGACGCCGAGGCCGCGATCGAGCGCGCGCGCGCGAGGGAGAGCGCGAGCGCCGTCGACGACGACGCGGACGCGACGTGCGCGGCGTGCGGGGCGACGAAACCGGCGAGCGCGTTCTCGAAGACGCAGCGGCGCGGCGCGGCGCCGCGGTGCGGCGAGTGCGTCGACGCCGCGGCGAGGGACGACGCGGCGCGCGGCGCCGCGGCGCTGGCGAAATCGTTGGAATCGGCGAGGGTCGACGCCGCGAGGGTCGGGGCGACGCTGGGGGATCACGTGCGAGAGACGAATCTGGAGGCGGAGGCGGTGACGGGGTTGCGGGCGAAGTTCGTCGGCGCGCGGGGACGCGGACGCGGGCGAGGACGGTCGGCGAATCCGAACTCCATGCTCGGCCGAGGGGGGCGGAAGTGAGCGCGACGCGATGATAGTGACTAGCTAGCTCTATTCTAGAAGATTGCAACGTTGTTCGTTTTGCTAATGATTGCGCGCGGGCTATTCGTCTCGCGCCCAGACGTCGCTGTAGACTCCGGGACGCGAGCTCTTCGGCGGATTGGCGCGACGACGAATGTACGGCCCGCTCGATCTGAACCGACCGGTGCCGTCGTCGGGGAGCGCTAAAGCGACGTCACCGATGAGCGGGGTCGCAGCCTCGGTCCTGTCGGTGCGACGTCGATTGAATGAAATGGTTGAATCGTCGTCGTCGTTGACGCTGTACGAAAACGCCTTGACGGGCTTGTGCGTCGCCGTGCCGAATTCGTCGGCGTGTGTGATGTACAAGTCTTCATCGAACGCCAAAAGATCGACGTCTTCGTCTTCGTCGTCGCCGTCTATGATGCCGTAATCATCGACGTCCCGGTTGAACGCGCGACGAAGCGTGCACACGCTCGCCGCGACGAACGTGATCAACACGACGACGGAAAAAGACAGGAAACGCCAGACATCCGCGTTGACCTGCGCCGAGGCGCGCTTGTACACTCGAACGTAGTCGACGTAATGAAACATGTCATCGTCGCACTGATTGAGCGCCGCAGGCATGCCGAACGGCGACACCGCGGTGTTCAGGATGAGATAAAACGGCCATCGCGGAATGATGGGCACGTTAAAGCGCGTCAAGTGATGCACGGGATGACCGTCGACGGTGAACGTCAAGCTATCCTTCGACCACTCCACCGCATACGTGTGGAAATCCGCGCTGAAATCGATCGCGGGGTCCATCATGGGCGGGTACGCGCTTCGCGAGAAGCCTTCGGCGCCGCACTCCGCCTTTGGGGCGAAATGATATCCCGATTCCACCGTTCCCGCACGCGTCCCGGGCCCGCCCAAACCTCTGCCGTACGACTGCATGATGTCAATTTGCCCGCCAAGCGGCCAGCACGCGCGCTTCGGCACGCTCTTCTCGGGGTCAGGTAACATCCAGTGCTGCGGCCAAACGCCCGGACACTTGGACTCGGGAATCTTCGCGCGAATCTCAACTCGCCCGTACGTTTGCGTGAACGCCTCTTTCGTGTCCACCCAGCACGACAGGAACGGATACTGATCACCGCGACCACGATGACCCACGGCACCTCCGTGTGGCGTCGCGGCAGTGCGCACGCCTCGCTGACGCCGCGTCCCGATGACGAGCGCGCCGTCGACGACTTTACACATCTCGGGAACGTAAAACTGTTGCTGTCCGCCGTGTCGCTCTAAACCTGGCGCACTCTCGTTCACCTTCGGTCGCCATTTCGATAAATCTAACGCATCACCGTCGAACTCGTCGCTGAACGTCAACTCCCATCCCGGCTGTCTCGCGTCCTTCGACGAGGCGCCCTTCGTCGACCCCGGCACGCTTTGCGGAAACCCACGTCGAGGGGTCGCGCCCGCGCGCCGCCGCGCCGCCGCGCGCTCTTTTATCGCCGCCGCGTTCGCTGGCGGTCGAGTCGGCATCGTTCTCGCCGCCGACGGCGCGTCTTCTTCCCCTCCCGTCGCGCCGTCGCCCGCGCCGGCGAGCGCGTCTCTCGCGCGACGCAGCGCCTCGTCTGGATCCTCCAACGCCCCCAGCGCCGCCTCATCGCGTTCTCTGCGCATTCGCGCCCGTCTAATTTTCATCATCTGTCGCTTCGTCGGCGCCCTCGCGCCCAACCGCGCCGTCGAACCGCCCGCGTCGTCTTCGTCCTCCTCCTCCTCCTCGTACGCCTCCTCGTCCTCGTCCTCGTCCGCCCCGTACATCTCGTCCGGATCGTCCGGCGCCTCGTCCTCGACGATCCTGCGCATCAACGCGTCGTCCATCGTCCCGAACCGCGTCCCCGCGCTCGCGTCGACGTACCCCGGCGCGTCGCCCGCGTCGTCGTCCCGCGCGTTGGGTGTTGCGTCTCGCGTCGTCCCGTCCCCGCCCGCGCCTTCGCCCGTCGCGCGTCCCGATCGCGCCCTCGCGAGCGTCGCGAGCGTCACCGCGCACATCGCCGCCCGCGCGCGACGCGACGTCGCGCCGCGCGTCGCGCGCCGCGATCGGCGCCGCGTCGAACGCGCGGCGTCCATCGCCTCGCGCGCGTCGTCCCGCGTCGACGTCGTCGCCGTCGGTCGCCGCGCGCCGCCGCGCGCGTCGCCGTCGTCGTCGTCGACGCCGTCGCGCGTCATGCGCGCGACGTCGCCGTGTGTCGCGCGCCGCGCCGCGCGACGGACGACCGACGCCGCGCGCGGGATGTTGGCGCCGCGCGTAAAACCAATCGCGCGATTCGTTCGCGTTGCGCGCGCGTTTTACCCCATCATCGCGCGTTCGCGTTCGCCGACCCCGCGACGCGCGTAAATTCCGAGATGGGCGTCGCGAGGCGCGGAATGCGCGATCACCGATCGACGGCGTCGATGACCGATCGTGGGAATCGCGGTTACGGGCGCGACGCGCGATCGCGGCCGCGCGCGCCGGCGCGAACCCCGCGGGGCGACCGGCGGCACATCGTCGCGCGTCGCGGAGCACTCAGGACGCTCTTAAGAAGGCAACGCGCGAGGATAAAATCATGGCTCCGAAGCAAGGATCGAAGAAGGCGGCCGAGGGCATCAACGCGCGACTGCAGATCGTCATGCGATCGGGGCGGTACACGCTCGGGTACAAGCAGTGCCTGAAGACGCTGCGCAAGGGACAGTCGAAGCTCGTGCTGATCTCGAACAACTGCCCGGCGCTGCGCAAGAGCGAGATCGAGTACTACGCGATGTTGGCGAAGACCGGGGTGCATCACTACGCCGGAAGTGCGTGCGCGAGGCGACGCGATTCGACGCGATGCGACGCGCGAGGACGGGGGGCTGGAAAACCCTAAAGACGGCGACGACGCGCGAGAGACTGACGAAGACGACGAACGCGTCGCGTGAACAGATAACGTCGATCTCGGCACGGCGTGCGGTCGATACTACCGCGTGTCTTGCATGTCGATCACCGATCCGGGCGACTCCGACATCGTCAAGGCGGTGCCGGAGGAGTAAACGCGCGAAGCCGTTCGGCGACGCGCGGGCGATTCTTCGGACGATGATTGGTTCGGGCGATCGCGACGCGATCGACGTCGCGAGTTTGCTTGTAATAGATCATCGACTCGCTTCGAGAGTTATTTTAAATCGGTCAAACGTCGCGGGTGGTGATGAAACTCTGTATCTGGTCTTCTTTCCACTGAGGAGACGTCGTCTCGGCGACGTCATGAAGAGAATGTCCGCATACCTTCTGAACCCAACTCTCTTTTGCGTCGCTCGTTCCTCGTTCGCTCGTTCGCTCGTTCGCTCGTTCGCTCGTTCGCTCGCTCGTTCGCTCGCTCGTTCGCTCGTTCGCTCGCGATAGAAATCTAGATTACAAAATGATGATCAACGTTCGACTACGCGGCGGCGGCGGCGGCGGCGCGCGCCGCCTCCCACTCGTCCACGCACTCGACGAGCAAACGATTGACGAGCTCGGGGGCCTCGTCTTGCGGGCAGTGTCCGACGCCCGGGAGCGGGATGAACTTATCGGCGTACGACGCGTATAGTTTCCGCCCTTGGTCGATGTTCTCCCACGGATCTTTATCGCCCCAGAACATGCGCACCGGGACGTCGCATCGAGGCAACAACTCCTCGGGCAGCGGACCGCCGCTGTACGAGATGAAATCCAAAAACACCTCCGCCGCGCCTTCGCGCAATCCCGGACTGAGAATCGCCTCCACGAGCTCATCCGTGACTTGCGCGGAGTCTCCGTACGCTTCGCACAAGATATTCTTCACCGTCCGCGCCTTGGCCACCGAACCGAAGAAGGACTTTCCCACGCTCGTCTCTCGAAGCGTTCGCTGCAGCGCCTTCACGAACGGTCGAATGATCGCCGGCTGCTTGCTCACGTGCAATCCACGCAGGCTGATATTCATCAGCACCACCCCGCGCACCTTCGTCGGCGCGTCCACGGCGGCTTGCAACCCCGCGACGCCGCCCACCGAGTTGCACGCCACGTACGCCGGCGTCCCCACCACCTCGTCCAAAAAATCCTCAATCTGCTTTCCCCACGTCTCGAAGCAGTATATCTCGTTCTGTTCTCGCAGCATCGGATTCGGTTTATCGCTGTACCCGTACCCGAGCAGATCGATCGCGTACACGCGCTTGCCAGTCGCCGCCAGCGCGTTTACGTTTCTTCTCCAGTGGTCCGCGTTCCCGCCGAATCCGTGCACCAGCACCACCGCCGGTCCGTCGCCGTCGCCGACCGCCTCCGTGTACCGTATCGCGTGCGTCTCGTTCGTGCGCGGCGCGCGCCAGCGCCAGTAGCGCTCGTCCACGCCGTAGCGCTGCGCGCGCGTCGCCGGCGTCGTCGTCCCGGTCGACGTCATCGCGACGCGCGCGCGCCGTCTCGCGTCGCCGCGCGCGCGCCGCGGCGCGCGACGCGCCGGCGAGCGACGCGCGACGTCGCGGAGCGTCGACGGCGGCGCGCGCGGCGCGGCGCCGAGCGTCATCGCGCGCGCGGCCGGCCGAGACGCGTCAGAGTGACGCGCGATGGGACGCGAGCGCGTCGCCGCGTCGAGCGCGTCCGCGGCGCCCGCGAGCGCGGAGCGCGCGCGACGCGCGCTCGCGGACGCGCCCGCGGCGTCCGCGCTCTCGGGGTGCGTCGACCGCGCGAGCGACGCGAGGGCGACGCGCGCGAACGAAGGCGCGCGCGAACGACGACTGACGACGCGACGACGCGCGACGACGACGCGACGCAGGTTCGGGTTCGGTGGATACGCCGGACAGGTGTCCCTGACGGCGCGCGCGGCGAGCGACGCGAGCGCGGACGCGGGAGAGGTGGACGAGGACGCGGCGCGCGCGCTGCGGCGATGCGCGCAAAAGTCGTCGACGGCGACGAAGGCGAAGGCGCTGCGAGAACTCCGCGACGCGCTGTTCGTCGACGCCGCGGACGAAGATTCGATGGAGGAAGTGGCGAAAAAGGTGAAAACGGTCGCGGGCGTGCTCGGGGTGTCGCGGGCGTGGGCGAGGGCGTACGATAAATTGGCGGGCGACGGCGACGCGGGATGTCGACGCGAGGCGGCGGCGTTGAACGGAGCGATCGCGGTGGCGGCGGGGAAGGGACTGGGGAAGATTTTGAAGAGCACGCCGATCATGTGCGCGTGGGTGCGGGGGATGTGCGATCCAAACGCGGAGGTGCGAGAGATGGCGATGGTGGCGTTTGAGAAGACGTTTTCGACCGATGCGCGACGCGCGGGGGCGTTGGCGCTCGCGCACGAAGTGATTTTAGACGATTTGATCGAGGCTTTGAAACGGCGCGGGCCGCAGGATATGATCTTTAAGGAAGGCTCAGAGGCTGAGCAGTACGCGCGTTTCGAATTGAGCGCGCGCGCGGCTCTCAGGGCGGTGACGTTTACGTGTGAGCGATTGAGCGCGTTTGAGGGAGACGAGAGCGACGCCGCGGCGAGCAAGTTTAGTTATTTGCTCGATGAGTTGGCGACGTTAAAGACGCAAATTCGAGGTGAATACATGGTCATACGCCGAGATGCGTACGCGACGTTGGCGGCGATTTGTAAGCGCGCGGTCGATGACGAAATCACCCCGGCGTGGCGAGACGCGCTTCGAGGCCAAGTGCCTAAAATTGCCTCGACGAGCTTCGCTCTGATTTCGTCCGAGACCGAGCCAGGGGCGATGCGTGATATGTGGGAGCTCATACTCGGTATCGCCACTTCGCACCCCGACGCTTGGGGCGCTATAGATGTCGAAAAAACCTTCATGTCTGGCTTGCGCAAGCACTTCAAACGCGGGAGCTACGGCGCCGCGAGTGTTTCGTCGCCGTCGCTCCTTCCGCTTCTCGCGCACTTGCCCCCGAAAGCGCTTATCGAGCGCGACGCCGATGGTCGCGCCATGTCGGGATTAGTGCGCGTCATGGACGCCGTTTTTGCGGGGTGGTGTTTCTTGAGTTCGAGCGCCGTTCGCTCAAACGAGGCGCGCGATACGCTGCCGGCGATGCGCGAAGGCGTTTTATACGGCGTTCTGAAGCTCGCCCCGCTCACCGATCACGCGGAAGAGTGCGCCACGCACGTCTTGGTCGATCACGTGGTCGATGTGTGGATGCGAGAGTTTTTAGCGCGCGGTAACGGCGCCGCGCTCGATTTGATGTGCGACGTGCTCAACGTGCTGAGCACAAAGCCGCACGCGAAGACCGCCGTCGTGGAGGCGTGGGCGAAATTAGGAGACATCACAGAAGCGGCGTTGGACGACCCCGAAAAAGGCGAACACGCAAATGCGATGTACGCTCGACTGTTTGCATCGGGGAAATTCGCGTCGTCGTCGCAGGCTACGGCGCCATTCGCGAAGGCTGTTTTCGCGCAAGCAGTGGATGCGCCGTCGAAGCAAACCTTCGAGCGATTGGCGACCTTGGTCGAGAGTCTAGGCGTTGAGCCATTCGACGGTGCGCAACGTTTGATGGACTTCGCACTCGCGGACAACGCGCCACAAGGTTCGGGCGCCGTCGTCGCTGCGGTGTTGAAGCACGACGCGAGCTGGTGGAGCGCGGTGCTGGATGACGCGAACGCGGCGGATGAATTGGAGTCGTCTTCGCGCGTGCGAGTCGTAACGGAAGCAATCGCCGCCACGAAATCGTTCGGTGAACTCAAATGCCCGGCGCTCGATGATCTCGTTCGTCGATGCGCGAAGCGATCGAGTGATGCTTCGTGCTCGCAACTGTTAATCGCCATCTCGAGATGGCAGTTTTTTGAACCGGTTTCCGCCGACGTCGCATCCGACGTCTTTGAAAGTCTCGCTTCGAGCGACCTCGGCGACGGCGCGTCGAACGCGCGTAAAGCGCTGCGCGAGTGGATACTGATACCGCCTAAAGAAGCACTGAGTATTCCGTGGTCAAATGCCGTCGGTGCACTCTTCGCACACGTGCTCTTGGAAAGTCAGCACACCGTGAAGTGCGTGATTCACGAAGCCGAGAGCGAGGGTGAAAGCGAGGACGAGGTGGAATACGTCGAGACGAAAGTCGGAGAAGTGCAACGCGATTGGAAAGCTTTCGAGTGCGACGCAGAGAGTAATCCAGTACTGTCACCCGCGCTTCAGGCCGCGTTCACAACCGCCATCGCACGCACCGCCGCGGCGACGGCGGCGACGCAACACCCAGGTGAATCCGATTTGGTTTTGAGATTGTGGGCGCAGATGACCGCGCGAGCGCTTCGAGCGTTCCACGTCGACGATGAGACGTTTGCGAAATGCATCGTCGACGAAATGGAAAATAACGTGGACGACGATGTGACTTTTCACTGGCTGAACGCCGTCGCGCGCGTTCTCGATTGGAGCTCGTTGTTGCGCGCGATGGATGCAGACAGGCGAAAAGAATTCACGGTCGACGCGTTAGCGCTGGCACCGAGTGTCAATAAAGCGTTCGCGATTGCGCTGTGCGGTGATGCTGCGATGCAAACGCAAATATTCGTCTCGCTCGTCAACGCGGTGTTGGAGGCGTCGCCAGATGATGAATCTGCCGAAGACGCGTTGCTCAATTTTTCGCGTCGCGCTCGCGCGCTCGACGAGGCTTGGATCGACAATCACGCCGATGTCGTGCGCGAGTTCCTCGACGCGTCAAGCGCGAAGCTCGATACGTGTTCAAATCGTTTGACGCGAGTCATACCGTGGATATTACCCTCTGACATGTCTGGGGGCGCGCACGCCGAGCGTTTCATCGCTGAGCTCACGCGCGAGGTGATTGCGGATATCGAAAACCGTCGCCGAGGATTGGATGGCGCTAAGATTCGACTCGTCGCCGCATGTTTTAGCCGCGCGGACGACTTGGGTGAAACGATTGTCGTGCATTCGATTCAAGACCCCGCGTGCGCGCCTCTCGTGGAGGTGTTTCGCGCGATTGCCAAACGAGAAGCGGCAGAGGCCGCCGCGAGCGCCGCCGCGGCGCGCTTCGGCGACGCTGGCGATAGCGAATCGCGCGATGGTTCGAGTGCATCTGATGTAGGCATCGCCGCGCTCACCGCGGCAATCATTCGTCGTACCGCCGCGGATTTCGATTCTCGAGATTGGGGCTCTATAATCGGGCGATTGCACGCGTGGACGGCGTTGCGGGCGAAGATGGCGGAGACGTACGCAGAGAACGAAGCCGTCGACGGGGACGACGGTTCACAGTCGGCGCACGCTGCGGCGACGATCGTGTGTCTCATCGATGCGTTACCGATGGAACTTCTTGAAGCCACGGATTCGTCTTCGGGTGATCTCGTTCCTTACGCGGCGCATGGGTCGTCGATGATGACCATCGCCAAGGCGCTCGCGAATGCGTCGTGGCCGCGCGAGCGCGCCGAAATCGTCGAACGTTTATATCGTTGCGTCATCATCACCGGTACCGAGCTGCGCGACGTCGAAGAGGAGGACGACGACGAGCGTCGACATCGCTTCTGGGCCCGATGCCGGGACGAGACGCGCATGTGGATACGCATCGCTGACATTGCGTGCGGCGGCACGCCGACAAAGACGAGCGCGTGGCGAGCCGGCGTTTACGTAGACGCGTGGGACGATGCCCCGTGTGAATCCATAGGCGCGCTTTACCAGTTGCTCGCCATGTTGCCGACGTTGTGGTTCGACGTTTCGGCCGCCGACGACGACGAAGTATTGGAAGCGCTCAGGCGCGCGGCTTATGGTTTGCTTTCCAACGAAGCGCTCATCCAAGCCGCCGTCGTCGGCTTGGACGCGGGAATCGCAGACGTCGCCAAGGTGGAGCAAGCCCTCGACGCCGCGCTCGCGGCCGCGGACGAGAACGACGAAGCAGACGTCGGTAACTTTGGGACACCCGCCGAAAGCGCCGGATTGCGCGAAGATTTGGCGACACTCCTATCGAGCGCCGGGTACGAGCCACGCGTCGCGTGGTTAGGCTGGGCCTTGCTCTTCCGCTACGTCCTCGCCTTGCCCATCGAGTCTTCGTGCAGGGAGCGTTTGGTGAATTATACGCGCGAAACAAAGGCGATTCCATCGCTTATGCGCGACATCATGCGCTCGATGCCCCTTCCCGAGAGTGCGGACGTAGAAAGCGAAGACGATTTGCCGTCGTCGTGGCGAGGCGTCGATTGGGACAATCCCGCGTCGGCGACGCAAATTTATGATCCGAGATTCTCGTTCGAAGTCTTAATGTACGCCGCCGCGCTCCGCGCGCTTCCAGCGAGCGTTCGAACGTTCGTAAGCGACATGAAACCTCAACGCGACGCCAAGCGTCTCGAAGGTGCCACCTCGGCGACGGTTTCGCCGACGCTCATCGCCGCCGAATTCAAAGCCGTCTCCGCCATGACGTTCGCCGGCGACGGCACGGGATCACTCACCGTCAAGCCCTCCATCGCCACGCGCGAAGTTCTCACGACGTACGAAATCGACGAATCCTCCCTCGAGCTCACCGTGCGTCTCCCCAACGCCTACCCCCTCGCCCCGGCGGAGCTCGTCTGCGCCAAGCGCGTCGGCATCTCCGAGGCTCGCCTTCGCAAATGGATGCTCGGCATCTCCGCCATCCTCAAGCATCAAAACGGTGCCGTCGCCCAGGCTTTACTCCAATGGCAGCGCAACATCGACGCCGAGTTCGCCGGCGTGGAGCCGTGTCCGATTTGCTACGCCGTCATCCACCCCGTGGATCATCAAAAGCCTCGCCTGCGCTGTCGCCAGTGCTCGAACACCTTTCACGCCACCTGTCTCTACACCTGGTTCCGCACGTCGAGCAAGAGTTCGTGTCCACTGTGCGTCACGCCGTGGGGGAGTTCGTACCGTTAGTCTCGATCGAGTAGCTAGTTTAGACGATACGAGTCGCGTTAGAATCCGTCGGCGTCGGCGTCGACGCCTCACACGTCGAGGCGTCGCGATGAGCGCGCCGTCCATTTTCCTCGTCCTCGCCGTCGGCGCCCTCGAGCACGTCTACAGCGCGAGCGCGAACACGACGCACGTCAAGCGCACCGTGTTGATCGTCGACGGCGACCGCGCGCGTCGTCCGTCGCCGTTGATTCTTTGGAACGCCACGGCGAGATGCGAATTAAAAATCGGCGACGTCGCGTACGCGAGCGCGCTGCGGCGCGCGCACGCGTCGCCTCGATGGCGAACGCATCGCGACGCCCTCGTCGCGGCGCGCGGGTGCGAGATTCGCGCGGTGGCGAGCGCGGAGGCGGTGGCGGGACGGCGCGAGCGACGCGCGCTGGGTGCCGAGTTTTCAACGAAAAATGGATTCGACGGTCGCGCCGCGATGCGACGGACGATCGAGCGCGCGCGCAAGGAACACGCGGACGTGTTGCGACGCGCGGTGGACGCGGCGGAGGCGAGACGGCGGGAGAGCTTCGGAAGGGAGGCGGGGTACGTCGAGGTCGAGGCGCTCGACGGGACGAGCGCGGCGTTGGTGCACGTGCTGGGACGCGTCGTGCGAGAGACGATCGCGCCGAGCAGCTGGCGTCCGCGCGCGGGGGGACGCGACGGCGCGCGGTACGTGCGAAGGATCGTTTGGGTGGTGCAAACGCACGGGGGACGGTGCGTGGCGATTTGTTTACCGCCGACGACGGAGGCGGCGGCGGCGGAGCGATCTTTATTGAAAGACGGTGCGGTGATCGACGTGCGCAACGCGTTGGTTCGACGAAACGCGCAGACGGGCGTGTGTGATTTAGTGTGCGACGTTCGATCGCACTGGCGCGCGCTCGATGGGAAGGACCCGAGGTACGCCGACGTGTGCGCTCGCGCGCCGAAATCGGCGTTTGAGCAAACGCTGACGTTCGAAGCGCTCGCGCTCGCGATGCACTCGAACGGATTCGCGCGCGCGTCGTCCATGATTCGATTCAAAGCGTGCGTGCGATGGGTGAAGGTGGCCACAGAGCGTAGACGCGTGCCACCGATGCTTCGCGAGACGGACTCATCCGTGACGGCGGCGATGACGTACTTGGCGTGCCTCGCGTGCTCGCGAGAGCTCGAAACCGATCACAACAACGTGTACAAGATGTGTCACTGCACGTCAGACGACGCGAGGTGTGGGTTCGTGTGGCGGGACATCGTGCTCGGAATGCAAAGCGACCACGGAGATTCCAAGACGGTGATTCCGGTGCGGGCGCGCGGCGACATCGCGCGACGACTTTTGTTCAACGTCGACGCGTCGAGCGTGTTGGACGAACACGCCAGCGACGACGAGTTTGACGACTTCGACGACGACGACGCAGCGCCGCGTTCGGATCACAAGAAGGTCGTGTTGGCCGCCATCAACGCGCTCGCCGCCGGCCGTCGAAACGCCGCCATGGATTGGCGAGTGAAATTCCCCGCGCTCGACGAGAACGGACTGCCGAGACGAGACGAGCTCGAGCTCGTGGATTTTAACGCAGACTAAGCCACATCACTCGTCGCCGCGTGGGCGATCTCGCGGAGCACGCGCGCGCGCTCTTCGACGAAATCTAACTCGCGCGAGAGGCTCGCGTCGCCGCCGTAGGCGCGATTATCGCGTGAGCACCGACACGCCAGGTTTCGCACCGCCATCTTCGCCTCGGCGAGACCGCGCACTTTTTCCACCATCGCCCGCGCCCTGTACGCCGCCTCCTGTTGCAATCGCCCGTTTTCGCGCTTCAAGTCTTCATCCTGTTGTCGCAGCCGAGCGACGGCCGCCGTCGCCGCCAACCGTTCCTCCTCCATGTGTTTCACCGCGCGCTCGTGCGCCGCGCGCGTCGCCTCCACGCGCTCGTTCGACTCCACCACGCTCGCGCGCAAGCTTTCGTACGTCCGCTGCAGCGTATCGTGCCGTCCGAGCACATCGGCGATGTCCTCGAACGCGTTTCCCCGCGCCGCTTCCTCGGCGACGCGCGCTAGAAACCATTCAAACACCCGCACCCGACCCAACTCCTCCTCCACGCTCGCCCCCGCGCTCGCGCGCTCGCGCAGGCTCCATCGCATCTCCGTCAATCGCGCGTCCCGCGCCTCGTTCGCCTCCCGCTCCTCTTTCGCCCGTCGCAGCGCCGACTGTCGCTTCACCTCGTTCTCCCGCACGAACGCCTCGAACCGCCCGACGTCCGCGCGCGCGCGCCGCTGCGCCTCGTTCGTCGCGCGCTCGCGCCTCGCGCACGCCTCCGCGCGCGCGTCGCGCTCGCGCTTCTTCGCCTCGAGCGCGAGCGACACGCGCGCGAGCGCCAGCGCCTCGAGCGCGCGCGACGACCGCGCGGCGGTTCGCGCGAACGCCGCCACCGCGCGCGCCTCGCTCGCATCGCTCGTCGCCGCCGCGTCCGACGCGAGCGCGGTGAGGAAACCCTCGCGCGCGGTCGCGCGCGCGTCGTCGTCCATCGCGTCGCCCGCGTCGCCGCCGTCGTCGTCGTCGTCGCCGTCGTCGTCGTCGCGGTTCGACATGCGCGCGAACGTCGCTTTGTATCGCCAAAAATAACCGTCGACGCCGCGACGCGCGCGACGCGCGCCGCCTCGACGCGCGCGCGAACGAGCGACGGTTCCCTCGACCGCGCCGAAAACAGGCGCGCGCGCGACGGGCGCGCGACGGCCCGCGTCCGCGCGCGCGCCGACGCCCGGCGCGTCGTCCGTCTCGACGTCAAAAACGCGCGAGCCGCGGACCGTCGCGGACCGTCGCGCGTTAAAACGCGCGCGCTCGAAACGCGCGCCGCGCGAGCGCGATGAACGATGGAAAGTTTCGAGTCGTCGTCGCGGCGCGTCGTCCGTCTCGACGTCGCGCCCGCGCGACGCCGCTCGAGCGTCACGTCGCGACGCGCGATGTCGCGAATCGCCGCGCTTCGCGCGCTCGCGCTCGTCGCGTGCGTCGCGACGCTCGTCGATCGTCGATGCGGCGTCCCGTCGTCGTCGTCGGCGTCCGACGCGACGGCGTTCGACGAGTCGCGCGCGCGCGCGACGGCGCGCGCGCTCGAGGCGCTCGGCGCGCGACCGTGCGGGACGCCCGCCGAGGCGCGCGGATTCGCGACGCTCGAGCGCGCGACGACGACGATGGCCGAGGCGCTCGCGCGGGACGCGGGCGTTCACGGCGTCGCGTCCTGGACGACCGCGGAGACGCGCGCGACGTCGACGTGGACGAGCGAGGCGTACGAGACGACGTACGCGAACGTGACGGCGACGACGACGAAGGCGATGAATCGGGACGCGATCGAGCGGTTAGGGTACGACGAGCGCGTGGTCGTCGTGAGCGCGCACGTGGACACGGCGCACGCGAGCGCGGGCGGGAGCGACGCGGGAGCGTGCGCGGCGATCGCGCTGGAGACGATGCGGGCGCTGTCGGCGCGAATCGCGGCGGCGGCGAACGAAAAGGCGAAGAGCGGAGGGACGGCGTCGCCGGTGATGTGCGACGCGAAAGCGCGGCGGTGCGCGTCGGTGGTTTTGACGTTTAGCACGGCGGAGGAGGACGGATTGGCGGGCGCGCGAGGGTTGACGGCGTCGCGGGAGTGGGCGCGGCGAGCGCCGCAGGCGATTTTAAACCTCGAGTCGATGGGCGCGGGCGGGCCGCATCGAATGTTTCAGGCGCGCGCGGACACGGCGGTCGGAAGGCAGGCGCTGCGCGCGTGGGCGCGCGTCGCGCCGCTCGCGAGCGGCGGCGTCTTCGGAGACGATGTGTTCAAGTCGGGGTTGATCAACAGCGGCACCGATTACTCGGTGTTTCGGAAATTTAGCGACGCCGAGGCGCTGTTCGATTTCGCGTTCGTCGAGCGCACGATGGTGTATCACACGCCGCGAGATCGGGTGAAATATATCCGGCCGGGGTCGTTTAAGCATTCGGGGGAGAATTTGCTCGAGTTTTTATCGGACTACGTCACGCGCGGCGGATTCGAGAGCGAAGGCGACGACGCGCGCGCGACGAAATCATCGCCGCCGGTGTCGTGGTACACGATCCCTGGATACGGCATGGTGGTGCACGACGCGCCTCGGCGCGAGACGCACGCGGTCTTCTTCGCCGCGCCGCTCGTCCTCTTCGCCGCGTTTTTGCACAAGGCGTACGTCGGCGAAATATTCGCCTCGTCGTCGGCTTGCTCCGAAGCCGCGCGCGTTCGCATGGAAAACACGTTTCGACTCATGGTGAGCGTCCCGTTCGTCATCGCGGGGTGCGCCGCGAGCTGGATGGGTGCCATCGCATCAGCCGCGCTCGCGCCCGCGACGGTGGCGTTCGCGTTCGGCGAGCCGAGTTTGTACGTCGCTCGTCCGCTCGCGCTCGGCGCGCTCGCGGGCTCAGCCGCGTGTCTCGCCTTCATCTGCGTTCAAAGGTTCACGCGCATGCTCGCGTTCGCGATGATGCCCTTACCGGTGAAGATTAAATCGAACGCCGACGACGAGCGCGTCGTCGAGTGGTCGCTGCTTCTGGGAAACGTCGCGATTTGGGGCGCGGCGGCGTCTCGCGCGACGCGCGCCGAGATCGGCTCGTCCTACATCCCGCTGCTTTGGCTGATATTGCCGTCGTCCATAATCATCGCGCCGGTTCTCGTGCCGTGGATTCTCGCGCGTGGTCGATCGAGCGAAACGGAAGCCGCGCCGCCGCCGCCGACGCCGATGAACGTCGCGTTCGCCATCGCCGCGCCGGTGTGGATTACGTTTCCGAACGCCGCCCTCGTGCTTCGCGTCTTGCAAGGCATCGGCGCGCGTTCGCCTCTGAGTGATGATATCGTGTATCTCTACGACTCCATCGGCGGCGCCGTGGTCGGGATCTTCGTCGCCATGACGTGTAGCTTTTTGGTTCCGGGCGCGGTGGCGAAGGAGGACTCGGCGTCGTGGCGGCGCGGCGCCAGGATCTCAATCATCACGCTCGCTTCGGCGTGCGCGTATACCGTGGTTTTCATGCGCGCGAACGCGGGCGTGCACTGGACGGCGTTGTCGCCGCAGCCACTGGTCTTGACGCACATCTCCGACGCGTCGTTTTCTCGCTCGCGCGTCGTGTTGGCGCGCGCTGGAGCGTCTCGCACGCGACGCGTCGTCGAGCACCTCGAATCCAACCCCGCCATCGCTCGCGCGTTCACGTTCGATTGCACCGCCAACGCGACGTATGATTTTGTGAACACCGTCGTCAGGGGCGCGTGCGTGATCGATGCGAAACAGAAGACACCCGGCGTCGACGCGCTCGCGATGGAGGCGAGAGCCACTGGAGCGTCGCCGCCGAAATTTACGACGCCGCGCCAAAGACACGCACCGAACGTGCGTTCGGTGACGATGGACGTGGGCGAAAGCACGCGATGGGTGCTCGCGGTGGACACGCGGTGCGTCGCTCGCGTCGCCATCAAGGCGCTTTACGATGAAAACGACGACGAATCGCCCGAGCAATGGGTGCGCGTCGAGCCGTACGCGCCCGGCGGCAAGAAACGACACGTGCTCAACGGCGTCGGCGGCCTCTCGGCGCCGTCGACGTACGCGATTTGGTATGAAACGCGCGACGCGGAGACGCGCGCTCGTCACTTTTCGAGCGACGACGAAGCGCAAGCGCGCGCGTGTGCCAAAGGCTTGCGCGCGCGAACGGATTACGTCGCGCGAACGCCGAGCGTCGTCGCCGTCGACGCGGCTTTGCCCACATGGGCGGTGCCGTTCGGTAAACATCGAAGCCCGCAATGGCTAGGTTTCGTAGAAACGCACGATGTGTTGAATTGAATTAAATTGAATCGGCTCGTTCACGCCGCCGCCGCGCTTCTCGAAGAGCGAGTCTCCACGAAGAGCAAGTCTTCATCCGTCCCGAACGCCGTCCGCGCCTCGTCGAACCGCGCGCGAGAGACCATCACGTCGCCCCCATCCGGCGCCGGGTCGAATATTCTAAATCGAATCACCCTCCCGCCGTCGACGTCCGCGCCTCGCACGACGACGAAGTGCCCGACGAAATCGCGCTCGCGTTCGCGTTCGCCCTCCCGCGCCGTCAACAACCGCGCGTCCACCAGAGCCACGCACCGCACCGCCCGCGTCGAGAGCGCTCGCGCGATGTCCTCCGCGCGCATCCTCGCGCGCACCACCGTCGAGGCGTCCGCGCGCGCGAAGAGCCTCGCCACGCGCTCGCAGTCCTTTATCAACTCGTTCTCGTAAAAGCCGTCGTTCGCGTACCGCGGATCGACGCCCGCGCGCGTCGTCACCAGCGTCGCCCTCGCGCCCGTCGCTCGCACCGCGCGCAGCAAATCGATCGTCCAGCACGACCTCGCGCGCAGCGCCCGTCGCAGGGCGTCGCGCGGCGTCCCGCTCGCGCTCGCCGCCGCGCTCAGCCCGCAGTCCCACGCCGAGCGCTGTTCGCGCGGCGTCCAATCCGCCGCCTCGTCGCGCGCGCGCGCGGGAAACCGTCCAAACGTTCGGTCGAACGCACGCGCCGTCATGGCGCGCGCGCGCGCGGTCCGGTCGTCGTCGTCGCGCCGTCGCGTTCGCATCGTTCGAAAACCGTTACTCGAAATGTTTGATTGATGAAGGCGCGATTCGTCGCGCGACGACGCGAAATGCGGCGCCGAGGCGCGCGCGCGACGCGCGCGACGGCGTCGTTCGCGCGCGTCGTCGCGCGCGGCGCGCGGCGCGCGGCGCGCGGCGGTGTGTGGAAATGGAGCGTCGACTCGCGCTCACGCGAGGAACGGGACGGCGGCGGCGGCGGCGAAGAGGAGCGACGCGCGCTCGCTCGCGGCGATGGCGGCGCACGCGCTCGAGCCCGACGCCGACGTGGTGCCGACGGGGCACGCGGCGCACGCGTTCGAACCCGCGGCCGCGGCGAACGTGCCGACGGCGCAGTCCGTACACGCGCTCGAGCCCGCGTTCGCGGCGTATTTCCCGACCGCGCAGTCCGTACACGCCACCGAGCCCACAGCCGCGGCGTATTTCCCGACCGCGCAGTCCGTACACGCGCTCGAGCCCGAAGTCGCGGCGTACCTGCCCAACGGACAGAAATCACACGCGCTCGACCCCGCGTTCGCGGCGTACCTGCCGGGATAGCACTGCGTACACGCGCTCGAGCCCTCGCTCGCCGAAAACATCCCCGCCGCGCACGCGGACACCCCCGCGTTCGCGTACGCCGGCGTCGTCGCGTCCGACGCCGCCAATGACGCCCGCGCGATGTTCAGCGCGTTCCCGCCCACCAGCGATTCCCCACCGCTCGCGATCCACCCCGCGGGCGCTTTATCGATCACCAGCGCGTCTCCGCTGTTCGAGGCGTCCGCCGCGGGCGCTCGCAGGTAGCGTCCCGGCGCCGTCTCGCAGTCGCCGTGGTCGACGTCGCTCGCCGAGTTGATCGGCGTCGCCGCGCCCGCCTGCCCGTCGACGTCCAGCACGGACGTCGCGCAAAACGCGCTCGTCGCGCCGCGACCGCGCGTCGCGAGGATCAGCGCGACGAGCGCGAGGCCCCGCGTCGGCGCCATGTCGTCGCGCGGCCGTTAGGCGGTGATTCGTCCCTCCTTTCGAGCGCGCGCGACGACGCGCGCGAATCGGCGCGCGCGACGCGCGCTCGGGTCGTGATTCGTGCACCGGCGACGCGTCCGCGCGCGCGCTTGTATCGCGCGCGTCGCGACGCGCCGGCGACGCATCCGCGCGCGCGCGCCCGGGATCGATCGCTCACTGTCACTCATACCCGAATGTCCGAAATCGTCGTCGTATTTATGCGCGACGCGTGACGTACTCGAGCGCTCTGAAAGGCCATCAGTAAAGCGTCGCGAGACGTCGCGTCCGACCGTCTCCCGCGCGCGCGTCGCACACCGCGACGCGCGAGCGCGACGCGACGGACGACGCGGAAGACGACGCGGAAGACGGACGACGGACGCTCGAACCGCGAGCGATGCCGACCGCCGCGATGACGGCGCGAACGAAGGACGAACGACGACGATTCGTCGTTCGAGGCGCGATCACGCGCGCGCCCTGCCTCCCGGAATTGAGCGCGAAGGCGACGCCGGAGACGCGTAAGAAGGTCGATTTCAACGAGGTGATGAAGAAGGCGTCCGCGCGGGCGTTTCGCGGCGGCGTCGCGGGATTCGCGGCGGGCGTGATTCAGGTCGGGACGTTCATGTGGATGCGAACGGCGATGAATTATCAGTACGCCAACGGCGGGACGATGATGTCGAGCATTAAGGCGCTGTATAAGGAGGGCGGAGTGCCGAGATTGTATAAGGGGATGTCGTTTGCGATCGTGCAAGCGCCGTTGAGCCGATTCGGGGACACGGCGGCGAACACTGGGGTGATCGCGGCGTTGGAGGCGTACTATCCGCAAATGCCGGTGAGCGTGATGACGGGATTCGCGAGCGTCGGAGGCGCGACGTGGCGGATCTTTTTAACGCCCGTGGACACGTTCAAGACGACGCTGCAAGTGCAAGGGAACGCGGCCTTCGCGTTGTTGAAGGATAAGGTGCGAACTGGTGGCGTCGGAGTGTTGTACAACGGCGCGGCGGCGAACTTCGCGGCGAACTGGGTCGGCAACTACCCGTGGTTCGCGACGTTCAACTACTTGCAAAAGGCGATCCCGAAGCAAGACACGAAGTTGAAGAACAACGCGCGCAACGCTTTGATCGGTATGGCGGCGTCGATCGTGTCCGATTGCATCTCCAACTCTTTGCGCGTCGTGAAGACGGTCAAGCAAACCTCTGGCGACGCCAAGTTGAGTTACACGGGCGCCATCAAGGGTGTGCTCGAAAAGGACGGCATGAAGGGCTTGTTCGGCCGTGGATTGTCCACGCGCATCGCCACGAATGTGTTGCAAGCCATGGTGTTCTCTGTGGCGTGGAAGGCTATCGAGGAAGAGCTCAACAAGAAGGCTGAAGCCAAGAACGCCGCGCCGGCGAAGAAGGGCAAAAAGGCGTCCCTCACCGCCGCGCAAGTCGCCGGCGTCGGGTTACCCCCGCTCAGCATCGCGTAAACAAACGCGATTAATATCTGTAGATCATTCGATCTCTGTGCCGCTCGAAAACCGAGCAGCGCACATTTTTCTCGCGTCGACACGAAGCAGAGCGCTCGCGGGGCGAGCGGTGATACAATACACCCGTCCCTCGCGCGTTTCGCTCTTCGGCGAATTCCAGCATGTGAAATAAACACGCACGTATATAATCATAATCACAATGCTCGTCTCTCTAACTAAAACTTAATATCCTCGTCACACGCGCGCTCACGCCGCGACCGGGTCGAGCTGCTTGTCCGTGAACACCCACTCGTCGCCCTTCTTGACGACGGCGATGCACTTGCTGCCGACGCGCCAAGTCGCCGTGGCGATGGGCGTCGGGTCATACAGGTACAGATCCGGGAACGCCTTTTGCAACGCCTCGGTGGCCTTCTTGGCGTGGTAGTGCGGGATGGTGTGGTTGATGTGATGCGCGACGTGCGTGCTGCCGATGCGGTGGTGCAAAAAGTCAAACACCGGCCCGTACGGGCGATCAATCGTCATAAACGCGCCCTTGACCAAGTTCCAGTCGTCGCCCTCAAAGTGCGGCACGTCCACGTCAGTGTGCTGCAACCACGTGTACAGGACGAGCCAAAAGTTGGTCACCATGTACGGTCCGACGTAGAGCGCCATGACGGTGGCGACACCGCTGTGCGCCGCCCACGCCGCGAGCGCTCCCAAAACCGCCACGACGCCGACGTCGCTCTGCCAAACCTTCTTCGCCCACTTCCCCGGGAACAACGCGTGCTTACCCTTCTCGCCCATGAACGGCAAGAAGTGGTTCGTGTTCCCGCGAACCGGCCCACCGCTGGCGCCGGTGAGCAAATAAATCGGCCACCCCAAGGCGAACACTCCGACGAGGTTCAAAAACGTAAACGGCCCTTCGCCGAGCAACCCGCGCAACTTGAACACCACGTTCGCGTCCTCCGTCCCCAACCGCGCCGGCACGTGCGTCTCTCCCTCGAGCACGTGATTCGTCCTCGAGTGATGCACCGCGTGCGACCGCTGCCACGAAAAATACGGCACCAACAACAACGAGTGCAGCGCGTATCCCACCGCGTCTTGAATCGTTTTATCGTCGCTAAACGCGCCGTGTCCGCACTCGTGCGCCGCGACCCAGCACCCGGTCGCCGCCGTTCCCGTCACGAACGCGTACGCCACCCACACCGGCCAATACGCCGCCGTCACCGGCACGCACGCCCACGCCAGCGCGCCGCACGCCAGCGTGATCGCCGTCGAGCACGCCGCGTACGCGAGCGACTTTCCCGTGTCCCGCTCGAAGCACTCCCTCGGGATCGCGCTCAGCACCTCTTGCATCGTCGGGAACGTCTTCGCCTTGGCGTTCAGCGCCTTGGCGTTCAAGCCCGAGCGCAGTTGTTCGTGTCGCGACGTGTCGTAGGTCGTCGCGGCGTCGGCGCGCGCGGCGCGGGCGACGCGCGCGCGATCGCGACGTGACGTCGTCGAGCGAGAGAACGCGGCGCGCGGGAGCGCGCGAGCGCGCGGGAGCGTCAGAGCGCGGAGCATGACGCGCGACTGTCGTTCGTGGATCGCGGTGCCGCGGGAAAGCGGTCGACGCGCGAGCGCCGGTGAGTGCGAACGCGACGACGCGACGGGAGAGCCTTATCCCGCGAGGCGCGAAGGCGGACGCGAGGCGAGCGAAACGCGCGAACGAATCGGGGCGTTACAAAGGCTAGACGACGCGCGAGAGACGCATGGAACGTAAAATCTTATCCACGAGTTGTGCGATCACGGTGTGGGATTGACGCTCGTCGCCGTGGTCGGTGAATAAAGACTTGAGCCTGGCGACGACGTCGTGGCGGATGATGAGCTCCTTGGGACGCTGGGCGTGCTCGTGGACGACGCCGAGGGTCTTGAGAAGGGTGATGCGGATCGTCGGTTTCGTGGTTGGGGAAGTGATGGCGTCCATGAGGGATGGGATGAAATCCTCGTTGGCCAGGGCTTGGCACAAGCGGGGGGATTTGGAGATGAGATCGAGCAAGGCTTCGAGGACGTTGGCTTGGGAGGTGGATTCGTCGAGGACCTCGAGGATGGAATCGATGGCGTCCGTCTCGAGCAAGCGAGCTTCGACTTTCCACGGTTCGATAGCGAGCCAGGAACCGACGGCATTGAGCGCGGAGAGTGTCCATCCGGAGTTCACGGCTATGAGCTGGACGTAGGTGTCCAACGCGCCGTGCTTCTCCAAAATTTCGCGCGTTTTCCGACTCGTCGACGCCATGTCGCACAAGAGCGGCACGGCGAGCGTCATCGCGGAAGAGCGCGCGGTGGTCGCGACTGCGGCGGTGTTGACTTTATCGCCATTCGTGGCCGTCGACATCGAGCCATCTCCGTTCTTTTCGTCCCGAGCGCTGGCGATGATTTGAACGAGGATTGGAATCAAACCCGCCACGGCGGCTTGCTCCTGACGCTCCTTGTTCACCGCGCACAAGTTGTGCAACGCCTTCAGCGCCATCTCCCACGATTGCGCGTGACCACTTCGAAAGTTACCTTCGACGCATTTCACCAATTTGGGAATCGCTCCGGCGTTTTGCAACACATCAAATGCATTCGTTTGTTGAGACAGCAAATGCACCAGACCGAGAATCTTCGTCGCCGTCGAGCGAGGGACGACGCTCAATTGCGCCAAACATCCGTGAATAATTCTCACGTCCACGAGCGCCTTGGAGACTTCTGCGCATCCTTCACCACGTTTGGCGACACGATACAGCGTCTCGGCGACGAGTTCGCGGTAATACTTGCCCCCACTGGAACCTCCGCTGCGCGATCGACTGATCGTACTCGCGCCGCCGATTGATCCTGTCATCGACGACCCCCCCTCGCTGCGCGCGTCGTCGATATCGTCCGTGATCATCGCCGCATCTTCTAAACTCGCTGTGTGCGTCGCACCGAGCAAGGTGACAAGTTTCGGGAACAAGCCTGCGCTAGCAAGGGCGAGCGAGACGGTTTGAGCGAGTTGTTTCGGCAGCTGGTCGCCGCGCTCGATCTCCGCGGCGATATAAATCGCCCCGAGTGCGTATTTGGTGAGCTCGCGCCCGTTTCCGCTGTATCCGTAATCCAATACGTCGACTAATATGGGAAGCGCCCCGCATGCGACGAGACATCGTGTGAACACCGGTCCAGCCTTGGCGGTGGCGCGACACAGCCGCAACGCCGCGAGCTTGATCCTCATGCTTGAATCCTTCTTTTTCAGCACCTCTAAAGCCCTAGGTAGCACCGCAAGCGTGACGAACGATGTGAGTATATCTCTGCTCAACATACTCGCTGCCGTGACACACTCTAACGCCACCGTTCGCATTCTTGCCGACGCCGATTCATTTTCTAAGACGTTGACGAAAACGCCGCACGCTCGCGTGGTAAAGAGCGTCTCGTTCGCCACCAATACGCTCGTAGCGGTCTCCATCGCGCGTACAAATTCTGCACCAGCCTGTTCGGCGTCATCTATCGCCGCCACATCACTCGTTGACGTGCCGAACGCATCCTTCAAGCGATCGACGATTGAGATGAGCGATTTGTTGAAGTCGATTTGCGCCTTTGTCACGCCCGAGTCGCTCTTCATAAAGTTCCCCAAATCGCTCTTCACCCAGTTTTCTAAGTCCATTTGCGAGCTTGAGCGCTCGCTCGCGGCTATTAGGGGTGACGAATTGGCGGCGGCGGCGGCGGCCGCCGCCGCGACGTCGCCGTTCACGCCAACTTTTGCCATTTGATCGATGACTTTGACGATGACGCCTTCCTCCGCGTCGTCATTCTGCGTCGTTCGCCCACCGCTCGCGTCTCGTTTGGTCCACGTCTCGGCGAGAACTTTGTGCTCGTCCATCAACCACGTGTGGTTGATCAACTCCTCCGCGCTCGGTCGATCTTTCGGGTCCCTTTTGAAGCACAACAACAAGAAATCCCGCAACGCCTCTGAAATCCCCGTCGGCAGCGGCGGGTGCTCGTCGCGTACGATCCTAAACAACGCCGGCATGGGATCGAGATCAAAATACGGCGGGTTGCTGGTCAATAACTCTATGATTGTACATCCCACGCTCCATATATCCGCCGCCGCCGTGACGCTCCGCATTTCGATCACTTCCGGCGCCATCCAATACGGAGTCCCCAGCGCCTCGTCGCCCTCGCCCTCACCCTCGGCTCGCGTCCCATCGCCAATCCCGCGCCCATCGCTCGCATCACCATCGCTTCCTTCCAACTTCCCCTCCGCCCCGAACACACCACTCAACCCATCCCCCGACGCCCGTCCGCCCTTTGTCGCCACGCCGAAATCCGCCAACTTCACCACTCCCTCCTTCGTCGTCAATATATTCGCCCCCTTGATGTCCCTGTGCACCACTCCTTGCGAGTGCAAGTACGCCAACCCTCTCAACACCTGCGCGACGTACACCGCGCACAGGCTCTCCGGGAACGCCCCGAATCGACTCGGATGTACCGTTCGCGCCAGCGACCCATTCTCCGCGTACTCCAGCATGATGTACAAGCACTCCTCCACGCGCACCGCGCCCTCATATTTCACGATATTCGCGTGTTCGAGCCTCGACAGCAGCTCCACTTCGCTCGTGATGCGCTCGAGCTGCTCGACCGGGACGCCGCGCAGCGGAATCTCCTTCACCGCGCAAATCGACCCCGTGCGCTGGTCGACGGCTTTGTGCACGCGCGACGTCGCGCCGGAGCCGATGAGCTCGCCCAGGATGTGGTTACCGACGCGTTTCACCGCGTGGTGCGGCGACGCCGGCGGCGACGCCGGCATGGCGCGTCGGAGAGTGCGTTCGATGCGATTGAGATTGGCGACGACGGTTGAAAATTTGAGATTTCGGCGGAGGCGCGGTCGGCGACGGATGCACGCGCGATGCGGGACGCGCGCGACGCGAACGCGCGTCGACGAACGAAATGAAAAGAATCGCGTGAGATTACACGCGAGATGGCGCGGTTAGATCTCGGCCGAGGTGGAGACGTCGAGGATTCGACGGCGAATGACGCGGTCGGCGACGGCGAGTTGGGCGTCGGCGACGGAGGCTCGAACGGCGCGAATCGCGGATGCGGTCGTGGCGATGATGGCGATCGCGCCGAGAGGCGATTTGGGGGGTAACGTTCCCGCGCGAATGTGCGCGGAGAGGGCGTAGATGGCGTACACGGTGGGGATGGCTTGGAAGACGTAAAAGGCGACGACGGCGAGGCGTTGCGACGCGGCGTACGCGACGGTTTCGTAGTGAGGAAAACCGCTCGCCGTTCGGGCGAATGTGCGGAAGTGTACCGTGGCGTCGCGGAGTTCGGTGATGAGCGAACACGCGATTGCGACGACGAAAACGTCGTGGTGCAACGCGAGGAGCGTGACGGCCAAAGCGATGACGCGGCGAAACATCTCGCCGCGCTCGCGGCGGGCGCCGTCGACGACGACACGACCGACCATCACCATGACGTACACCTTGAGTAACTCCACCGCAGCTAACTTTCCAGCCTGCTTTCTTTCGTTCGGAAGTATCCACGAGATGGCGGCGGCGCGCACGTTTTGCGTGTCGTCGATGAAGCGATACGCCGCCGTGCCGACGGCGGCGGCGACGACTGCCTTGGTCAACGGGACGCTGAGCGCCAAGGAACGTTCCATGAGCGTGCCGTGTGCGCTCGATGCTTCGGCGAGCTTGACTTTACTAACCTTTTTACCGAGCTGCGGCAACGCCACGCTCGAGACGACGGCGGCTAAGAAGGTCGCGCAGCTAAAGACTGCGACGACGCCGACGAGCAGAGGCACAGCCATCGGGAGCATTTCCGTCACTGTTGAAGGATTGCGCTGCGCGAACATCGCACAGATGGCTACTACCACGGCTAAGTATTGAAATTCCGGCGCGATAGACGAGGTAGAAACCTCGCTTCTAGATGCATCGTCGCTCTTCTTGACCCACGTCATTTGCAAATCGTAAATCAACTTGTTCGCAAACGCAGCCTCGCAATACGCAAAGTAAAACTCAAACATGCGCAAAAACTTTCGTGAGTAGCCCATAGAAAGGATTCGTTGGGCGTGATGCATCATACGCTCGCGCCATAATCGCAAAGTGACGGCATAATGCAAGCCGATATCGTCGTATCCCTCGAGCACGAGACCACGCGGCGAAGCGCTCTTCATCGCCCCCACCGACGGCAAGTGGCCACCTGGGAAAATGTACGCACGAATGAAGTCGCTTTCACTGTTGCAGTATGACTCGTAGCGGCCGTCCGGCATAGTGATGACTTGGATCGCGGCTCGCCCGCCGGGTTTCAGCACTCTGTGCACGGTGCCAAAGAACGTCGGCAAGTGTTCGTGTCCGACCGCCTCAAGCATTTCAATCGACACCACCTTGTCGAACGTTCCTTGCACATCGCGGTAGTCACAAATGACGATGTCGATCAAGTGTGACAAACCGGCGGCTTTGACGCGCGACGTTGCTTCGGCGTGCTGCTCGTGCGACAGTGTCAAACCAGTGACATGGCAATTCTTCTCGCTCGCCATGCGAATCGCGCACGTCCCCCAACCGCAGCCAATCTCAAGCACGCGATCGCCTGGCTTAATACCCGCTCGAGCGATCATGGCGTCTATCTTTAAATACTGCGCCTCTTCCAAGTGCTTTTCTTGGGCCTCGAACGTCTTGAACTTCTTCAAAACGTCTACGGACATCGCAGCGTCGTCGATAGCGCCGTGAATGGCGCTCGAGTACAACATGGTGTCATCCAAAAACAGCTTGTAGAACTCGTTTCCAGCGTCGTAGTGGTACTCTATGTTTTTACGAGATCCTTCTTTCGTGTTACTTAACGCCTTGTGTGCTGCCATCTCCATTTGCGCTCCTACCCAGTTAACCGCCTCCGTGAGGAGACCCACTGGGTCGAGACGCATCTTCGGCTTACAGCTCTCCGTCTCTGCGCCAGAAGCCGCGGGATGGCCTTTGCAAATCATGTCCATGAACCCAATTAAATCCACGTCGAAATCTCCGTTCATATAACACTCACCAAGACCGATATCTGCGCGCAAAATCGTTTGCATGAAGAGTCTTTGGTTGAATACCGTCATGGTAATCGTCTCCGACGACGCGTTGGCCTCTTTACCCATCATAAGACGTTCGCTTCCATCCGGTAAAATCATGCGGAGTCGTTTGTCGGCTGGTAACCACCCCACGCACGCGCGCTGGAAAAGCGGCAAGACCATCTTCGTGCTCATGGACAACTTTGGATCGCACGACCGCGGCATCCACGGCACGGATGACTTGCCGAGCATTTTGTCCACACAATCAACCGCTGATTTGATACCATCCTCGTGAAATCCGTAGCCGCACCACGCGCCGCAAAACCAAACCCGGTCTTTACCTTGTAACGCCTTGATCTCCTCCTGCGCCGCGATCGCGGCTTTGTTAAATAACGGATGCGCGAGCGTGACTTTGTGTTCGACCGAGCCTGCCTTCGGCTCGCGCGGCGGGTTCAGCGTGACGAACAAATCTTTCGTCCCAGGGGCGAGGTTTTGCAACAAGTTGACCCAGTAAGTCACACAAACGCTTCGATTTGCGGCTTCTTCGGCGGGAATGCCTAAGCGATCGCCGCGAAGGCAGTTCCACGATGCCCAGGCATCTTTGTTCCGCGGCATCATTGTTTCGTCGGTGTGCAAATACACGTCATTCTCTTGATACTTCACCGCCGACAGAGCCGAGACTTCTTCCTCGCTCGCAGCTTTGCCAAGTATTTGTAACGCTTGATCGCTATGGCACGCGAAAACGACGTCGTCGAAAACCTCGGTGGACTCCTGAACTTTTCCCTTGGCGTCCTTTGTCTTAAAAGTCACGCTCACGCCCCCCGCCACGCGGTACACCTTGGTCACGTACGCGCCCTTACGCACGTCTTTGAGCTCGCGCTCAACGGCGTCGACGTAAGCGCTCGAACGACCACTGACGACTCGCCAGAGAGGTCGCTCGATGATGTTTAATAAGTGATGGTTCACCCAAAATCGTACGAGCGTGCGCACTGGGAACGCCATCGCGTCGTCGTCGCTGCAGCTCCAAATCGCCGCACACATCGGCACCACGTACGACTCTTGAAAGAACGCCGAGTACTTGCGAGCTTTGAGGTATTCACCCAAAGAGACGTCCGCGAACTCGCTCGCGCGTTCCGGCGCCAAAACCTCTGGCGCCTCGCGACCAAAACGTAGAATCTCCCGAATCATATTCAAAAACCGTCCGCTCATCGCGTTCGACTTTTGCGCGAACACGCCTTTCAGTCCTATGCTCCCCCACTCGACGTCTCCCGTGGACAATGAAAACGACATGTCGCTCGGTTCGCTCTCGACGCCGAGCTCGCCGAACAGGCCCACCAGGTGCGGGTACGTCGTCAGGTTGAACACCTGGAAGCCCAAATCCACGTCGCACTTCGCCGTGCTCGAGTATTGCGTCAGTGCGTGTCCACCGAGCTTCGTCGACGCTTCGAACAGCGTCACCGCGCCGCACGAGGGCGTCGAGGGCGCGCTTTGCGCTTTTACACTTTTTGGTCCGCCGCCGGCGTCGTCGGCGTTCTTTTGGAGTAAATACGCCGCCGACAGGCCGCTGACGCCGCCGCCGATGACGGCGACGCGTTTACCGCGTGTGGTGGCTTTGTCCTTCATCTCGGCGTCGCCCGCGCGCGCGATGACGCGTCGAGTGCTGACGTCACTCTGAGGTCGTCACTTTAGGGGACGGCGGGACGAGGCGCGCGCGGACGCGAACGCGGCCACGTTTGGGCGCTACGATGATCTAATTCTAGTTACACGTTGTTGTGCTAATGTTTGAGCGCGCGCTACGTCCACACGATGTGCCGGTCGGAGGTGACCTCGTATCGGCGCTGGTCCACGAGGCGACGCTTTACGTGGTCGCATCGAAGGTCGGGGTGCGGGAACCGCGCGAGGTCGGCCACGCCGTCGTGGTCGAAATCGGTGGCGGATCGTAATGGAATGGCGATCGTGGCGTCGAGCCCGATTCCGAGCGCGGCTTCGGCGTTGTGCTTGGTTTCGAGGACGTGCTGGAGGAATTGTTCCTTGTCGCGCGCGTCTCCGCAATACGACGCCGTGACGGTGTGCGCGCCTGGGAACGTACCATCGTCTCCCGCGTTGGCGGTGATGAAGTTTCCCGATTCTACAGTGCTCATGGCGTGGATGTGGAACTCTCCCGCCGTCGTCGGCACGAGAACGTAGTTGAAGTAACTCTGCTCCGGAAATTCGCCGTAGTTCACCTTGGATACTAATCGACTCTCCCCCTCGAGCCATCGCTCGCACAAACTCACGCTCCGCGTCGTGGCTGGGAAAATGACGAGCTTCGTGTTCATGTTTCCTTGCGCCTCGAACTCGTTACCGACGTCTGAGCTCACGACGACGTCGTACTTTTCGAGCGCGCTCGTCCACGCT
>Ga0257114_1000298_pt1 | contig 38540 bp, 27 predicted proteins | sample SI112_10mmetaG_FD_190149 | JGI IMG/M metagenome (GOLD analysis project Ga0257114, IMG submission 190149) | Marine microbial communities from Saanich Inlet, British Columbia, Canada - SI112_10m | ecosystem: Environmental > Aquatic > Marine > Inlet | place: Canada: British Columbia | collected...
CCCTAAACCCTAAACCCTAAACCCTAAACCCTAAACCCTAAACCCTAAACCCTAAACCCTAAACAATTTCTCCGAACCCTAGTCATCCAAACCCTAAAATTACCCCGCCCCACGCCCCATACTCCTCAACCCGAAACCAGGATCAACAATTCCTACAAAAAACCCACTCCACACCACACACCCAAAAGACGACGTAAAGGTCCGGGTCGCCGCCGGCACCCAGAGTGCCGCGACACGCGCTGGTACAAAGACGCACATACACGTTTCCTGCACATCCGCAAAATTCCAGCGTCGTCGACTGCCACTGTAGTGGTTTTGGTGACCCCTTTACTCGCGCAACTTTAGGGCGCCAGAAGCGTCATGTCCCAGAGACACTGCTAACCCTAGTTTCTAACCCTAGTTTCTAACCCTAGTAACAGGGAGGCGCGTTCGAGGGGCGACGCGCTGGGAGACGACGCGGGACGACGACGCCGACGTGGGTGAATCGCTTTGCATTCCTGTGTCTTCTATTTGTAGCCCGCGATCGTTCATTTGCGATCCCCGTGCGGTTCGCGCATGTGTATCTTCACGCGCGCTCGCCCGCGCTCGCCCGCGAACGTCACATCCAATATGGGACCGATCGAACGTCTCGGAGACCTCGTCACGCGACCTCACAGCGACTCAGCGGCGACACACAGCGACGCGCGACGTCGAAGTGTCGCGCGACGCGTGGCGCGTTGCTTGCGCTCAGCGCTCGATGGCAATCGCGTCAGACGAGCAGACGTCTGCTCGCGGCGACGACGACGACGACGACGACGACGACGACGACGTCGTTTTTCTCGACGCGCGCGACTTTCTCGCGGAGAGCGCGTCGTCGGCGGTGCGCGTTACGCTCGAATCGATCGCTCAACGAGCGCGCGAGACTGACACCGAGTTCGAGGACGTGTTGGCGTCGATTCGCGTCGTTCAAAGACGACGCGCGCTCGACGCGTTTGCGGAGAGGCGACGACGAGAAAACGGCCGAGTCGTTCTCGTGCGACCGCACACGATCCCGGACAACGAACACGAAGTCGGTGCGCAGAGACGACGCGCGGATGCGCGTTTAGACGCGCGAGACGCCGGAGACGTCGCTATCGAAAATTGGGAACCGACGCGCGTCGACGACTCGACCGTCGCGCGTTTCGCGCGATGGGCGCGCTTCGTCGACGACAAAGACGCGACGTCGTTCGTCGACCGCGCGGTTGAGTTGTTCGGAGTGGAGGTCGAGCGCGAACGCGATCGGGTTCATCGCGAGGCGTCGTTCATAGACGCGTGGCGAGAGGCGCGTCGGCGTCGCGAGCGAGACGCGCGTCTCGCTCGCGAGGACGACTCGAATCGACGACGCGCGCGCGATAAATCACCACTCGGCTCGCCGTCGCGCATGAAGTAAACGCAACGGGGAATCGGGACATTAAAAACCAGGCGAAACGCGAAATCAAGTAGCAATTTGCCCGCGAGCCTATCAGAATGAGACGTGATTCGGAAAATCGGGAAACGCCACCTGAAGCGACTTAGGGGTCCGTTATCTCCGACGAAACGGATACCCAAACAGCGAGTCAGTTCGTGGGAACCAATCGACAACACACCACAAACAGCCCTGTCTGGGGACAACGAGCCTGAGCCGAACCCGACTCCACCACGATGCATCAACTCGCTCACGCATCGCTCTCGCTCGACGGTTGCGGGAGCGATGCCATGACATGCACCCATCCCGACCACGAAAATATCACGGATACCCAAACAGCGAGTCGAATCGTCGCAAAACATCAACGATACACCACAAACACACCCGTTCACGGACTTCCGACCATGACCGCACCCGACAGTTGCACAACATCAACTCGCTCACGCATCGCTCTCGCTCGACGGTTACGACAGCGTTCCGTGACGCGCACCCATCCCGACCACGAGACCATCACGGATGCCGCATCACCGACTCGGCTCGTCACAAACAATGAATAATACACCAGAAACACGCCCCTCCAGGCGCTCGCCGACGGCGGATTCGGACAACCGGCAGTCTATTGCACAACAACTCGTTGTCAATCATCACCATTCATCCACAGCCCTCGAGGCGCGCCGCGCGGCACTCGCGCCCGCGCCGCGCGCAGGCCCGGCGATGGCGACGGCGATGACGCGTCGTCCAGTCACCGTCCCGCGCGTCGCCGCGTCGCCGTGTGAGAGGGTCTAGACTTTTTCGCGCGATGTGATTTGCATGCACGCGCTCCCACCGCGCGTCACATCGCGACGACGACGTCGGTCGCGACCGCGATGGCGCCGGCGATGGCGCGTCCACGTGCATCGTTCATGCAGCGCCGTTCCACAACACGACAGCGTCGCGCGGTCGAGCGCATGTCGACGCGGCGGCGCGTCCATTTCGAGAGGTGAAAATCACACCCCTCCGAAACGCCGACGCGCGGCACATGTCGACCCGCACCGCGTCGCTGAAGCGCGGAAGCGTCTCGTACCGCATCCATTCAGATGCAGTTCGTGCGACGGCGGTTTGCGCCGCGCGGTCGAGCGGTCGTCGTGCGCGCAAATCACGAACCGTCAACGGTCGCACCCGACGCGGTTGAGGCGATTTTGCGAGAATGCCCCAAACCACGGCGACGACGGGCGCGAGCCGCCGGCGACGAAGGACACAAGCTTGTGTCCTTCGGCGACGCGGCGCGCGTCGTCGGGAATGCGCCGCGCGGAGCGGTGGCGAAAGCGAAGACGGTGTACGCCTCTTACTGCTACGCCAAGGCGAAGCGCGACCGCGCGGACGACGTCTCTCGCTCCGCAGACTTCACTTCGAACAAAAAAGTGTACGTCTCCATCGAGGAGGCGATTCGCGAGGAGGGCAACGCCGAAGACCTGCGGGCGCTTAACGAGTCCGCCGTGGGCCGGATTCGCTCACCTGTTCGTTCGTGTTCGTTGCGCATGAAGACGGTCGTCAGTTCATCGCTCACACGAACGACGACGCTCACAGGTTTATCCGTTCGCGTCGCGGAGGGATCGGAGGACGCTCAGATTTTTGTCGATTTCGAAATCCATGACGAACGTTTTCGTCGCGAGAGGATGGTTGGGTGCGTTTCGGTCGACGATTTCATCATGGGACGCGTCCCAAGGGAGCTCGAGCACGATCTTCCGCGCGCCATTTTGGAACGATGGCGCGTGTACGATGCGCTTCGAATACGCATCGGCGCGCGATGTGACTGGCGACGAAACGGCGCGTTCGACGCTTTTATCGCCGACGCGGCTTTTTTGGAGAAGGATCCGCTATTTGATGAGCTTGAAAACGCGGAAGTCAGGGCCTTCGTTCAGGATACTTTCGACGTTTTCGGCGGTGAGGCGGCTGTCACGGTCGCTTTCACGCGCGGGCGAGCGCACGATCGCCATCGCTTGGGCGGCGGCGACGAGCTCGCGAAGACGGTGCTCCGCGTGCTTACTCTTGGCACTGGGCGGCTGATTGACGTCACCGCGGCGCAGTGGCGTGTGGCGCATCGCTGGCGCACCCGGCGTAGAGACGCGGACATCTTCGCCTCCCTCGAGCGCGTGGCGCGAAAAGCGGCGCGGCGGAAATTCAAGAGGCGCCGGAAAAAACGAGCAGCATCCACTTCTTTCGGTGCGTTTGCCGACATCACGACGCCTTCAAAATCACGCTGGGTCCTCGATTTGTTCTCGGGTAGTTGTTTATCAGGGCTGCAAATTTTGAAAACGGCTTCGAAGCTTGGGCGGCGACTGCGCGTCATCGCCGTCGATGCGTACATCGAGCTCACGGCGCATCGCGAGGCGTGGTCCCACCCGGACATTGTCTTCGTGCGCGGTGACGTTCGAGACATGCGACCTGAGCTCCTCGCGCCCGCGGGGTTGATTCATTCGATTTTCGCCGCGCCAGAGTGCTCTCTATTTTCGCGCGCCTCGGCGCGCGAAAGCGGCTCAGAAACCGTGGACCATGATCTCGTTCGTCACGTCGGTATCGTGGAGTGTTTTGCGGCCACGCGGACCGTCCTTGATTTGGCGCGGTACGTGAACGCTCCGTGCGTTATCGAGAATCCGACTGGCGACGATTTCCGGAGTCTCTTCGCGCACGAGGAACCATTTTGGGGAGTGCGGGTTTTCGTCTCGCACACGTCGTACTGTCGGTACGGGTGCGATTATCAAAAGAATACCACCTTTGTGAGCAACTTTCCGCTCGTGTTACACCCGGTATGTGCTGGGCGCTGCGGCCGCCTCGTGGACGTGGAGACGTACGTCGGCGCCTCTGCCCAGGTGCTTCGCGTCACGAAGCGACATCCGGCGACGATTAGCGTTTGCACGCGGAATCGAACGTCACAGCGGGCGGTCCGTCGCGCGGAAGCGAAGCTTCATCCACCGGAGCTCGTCCGTGACATCTTTGAGCAGACGCTCGCGATGATGGCAGTTCTCCGCGACGATGACGACGGCAACGACGACGACGACGACGGCGGCATCGACGCGCAGTGGGTGCGCACGGTCTTCATGCGCGAGCAAGATAGAGTCGCGTACTGCAACTTCCTGTGACGGTACGTGTTCGGCGCGTGAAGTATTTCATCGCAATCTTTCACCTACGAAAATGCCCATGTTCGGCAAGTTTACGGCGACGAGTTCTTGCGCTCCTCGAAGCAGTACGCTCGATCGACGCGACGACTGAAGAAACTCCTGGAACGATTACATCTGAAGCTCACTCGATGGATGGAAAACATACACAAAACAGTCGCGAAGTTTCTGGTGGATCGACACGATGGCGTGGTTTGTCCGCCGCTGGACTCGATGACCATGATCGCCCGTCAACAGAACGATACCCGAGCACAGAAAAACTTGAAGCGTCGATGCCGGCGATTGAAGAGCGCGATTTCATTGAGGAAGTTCACGAACGCGTTGACGTACGCCGCGACGCGCGATGGGAAGTACGTCGTGACGGAGCGCGCGATCGAATCTGGCACGTCCGTCACGTGCGGCTTTTGCGGTTGGCGAGACGAAAATTTGGGATTCGGAACGACGTTCAGGTGCTTGGCGTGCAATGTGGTCGTCGACCGCGACGTGAACGGCGCTCGAAACAACGGGCTCCGGGCGCTCGCCGACGGCGGATTCGGACGACCGACGAACTATTTTACAACAACAAATTGACGACATACCAAAAAGAGACATCCCGCCCCGCGAATTACGGGGCGCGACAGGTGGCGGAGCGAACGACGCGAGTCGATCCCGATGAAGCCACCGAAAAACGAGAGCCTTGACGCCGCGATAGTCTAGTCTAGTCTTTTTTTAATTCATCGATTCCAGGCGCGAACCGTCTTTTCTCGATTCGAGGCGCGAACCGTCTTTTCTCGGACGCTCGATTCCATCACGACTCATTCGCTCGCGTGCGCGCGCACGAACTTCAACGACGGAGGTGACCGCGCAGAGGACCAGTAAAAAAACTTCGGTGCGTCGCGCCGCGCGCGGGCGCCGCGATCGATGCGCATCGGCGCGCGGCTCGGGCTATCGCGTCCTCGGGAACGCGATAGAGAGCTGCACTCGATCGTCACACGCGCGCGACGACGCGCATGAAAGTATCGGCGCGCGTCGCGAGGGCGATGATATCACAACATTTTTCTCGATCGTGCGGGCAACCGTGTACCCGCGGTCAGCGACGCGCGCACCTGACGACGTGACGTGCACGCGAGCGGTGCGACAACCGACTGACAACTGATTGATACCACTCCCCGGCGCCAGCTCGTCGCGACGACACAAGAGATGACCGAGCCGCCTCTTGCGCATGAGTTGAACAAAGAAAGCGTTCGCGACCAAGTGAAGAAACTCATCACGTGGGCGTGTTCAAACGAAGACGACACCACAGATACTGACTTCGCGATCATCTTGGACGCACTCGAGTGGATCGCTCGCGCAGTAAACGAGCATATGAACGCCATCCGCGATGCGTTCTCGGTGAAGGACGCACTCGAATTCGTACATCAGCTACGAGAGACAGGTGGGCCTCGCTCTCGGACATTTCTCCGCGAGACGCTTGCCGAGGCGCTCGCACCTCGTGAGCCGACACCTGAACCAAGCGAAACGCCGAGTGATGAGCTCGTTCGCGCGGTACTAGAGATGGTTCGTCACGAAGGGTCCGCGACGTCCCTGGGAAAGCCGCTACGTCACATCGTCGACGCGTTCGACGATACATGTCCAATGTCGAAGACAGTTTTGCGCGATGTGCTTGAATGCGCTTCCGCCGCAGACATCAAGGTTCGTATCGCCAGAGCGCTCGTTCAGGCGCATCCCAACCTCGGCATCTCGTTGGATGATGTGTACGTTGACTTTGAAGCCACGGCGCAGCCCGCTTTCGAGGCGTTTGTTCTGCACCAGAAGCATAAGGACGTGCCGCGTGTCGCTTTATCGCTTGCCCTTCACACGATTGCGTACCCGCGTTCGCGAATCGCACCGCTGATCGTTGAAGCGCTCCGCTGCGAGGGAGCACTGAACGTTGAAGTGCTCCGAAGCCTGACGTTGCGTCGACTTGGCGTCGACCGGCCGGCATCTTCGGCGCAAGTCTCGCTGCTGCAAAAGTTCTTCCCAAACAGCGAGACGCTAAGACACCTGTCACTGCACGAGGCCATGCACATGATTGACCTCCTGAAAGGCGAACATGTTGAACCCGATTACCGTCGCGAACGATAGCTCGTACGTGCAAGTTCCATTTGTGTTTGAAGGCGCGACGGCGCCTGATGCTCGTGCACCCGACAGTTGGACGACGGGGTGACACAGGCGGCCGAGCGAGCTAGACGCAAGTCGCTCTCTACGAAGCCGCCGCGAAGAAACGAGAAGTAGCACACATTTAGCGTTTTTTAATTCCCGACAGTTGGACGACATCGACTCGCTCGCGCATCGTTATCGCTTAACACATCCCGACCACGAGACCATCACGGATGCCGCATCACCGACTCGGCTCGTCACAAACAATGAATAATACACCAGAAACACGCCCCTCCAGGCGCCCGCCGACGGCGGATTCGGACAACCGACGAACTATTGTACAACATTTTGTTGTCAATCATCACCATTCATCCACAGCCCTCGAGGCGCGCCGCGCGGCACTCGCGCCCGCGCCGCGCGCACGCCCGGCGATGGCGATGACGATGACGCGTCGTCCAGTCAACGTTCCGCGCGTCGCCGCGTCGCCGTGTGAGAGGGTCTAGACTTTTTCGCGCGATGTGATTTTCATGCACGCGCTCCCACCGCGCGTCACATCGCGACGACGACGTCGGTCGCGACCGCGATGGCGCCGGCGATGGCGCGTCCACGCGTATCGTCGATGTAGCGCCGTTCCACGACACGACGACGGCGGATGCGCGAGCGAGTGACGATGGGGCGGCGCGTCCACGGCGAGAGGTGAAAATCACACCCATCGGGATCGACGACGCGCGAGAGATGGCGTTTCAGCTCGCGTCGCTCGAGCGCGGATGCGATGCGGGTATAGGTGCTCGCACTTGCGCACGCCGCTTCTGCGTCTCGCGTCGCGTCGAGGCTGCGCTTGACGCCGAGTAAAGTAAAAGTAAAGTAAAAGTGTGAAAGTGAATTAAAAAGTGGCAACGAGATGTGCGGCGCATCGTGTGTGTTGACCATACAAGGTGGTTTCAGAGCAATTAAATCACGTCTTCCCACGCTTGCAACCTTTTGAGAAAATTTTCTTGTGCCGCGAGGAGTGACGCAAACGTACGCCTGGTTTGTTCATTGAGCCACTGTGAATCGCGAAATACCGGCAGCTCGATGCTTAGCACACGACCGTCGGTTTGGACGTGGCACAAACAAAGAAGTCCGAGTTGCAAATCGAACACTTCGAGTTGCGCCCTGACCTGGTCCACGTAGTCCGTGTATTTCTGGTTTGGACCATCTGACGCGCCCGCGACGGCATGCAAGTACGCTTCGTAATCTCGAATGCACTTGATTTCGAGCACGACCCCACACGTCGACACGGCGTCCACCGTCGCGAGCAACCACGGAAACTGCGGATGCACACGCGTATACTGACCAATTCCCGTGATGAGCTCCAAGTTGCCGTACTTTCGCGAAATGTGTTCGATGGCGACTGCTTCGTACCTCACGCCGTATGCGCGATTCGCCTCGCTCTCTGCATTATTCCTCGGACGCGGGCTGACATACGCAAAATACGCCGACGAGGCTGTTCGCTGCTCCAGTCGACGCTGCGGTGTTGCCGGCGGTTTGTTGTTACGAAGCGCGACGTCTGCTATTGCGCTCGCGAAAATCAACTGGCGTCGTAGCGGGGAGTTTGTGTCTTTCGGGATGAAGTAGCCGGTGTCGTCTGTCAGTTGCGAGGGACGAGGTGTCTCGCCGTCCCGTTCCTCGGCGAGCGCGAGTTCCCTTCTGATTCGTGCCACCTGACGCGCCACGCGATCCGTCTGCGCCTCAGGGTCCTCGATGTCCGGTAGCGGCGGTAGGCGAGCGGCGGTGCGGCTTGCGTACGCGTGAGCGACGCGCCTTCGAATCTGACTCTTTACGTGGATTTGACCGCGCGTTTGTCTCGCTTCGTTTCGCACGTTCCTTCCGTTCCGCACGTTCGCATCAGCCCCCTGTCCCTCTGGGTCGTCATCTTCTTCACGATTACCCTCCTGCTCCTCGCCGGAATCGTCCGCTCTGCCACCGCCACCGCCACCGCACGCCGCGAATCGCAGATCGACGGGCCTTTGCCCGTCTGCGACCGCTGCCGCTGTGAGTACTTCGTTCCAACTCTCGACGTAATCCGCGTAAGCCATGTCCACGACGAGGTCGTTTCCTTCGTCTCCAAAGAGTCGAACGCGCAAGGGATGACCGACGGTCAATGCGAATGCGTCACGTTGATCCTGATTCCGTGGTGGGCGATCGATTGCGCCGTTGACGACGATGCTCGGTCTGTCTGCGTGTATCACGGCGGGAGCCACCGCAGTGAAGAATTGACCCCGCGCGCCGCTCCGCGAAAAACGCTGGTACGCTTGTCCATTGTCGATAGACATCGGCATCAACAATTTCATGCGTTTGGTTCGCCCGACGCATCGGTCCGAACATAAACGCACGCTACGGCCGTAAACCTGAACGGTGGACGCGTCAGTCCATCCTGTCGAGACGAACACGACGGTGTGGACGTCGAAGCAGTTGCGCCCGTACGCGCCCGTTTCGGTCGTCACGAACAGCAGGCACGTTCGTCCCGCGATGCGGTCTCCTTGCGCGTCCTCCATGGCCTGTCCTGTGTCATTAAGAACCTGAAACATTCTCGCGCGATGACACTCCGCCGTGGTACCATCGATGACGTGCACACCGCTCGGATCCGTAACGCACGCGCGCACTTCGAGGTACACGGCGTGCATCGCCGCTCTTAACACACTTGGAAAAAAAATAAGAACCGGCGCGCCAGACTCGAGCTCTTCTTTCAGAGACGCTAAAAGAGCGCGCGTCGTCTCCGACGGTTCAGGCTGTAATTGTACGTCTCGGTTCGGGAAATGCACCGCCGCCGCCGCCGCGACATGAAGTTCAGCACACATCCAGAACGATTTCGGCGCGGCCGCCGCGCACTCGCCAAGCGCATCGCTGAGGGTGGGCGCGTGAAAGAGCGTAACCGTACGTCGTATGTCGATTCTCTGGCGAATGATTTCGATCTCGGCGCGAGCCTCCGCCGTCATCGTGAGCCCGCCAACCGTGTGTCGCTTCGCGAGAGCTATGAGAGCGTCGACGTACCCATTCAACGAGTTGTTGACGTTGACGATTGCACGCACATCCTCGTCGTCCTGCTGTTGACGGTGCAGCTCGTTTAGAGTCACTACGCAGCTTCTTGCCACTTGCGCGGCGTCCACCGTCACCAGCGCTCCCGCCACGCATAGAACATTGACGAAACGTGTGAGATGCGCCGTTACGGGCGTCGCCGTCATGCCCAGGACGAATGAGTGGTGTCGCAAACGTGCGGCCTCAGCCGCGAGCAAAACGACGCCCTTGTCATCCAAACGGTCGCCTACGTATCGCGAGACTTCGTCGATCACCACGACACCGTTGCCTTCCACGCCCGCAAACGCGTCGTCCATGGCCTTGCGATGTGCCGACGTGTGACCCGACACTACGATTTGGAGCATGGCACTGGCACTAAAGCCATGCTCAGTTTTGTATCGGTTAGCCGCCACTTGAAAATATTCTCTCAGAAATGATTCGAACTCTTCCTTTGCGCTCTCCGCCGCGTGGTGTTCCACGCACATAACCGCGCGCGTCACCGCGTTTCCGAGCAGAAGAACGGCAATGAAAGTGAAACCTACGTGTGTTTTACCTAGACCGACATCCAGGGTGACGATGGCTCCGCGCTCGCCCGCAACAAATTTGCTGACGCATTCGCACACCGCCTCGTGTTGCCACTTGAACAGCGCCGCTCGTGTGGCGCCATACGACACATCGTCGAGAAACTCCGTCGCTGTTTTCACAGGTACAGCCTCTAGGAGTTCCTCTAACGATGCGGCAACTCGCCCGCGTGCCTGCAAAATGTCGCAATTCACCAGTTCGAGCAAAGTTGGGATGCGTTTGAGCGGGTCGAAGCACGTCGAATCCAAACACAGCAGCCGTTCGAAAAGCGCGATCTTGTTGCATCCAAACCCGTTCGCCGTGGGGTGCACGTCGAACGTCCATTCGTCCTCCGTTTGTAGCGACGCAACCATTTCGTCTCCGAGGAGTGCGCGCACTTTGTTTGACCACGTTGCGCCGCGCATTCCGACAGGTGCGACATGGCTCTTCAGCTCGCTGAAGCGCACTTTCAGGGCCTCGCGGACTTGATCACGCGATAAGACGCCCAGGCGTGCCAAGTCATTCTGAACATTGAAATCCTCATGACAGCGGCGAAGCAAATCCGGCGTCGGCGTCTGTCCGGCGTACGCGATGGTCGGTATTGCGTTGATGACAAAAAATCGAATGCATTCGGCTCGAGTCTCAGCCGCGATGCAACGCGCGATCGGATCAAGAACAAGTTCTCGGAGCCAAGTAAATGTCGCACTTTCACTTCCATCATCGTTGTCCCATCCGCGCCCTTCGCGCGTGAGCGCCGCGAAAGTTATGCAAAGGCCGTCGAACGTGTACACGTTGTCCCTAAACCAGCCGTCCGAGTCCGGCTCATTCGACGTCCGTCCGTTCGATCCCGGCGACCACTCGTAGACGTAAGCATCTTCGCCATCCGTTCCTGTGGTGACGTTCATGCCTCGCATCACATTCGCGAATGCTTCTCTTCCACGCGCCTCAGCCGCTTTGACCGCCCGCCACGCCGCGTACGGATCCGCTACCTCGCATACGTGGCGCGATGCGGCGCCACGCGCTTGTTCATCACGTAGGTAACTGTCTCGCAAGTTGTTCGCGTGCTGTGACGCGCGGCCAGCCAGTTCCTTGTGCGGTTCAGCGACGCGGTCGGGGTGGATGGCGCGAAGGAGGCGCCGGTGCGGGCACGACGACGCCGTTCCTTGGAGTCGCTGGACGCGGTTTAACGCCATGATGTCGACCCACGATGTACACGCCAGCACATCGTTGCACAGACTTTCAAAGTCTGTGCATTGACGAACGTTGCGGTTCTCGGCGTCCTGCCGCGCGTCGTCGCGCGCGCGCGCGGTCATCTTGTTGACCGGTTCGCGCCGCTGCTTCGGGCGGCGGTTCGCGCTGTTGGTTTGCGCGCGCGCCGAATCAGTATGCGATCGCAGTGCGTGTTGCAGCGTGCGCGACCGCCGCACGGTTCGGCGGCGCGGCGATATGGCGCCGAGACCGTTCGAGATTCGGGCGAGAGCGAAAAACGCTCGGGCGTTATTTTTTCCGCCGCGGGCATTTCCGCGTCCCGCGACGGTGCGCGCTCGCCCGCACGCACGCACATACTCAACGAATCAATGTCAGCCGCGCGGTCGACGCAGCGGGATCCGCGCCACGGCGGCGGCAGCAAGCACAAGCGATCGCGTTTCTTTGGACTCGATTTGCTTTTTTTTTCGTCCCCTCGCGGCGTATGACGTCCGCGCGCTCGCACCCACCGTGCGTGAGCTCGAGCGAGGACGCACGCGTCCGTCACCGCCAGCGGCAGGGACATCTCGCGCCGGCACGCCTTGCGCGGCGCGTTTTTTCAAGGTGTGATTTTCGATTCACGCAAATCTTCTTTATTTCTTCGCGTCGCCGCGATGACGCGCGTCGTCGGTGTCCCGATGAGTCACGCGGAATCGCGCGTGCGTAACATCAACCGTCGAACGGCGCAATCGCGATCGCGCGCATCGTCGCGTGCGCGCCGCGACGCGGGCTTGGATTTGAAGATTGGAGTCCTGAACCAATTCAAATCCTAGACTCGCACTCGTCCGCCGCCACATCGGCGCACATGGACGCTCCATGCTAGCGTCATCTTTGTCTTCATCGAACGCGCGCGCGTGCGAGCGTGATCGCCTCGGCCGCACGTGCCGCACGCGGAGTCTCTGTCATGCGCGATTCGCTCCTCGACGGAGACGGCGCACTCGCCATGGAGTCGCCGTCGTGCGCTCCGCGGCCAAGTTCGTGCGTCTGCGTCTGCTGCGTTCTCGTCGATGTGTCACCTCTGCGCTCCTCGACAGAGACGGCGCACTCGCGACACGTGACACGACATCGTGATGTCTTGACTTCACGATGTCTTGTCGCGTCGCGACGACGATGTCTTGTCTCGTCGCGACGACGTCTCGTCGCGACACCACCGATGTCTCGTCTCACGCACTCCGCGACGCGCGCACCCGTTGATGAGGCGTCCGAGATGTCCACAAGCGCGCGAACGGCGAAATCCGCAGTGCACGTGCGTCGTGTGCGGCGTCACGAAGAGCGCTAAAAACATGACGAAGGTCCGTGCTAAGTATCGCGGCGCTGAGCTTGGCGACCTTCCCGTGCGCTTCATCGGGGCGCCCCACGTCAAAGAGCGCCTGCAGCGTGCGTTCACACGCAGACAGCGCGCGGGAGAAACCATTGACGCCGATGCGCGCATCTGCGGACTGTGTGCGAACAGCCACGCTTACGATACGGCTCGGTGTCGAGAGCAAACTGTCGAGGAGTGGTTGGACGAGGACGAGAGACGTGTAAAACTCCTCGCCGAGCATCTTCGCACCAACCCCGAGACCATCACGGGAGATACGAAGATCGAGCTCGCCGGCTGGAAAACGCCGGCGGCTCCGGAGCGCTCTATCAAAGTCGGGTCTTGGCTTTACTGCGTTTGCAAACGCTTCCCGCGCCGACTCGAAGCGCTCGAGAAATCGCCCAACGACGACGTGAAGAAGGCGACGGCTGAGGTGTTGCGCCTGACCTTTGAGTTTCGAGATGATCGGCGCGTCCTCCTCCTCGCCGAGCATCTTCGCACCAACCCCGAGACCATCACGGCGCTTACGGAGATCGAGCTCGCCGGCTGGAAAACGCCGGCGTCTCCGGTGCGCTCTATCAAAGTCGGGTCTTGGCTTCACCTAGTTTGCACACGCTTCCCGCGCCGACTCGAAGCGCTCGAGAAATCGCGCTTCGACGACGTGAAGAAGGCGACAGACGCGGTGTGCACGCACGTGAAGGCAAGCTTGATCCCCTACCGCCATTGAAATAATGAAATGTATGACCGTCGATGTGCTTCGCCAAAGTCCTGCGACGTCCTTGATCGGGCGTCGCCGCCGACGCTTCTAGTTTCGCCCTACTTAGTTTTTGCCTACTTTTTTCCCTCCCAAGAACGACTTCAGGAATCGTTTAAATACTCGACAATCGTTTGCGAGTTTCCTGTCCGTCGCGCTGGATTGCAGAATCGAGTCTGCATCGAGCGACATCACCAAATCGTCATTGAGCATTCTATGCCTGCAACAAATTCTTTGCCAATGCGACGATGTCGCCGAAAACCCCGGCAGCCGTCACCGCGGCGCCGGCTCCGACGTCGCGTCGTTTCCGACCGAACGCTTTCACAGAAACATGTATCATTACTATCCGTACGCGCGTGCAAAATTTCAGCGCCGTCGCCATACGGCGTCGTGGTTTTGACGACCCCTTTACTCGCGCAAAAGGTGCAGGCGGCGTTGGAGACGCCCAAATTAGGGTTCGTGCGCCAAACCCTAGGAATGCGAGGGTCGCTTCAGCGACGTGTAAAGGTGCGCAAAACCGCTTTACATCACTGCACGTCGTTTCGCATCCGTCCGGTGCCGCGTCGCGCGCTTTCTCACAGATTTCCTCAAATGGCCAACTTTCGCGGGGACGGCGAAACGCGGCGACGTTTGAAGTAAGTAAGTACTTGTTAATTAAAAGAGAAGTAAGTAAAGCTCAGTGAACGTGAATATGGATACAGTTGGCTGTAGCGGTCATTGCCGGCAAGTTAATTGCCGTTATTTGTGATGAAGGTCTCGAATGCAAGTTTTGAACTGCTCGGTGTGTGTTGTCGCTTACTCGATGACGATCGTTTCGACGACGTTGCCGTGTAGTTTTCAGCCCTAGTTTCAGGGAGGCGCGTGCGGGCGACGCGCGCTGGGAGACGACGCGGGGACGACGACGGCGACGTGCGAGTAGCGCGAACACTCGTTTCTTTCGTCTTTCGTTGTCTTCGCAAATGAGCAAATCATTTTCTATGTTTCTACGCTTTCGTTCAAGAAGCCCTGCGCCATGTGCGAATAATAGCGCGGGGACGACGAGTCGCGTATTAATTACGTGTGTGTTTTACACCATGTCGCGCAGCGGCACGGGTTCTACCCGTCTACTTCTACGTCCGTAGCGACCTTTCACCGTGTACTTTTCGTACAACATCGGGAGTAATAGACAAATCGCGGGAATGCTAAAGACGGCCGCGAGGACGACGAAGGCGATGCCTGCGGCGTTAAGTCTTGACTGCGCCGCGGCGAAAGCGGCCGTGCCGTCGGTGGCGTTTAACAGCCACAAGTGCGGGTCATCCGACGCGCGCAATAATATGGCGGTTTCCGCGTCGCGCGTCAACGCAAGCGTCTTTCGTACGACAGAAAGTGCGGGATACGCACCCGTCACTGGCGCTACGATGCGATGACGAATGATCGGATCGTATGCGTCGGCGCCGTCTTCGCTCGAGCGCGCCTCGCAACCAGCGCCGCCACCGCTCGTGTCTAAAGCCCACTCCCCGCCAGAAGTCGCCTGAAGCTTGAGGCATATTCTATCGATGACGCTGTAAGTGTCACAGCCACCGTGGTTGGGGTATCCAGCGTGTTGGTACTTGCAAGTCTTCCAATTCGTAATTGGGAGAAACTCCTTGGTGAAAAGTTCAACGTTACGCACATCCAGAGCTTGCGCGCCGTCGTTTATGCGAAGTCTCAACGCACGCGTGCCCATTAATGCGCCCATGACCGCGGTATTGTTATACCCACTCGTGTACGAATGTATGTCAGCATCGGGATGAAGAATGTCGTGGATATCTGGCGCGTCTCTCGCGTCGAGCACGCCGTCTTGTATGAGCGAAGGAATGCCAAACGCCTCGAGCAAATCACCCCCCTCCAACGCGTATCGCAACGGTTCATATGTCGCGACGCCGAAATTCACACCCTCCTTCGTGCGCGTCGTCACCGCTCGCGTCGACACCCACGTCGGCTGCTCGGCGTCGGCGACGAGCGCCCACTCAAATTTAACGCGAGCAAACTTTTCGCGTTCACCGTCGTCCCAAGCCTCCACCACTCGCGCGTACGCTTCTCGCTGTCTAGCGAGCACGTTTGAATACGATGCTCTCCCGATAGAACTCACTCCTAATACCAATAAACACGCCGCCACCGCTCCTGAAGCGCACCCGCACCTCTCCGAGTCGCCGCCTCGCCGCCTCGCCGCTCGCGCGCGCCGCTCGCTCGACGCAGCGCTCGAACGGAACGTCGTAGACGCGAGAAAGCTCACTCGATCGACCTCGTCGTCGTAATCCATCCACTCACCGTCGGAATCGGCGTCGTCGGCGTCGTCGTACGTCCCATCATCATCGTCTTCTCGTTCGTACGCGCCTTCGAACGCGTCTCTGCGCCCCGACGTCGACGCGCGACGCTGACTCGTCGTCGTTCGAGTCATCCCACGACGCATGTGCGAGCGCCGCGCAACTCGCGACGATCGCCGTCGCCGTGTGACGCGCGCTCGCGAGTATCGCGCGTTCGGGCACAGTCCAATCACACACCTGGTGATTTTCAAAATTCCGACGACCGACAGCTGCTGCGCGCGACGGACGTCATCGCGCGACGCCGAGACACGATGAGCTCGAACGATAAGGAGAACGACGAAGAACGAACGACGACGACGACGACGAGTCCGTCGAAGACGTTCTCGAAGAGCGCTTCCGTGGGGACGAGCGTGCTGAAGCAAAAATACGCCGCGCTCATGGAGTCGAGAAACAAGGTGGGTGTGACGACGACGCGATTTGAATGAACGACGACCGTCTGAGGACGACGAACGAACGCGATGGTGCGAATCAAATCCGAGACTGACGCAACGAGTCTTCGCGTCCCTCGTCGTCGCGCAGTACAAGGAAGAGTCTGAAGAGGCTAAGCGCAACGTCAAGGCGCTCGAGAAGCGCGTGGTGCAGCTCGAAGCCGAACTCGCTTCACCGACGAATCCGGACTCGCTCGCGGTGGAGCTGGCGGAAGTCCGCGCGCAGTTAGAAGTCGCGAGCGCGGCGCTGAGAGCGGAAAAGAATCGCTCGATGAAGAGCGAAGGTCGCGCCGAACGCGTCGCGAAACTCGAACGCGATTTGGACGAAATGGTCGCGGCGCGCGCGCGGCACACGGCGACGACGCTCGCGTTGGGCGCGTGCGCTGGGGCCATCATCGCGTGCGGGGCGCTCGCGGTATACGCCAAGTATCGTCGATCAATGTAATGACGAAAGCTACGAGGGCTACATATTTATCTATTCGTCTACTCTACTCTACGTTCTACGCGTCGTCGCCTCTCCGTCGACTCGCTCGCCACCGCTACGGCGGCGTTTCGCCCAGGAATTTTCGGCGGATTTCCAACGCCTTTCCGTACGCGCGCATGTCCAACCCATCCATCGCGCGCACGACGCGCGCGCGTATCTCAAACAGTGCTTCGTCGCCGACGCGTCTCGCCTCGCCAATGACGCACACGCGCGATCCGGTGCGAACGGCGCCATCGAACGCGCTGTCCTCGTCTCGGCGCACGGCGCTGAAGTCAACGTCGATGTGTACGTCGTCAGCACCAGACGCACTCTTCGACGTCGCTCGCAGCGTCCCGCGCTCGGTGTCAGTATCGAAACGCTCGAGCACTCCCAACGTGCGAATCGAAACTTCGTGCCCGTCCGCCTCCTTCGCGCGGCGTGCGCACTCGTCCAGGGTACATATCACCCCGTGCCCGACCGTAGCGTCCATGCTTCGCACCGCGCGCACCGTCGTTGCCTCCCGTTGCGCGTCGCCGAATGATGCGCGCGCGTCCCGATTGGGCGGCGACGCGCCGCACACGGCGGCGCGTCTTCGCGCGCATGGACGATCGTAAACGAGACGCGCGCGCGCGTTTCGAACAGCGCAAACGACTCGACAAGCGATGGCAGCGCACACCGACGATGACGACGACGACGATGACACAAAGGCGAAGCGAAGGCGACGCAACGACGACGACGCAAAGGCGAAGCAAAGACGAACGGCGACGCGGTGATGATGTGAGGGAGGACGAGGAGACGCGCGATGACGACGAAGACGACCGCGCGATGTCGCGCGGGGCGGATTTAGACGAACTCTTGCGCGATGCCGCGACGCAGTGTTTGCCTCGACCGCGCGCGGCGGCGGCGCACTTCGACGCGAGTTGGAGCGTGGACGCGCTTCAAGACGCGGAAAGATTATTACTGCACGGCGCGAACGCGCGAGCGTCGACGTCAACGGTTGCGAAGGATATCGCCGAGGCGATGACGCTCGATCGCGACGATATACGCGCACATTTGAACTCGCTCGGATTGGCGCGTTTGCTCGGTTTGAGCGACGAGTACGACGAATTCGTAGACGGCGACGGTCGGGGTGCACAGAGCGAGGCGTCCGAGGTCGTCGAAGAGCGGCATAAACACGAAATGAGACCAATCGTCGAGCCGACGGCACCACCGAAACCCGTCGTCGCGAACGACGATGATTGGCTTGACGAACTCTTGGACGGCGAATAAAAGTTGGTTGCGAATGAATATGTAGATAGATAGTAAGTTGTAGCACTCTAGCGCACGCGTTCAAACGCGACGACGACGACAGGTGTGTTGTCGCCGCGTCTTCTGCGCCGCCGCCGTCGTCCTTGTCACGAGTAGTTCGCAGCAGCACCCAGCACAGTCAAGCGCGTCGCACTATCGCACTGGTTGAACTGAAAAAAGCACAACCCTAGGCGAGTAGTCCCGGGCCGAGGTCGTTCGGGCGTCGGGCGGGCGTTCATAAAGCGTCGCGCCATGGGCGGGGCGTCGCGCGCGCTACGCGATGCGTCGGCGGGCGAAGCGTTCGGATTAGCGCTCATCGCGGGGACGTTACACGCGCTCACGGGACCCGATCACTTGGCGGGCGTGTTCGCGGTGGCGACGAGCGCGCGACGCGTCGAACGGGCGCGACGGATGGCGGACGGCGACGACGACGACGACGAAGACGACGCGCGTCGTCGACGCGACCTCGCGTGGGCGTGCGCGAGACAAGGCGCGCGATGGGGCTCGGGACACGCCCTAGGGCTCGCGCTCGTGGGTGGAATCGTGTTGGCGTGCGAAGACCGAGTGGACGAAGACGCGCTGGGGGCGGCGAGCGACTTCGTCGTCGGGTTCGCGATGATTTGGTTAGGATTGGCGACGTTAAGGAGCGCGTGGCGATGGGACCGAAAACAAAGGCACGCCAAGGCGCACGTCGAAGATGAAGCGGCGCGCGATGACGATCTGGCGCACGCCGAGGATGGCGCGACGGCGGGCGCGCGGAACGCCGTCGCCGTCGTCGTCGTGGCGGGGAGCGCCGCACACGCCGAGGCGCACGCATTGGGAGTCTCCCACGAGCACGCGCACAAGAACGACGTTCACGGTACGCGCGAAATCCACGGCGAAGCGATTTCCGAGCGTCGTTCGCTTTGGAATCGCATGCGAGACATGGTCGGCGAGGAGTCGACGCGCGAAGGTAAATTCGCGGCGTTCGGCGTCGGAGTCGCGCACGGCGTTTCGGGCGTTTCGGGCGTGGTTTACGTTCTCCCAGCCGCGTTTCTCGCAGATTCCACGCGCGTGGCGTTGTATATTTTCGGTTTCGTCGTCTCTAGCGTCGCAGCGATGACTGCGTTGGCGTTTCTTCTCGGTTTGCTTCCCAGGAGCGCCGCCGTGGCGTTTCGCTTCTCCGTCGTGAGCGGCATCTCGGCGCTCGTCGTCGGCGTGATCTGGGTCGCGCTCGTCGCGACCGGTAAGCTCGATTTATGATCGACGTGTCAAGTTCGCGTCGTTAGCGTTGAGTTTAGATGGTTTAGATTTAGATTTACAGTAGAGAATTACTCTCCGCTTCGCCACGAGCGCGCGACATCGCGATCCGTAGGATCGAGCGGTGTCTCGATACCATCGCGAGCGGCGACGTCGATGATCTCTTCTTCTTCCGTCGTGTCGTAAGCGTCGTATCGAGCGTGAAAAATCCACGGCATCGTCTCCGCCATTCGCGACGCAGGGTCGACGAGGGGCGCGCAAAATGTCGTCACGGCTCTGGTCAAGCACACTTGAGACACTAGTAGGGGTAACATGAAGACGCCCATGGTGATTTGGAACGCGACATCGATGTCATCATCGTCCCAAAACTTGGTCGTGATGTCGGTGTAAGTCGTGAGGAACACGCGATGAAGCAAATAGGCTGTGAGCGTACGCGATCCCAATTCCGTGAAGAAGTACTCCTCCGTCGGCACGACGCTCATGAACGCCACTGAGGCCAAAGCGACGACGAGATAAAGCACGACGCGCCAAAGGGCCTCGATGATCGGATGGTACCACTTGGTTACCCCATAAGGAGAGACGACGAGCAGCCACTCTTGCACTTCGCCGAAAGGCTCGCCGAGAACATCCGACAGCATAAACGCGCCAAAAACGACGCCGAGAACGCCATATCCCGCGGCGAAGCGCATCCAAGGCCTGCTAAGATGCATGAATCGCCTCAAAATCTCGTCCACGTGCTCACGCTTTACTAAAACTAACCCAGCGTAGAAGTATATGGCGTATGCGCACACGCGTTGCCAATCCAAAAACGCCAATCCATTCTTCGTCGACGGCGTATCAGTGAAACCGACGGCGATGGCTAATACGCACACGATTGCGTAGATTGTGCTATCTCTCAGCGCCCCAAGGAGTAATACGCTGTTTCGCCACACCCACAGTGCGATCAGGAACCACGTGACGCCGACGGGTGACCACCATTGAAGCGGTGATACGTCTGAATACGACACCGCGACGTACAACGCTTGCCAAAACACCCACCCTCCTATCAGCATGGACGTCGACTTTTGCACGCGCGCGAGCATCACCGAGGCGTTGGCGTCGTATCCTCTCGCGATTTCCAACCACGACTTGCTCTGGAATCCCGCCAGAGCGGTAAAAAGAGGCATGCTAAACGTCGCCAGCGTGAGATAGAGCGCTCGAATCCACGGCAACGCCGGCTCCATCACGTCGAGTTTAGTTCGCCGCACGCTCGCGCTCTCGGCATTCACGATCGTAGCTGTCGCTAAAAAGTCATCCAAAGCGTGCACCCACACCACGCACGTGATCAACAAGTATTTCGCGTTCTCAATGTACGTCGACCGTCGCTCGTCTTCATCGCTCAGCGTCGGTTTCGGCGCCGCCGGTCGCGCTCGCCGCCGCGTCTTCGCTCCATCGCTCCCGTCGCTCCCGTCGCTCCCGTACGTATTCACCGGCCGCGTGGTGATCGTATCCGTCGTCTCTTGCCCTCGACCAAGTCCACGATCGAACAGGGATGACAAAAAGCCCAACGCCCCGTCCATCGCGCTCGACGGGGGTGTTACGTCGCGCGCGCGCGCGGAGGGCGACACAGACGGCGCTCGAGCACGCACGCACTCGCGTTCAAGTCGAGCGCGTTCGGACGAACGACTTTTCGCCTCGCGCGCGAACTCGCGGGCGTCGAGCACTGAGGACAGGGTGTTCGCTCGCGCGGCTTGCGGCGAACGCGGCGGCGATTGACGTTGACTACGACTACAACGCGCTACGATGGCTAATAAATCAATACGCTCGAGAGAACGGAACTAGTGCCAGGGGAAATCGTCCGCACGTCGCGCACGCTCGAGCGACGGCGACGGCCACCGCGCCAAGCCAAGCGCCCGCTTGGCGAGCGAACGGTTGCAAGACGTCGCGGAAGGATCGACAGGTGGGGACGATTGTGGCGAATTCGACGCCGTGCAAGGCTCGAGTGCGCAAGTCAACGCTCTGCGGAAACGCGTAGGGGGTCCACAGACGCACGAGGACGTCGTCGGTCGGGAACGCGAGAAGCGTCGACGCAGCGAATACCATGACCAAGCGCACGAGCACGGTGCCCGCGTGGAGAACCAAGTACGACATGTAATAGAAGAATACCGTGGGAAAGAGCAGCAAGAGCGGTGGTAACGTGAGTGTGCCCACGACGACTTCTTCGACCGTGCGCGGTCGGGCATCCGCGAGCGGGGCCTTGAAACCTTTCGGTGGTAGCTTCGGGTTGATGAAGCGTCGATAGAGAAATCGCACGCATCGCAGCTGGGCGGTGATGAAGAGCGAGCTGTACACGTGCAGGGCGCTGATGTGCGAGGTAAATATCGTCATCGTGTCCGCGGCGATGGCGAACACCATGGAAGCTCCGAATATACCGCCGTGTCGAAGCGAAAACGACACGAAACCGAGGTACGCTTTGACCGCGCTGCTGGATTCATAGGCGCCGGAGAGCGTGCTCGCGAAGCCGACGCCGAGCGATCCCAGAGCCCGAGCCAACGGCACGTGCAACTTGACGCCGAGCGGATCGCCGTGGGAGATCCATCGCGCGTTGGTCTCTATGACTCGTGTGCCGAGAAGATCTCGCGATCCCGGTCGAGTGCCCCAGCCACCGACGACGACACGCTCGAGCGCGAACGACACATCACGCGAGTCGCGCACGCGTGCGACGCAAACGCCCGCGAAGATGTCGACGGCAACTTGCACCGCGCGCGCCACGAGACGGCGCTTATCAAGTCTACTAGATCGTCGCCAATCCATACCATCACGGACGAGAAGCGAGCGAGCGAGCACTAAACGCGCGCGCAAGACGCACGCGCTGGCGGACACCTCGCACACGCTTCGCGTCGTCACGCCGCCGCCCCATCGCGCCTCGGTGCCGAGACTTTTGATGCACTTGTAATCCAAGCCTCGCAACGCCGCATCGATCACGGCGACGATCGCGCGCGACACGATCGACAATGATGAGGGCGCAGACGAGCTGGACCCAACGTCGTGCTCCACGAATCCGTTCGCCGCTCGGCCAGCGTCGTTCAAATCCGCCAACGCGAGCTCGAACGCGCACGCCGCGCCGTCCTCGGAGACATAATCCCCTCCCAATGTCATCACCATCAACGGTGGGTCCGGCATCGGACACAATATCACTACCGCGTTATCCGCGCGCACCCACCGTCCGTCCGGTCGCCGAACGCGCGCAGACGCGCGAGGCGCCTCATCCCACGCGCGTCCCACGCGCATCGTCACGAAGCACGCGCACTCGTCGTCGTCGTCACCCATTTCGTCATCGTCGTCGTCGTCGTCCCCGAACACGATTTCCATGACACGAACGAGCTTTTTCACACGCCCGCCTTCTTCCTGCGCTCCATGCGCGCCTCGATCGCGTCGTCTCCGACGCGGTCGTTCCGTCGCCCGCCACGCCACGACATCCGCGCCTCGACCATCTCCCCTCGCCCGTCGCGTCCCGTACACGTCCAGCGGCACCGGCGTCGCGGTATCACCCGTTCGCGACTGTCGCATCCACGTCCGTCGCAGATGATCGTGCGGCACGAAGACGCGCACGACGACGCGCGACGACGACGACGCAACGACCTCGGTGTCGGCGCGCATTTTGTCGCTCGAGCGCGCGCGACGACGGCGACGACGCGCGACGACGCGGGCCGAGTCATCGCCGTCGGCGCGCATGAAAGCGTTGTCGCTATCGCCGCGCGACGGCGCGCACGCGCGGTCGAATGGCGCGCGCGCGTGCGACGCGATGGGTTGGGCTGGTTCGCGATGGGCTTGGTTCGCGCGACGTCGCCCGTGATATCGCGACGCCATGTCCACGCCCTCGCACCGCGCGTCGACGAGTTACGCCCCCGAGCGCGGGGTGTTCCCGCTCGACCACTTCCACGAGTGCGACGCGAGCAAGACGCGATACTTGGAGTGTTTGGCGCGACGCGAGCGCGACGCGACGGCGTGCGCGACGCTGTCCAAGGCGTACTTAGAGTGCAGAATGGCGCGAGAGCTCATGGCGCGAGAGGATTTGACGCAATTGGGGTTTCGAAGCGAGCACGCGCGTTCGAGCGCGGCGCGCGCGCGCGAGACGACGGCGAAGGAGGCGAACGAGGCAAAAACGGACGACGAGGCGCCGCGCGTCGCCGGGTTGCGAGGAGGGAAATAGCGACGCGAAACGAAGCGTCGGCGTAGCGGGATGAATTAGCGTGTAGTGATGATGCGAGAAGCGCACCTGTCGTCGGCGTCGTCGTCGTTGCGTTTGAACGCGTGCGCTACTATGATTTGGATTTGCTACGTTTCCGCTGCCGCCATCACGGCGAGCGGCTGGCCGACGAACCAAAAGCTCGCCGCGATGCGACGCGAAGCGTCGCGCGCGCGCGGTTCCACGGCGTGTGGCACGCGTGCCGACGCGAACAGAACTAAACGATCGCGAGTCGGCGTTAAACGAACCTCTTTCGTTTCGTGACCTGGGAACAGGACCATCGCGCCTCCTTCTTCGGGCGTCGACGATATCGGATAGTACACGACGGACAACGCTCGCGGGTCGATATCGGGTCCGCAGTTGTCAACGTGTGATACAAAACCACGCGCACCAGGGGCGTACACGCTCAGCATGGCATTACTCACGTACGAATCCACCGGCGCAAGCGGTGGCGCCGACGATGATCCATGCGATGTCGTCGCGAAGGCGCTGAAGAGCGGACGCAACACGGTCACGCGTAAAAATTGCGCGAACGCTCCAACCATGTCTCGCTCATCTCCTTTGAGCCAAGCGATGGTGTCATCGCGTATTTTATCTACCGTTGCATCGCCTAGGATGCGCCTTTCGCTCTGATCGAGCTCTCCTTTGCTGAAAGTCCTCGCGTCCTCGTCCTCGTCGACGAAATTCACGAGCGCGTGCCGAATCGCGCTCGCCATCGGCTCGCCGACGAGTCCATCCACGATAGCGTATCCAGTACGTCTGACCTCAATCGCCGCCGCTACGAGCTTGGCGTCGAGCGCGGGCGTGTTATGAGTCAGTGTCCACGGCGTCGCACTTTTTGCGTCTTCGATGCGGTTGGCGGAGAAATCGAGGTGTCGAAGCTCGATGGATCCGTCCAATAACTCTCTCACTCGCGCATAGCTCTCGCGCGCGCTGTGATACGGCACTAAACCTTTTTCGGCGGCGCGTACTTTCACGTTTGTGATCGCCGCGAGGTGCTCCGCGCTCCGCGCGCGTTCGAGCTCGTACCCAAACGCCGTCGCAAGCGCGCCAGCAGACATGAACGCGCCTGAGCGATACTTCACGGGCAGCGTCGCTTTCAGTCGCTCGCACGCTCGAACTAACGACTCCCTCTCGCGTGCGATCGTCGCTCCGTCGTCGTCGCACGCGCGCAACGCTTCTCGTAGTCCCTTGCAGTAGTGCACAAGCGCGCGCTCCTGGCCACGTTCCGTCGTCCCGTCGTCGTCGCCTTCGACGTCGATCGCGGCGCGCGCGCCCGAAGTAGACGCCGAGGTCGTCGATGCGCACCGCGCGGTGCGCGCCGCGGTCGCGCGCGCGATGACGCGAGGCGCGATGGCGCGCACCACCATGTCGCAGTGTGACGGTTGGTTCGCGCGCGCCCATCGCGCCCAGCACGACGCGACGCATTCCGCATTCGGTGACGACGGTGCGGTCGCGCGCGCGATGACGACGCGCGCGATGACGACGACCGGGACGGCGATGACGACGACCGGGACGACGGCGCTTCGACATCGACATCGACGTCGACGTCGACATCGACATCGTCGCGGTGTCGGTGCTGTTCGCGTCGCGACGCACGCGCGAGAGACGTGGGCGTCGGAGACACCGTCGACGAGCGGACGAGACGAGCGCGAGCGCGATCGTCGTCATCGCGCGATGTCCGCGCGCGGACGGCGTCGACGCGACGCACCGCGAGCTCGAGCGACGGGGACGGGGACGGAGACGGGGACGGAGACGGAGCGGGACGACGAAGGCGGCGAGGACCGAGGCAAAGGCGAGGACGAAGGTGCGATCGATCCCGCGACGGCGAGATTGCTTTTATTTTGTGTGCCATTGTTGTGGGCCACGTACGCGCCCGCGCTGCGCTACGTGTTCGTTTCGGAGACACCGCCTGGTTCGGCGGCGCTTTCGCTCGCGCGCATCGGCTTGGCGCAGTTGCCGTTCGTTCCGGCGCTGCTCTCGACGATGGAGCGATCGAAATCGGCGCGCCCAGGGGAAAAAGTCGAGGCCGATCGCGCGATTAGCGCCGCAGTCGAGCTCGGGTTGTTCAACGCCCTCGGAACGTCGTTACAGGCGTGGGGATTAGAGCATACGTCGTCGACGCACAGCGGCTTCATCATGGGCTCGGTCAACGTCCTCGTTCCGGCGCTCGCCGTGCTTCAGGGCGATAGAGTGAGTCGAGAGACGTGGGCGGCGTGCTTGATGACATTCGTCGGCGTACTCGTGATCGGCTTGGATTCAGTCTCGAGCGGTGACGGTACGACGGCGTCGGAGTTGGCCGTGCAAGGTGACGGCGCGGCGTTTGCGTCGGCGGCGTGTTACGCGGCGCTGACGCTGCGCGCGGGCAAGTACGCCAAGGAGTTCAGTGCTTCGGAGTTGATGGGTACGAAGACGTTGGTCATGCTGATGTTCATGGGTGCGTGGTATGCACGCACTGTTTTCGGCGGTGGATCCGCCGAAGACGCGTCGTTCGCGTTTTTAGCTTCGCCCATCGTCGCCGCCGCCGTCGTGTACAGCGCCTTCATCCCGGGCGCGTTGGCGAATTACATTCAGTTGAAAGGACAGGCGGGCGTGTCGGCGTCTGAGGCACAAGTCATTTATGCGAGCACCCCCGCGTTCAACGCTCTGGTGTCCGTGTTGGCGCTCGGTGAGACGCTCACAAAGTCAACGATAATCGGAGGCGCAGTGATTCTCGTCGCGTCGCTCGCCTCATTCTTCGTCGACGAAGAGGCCGACGAAGAGGTGGACAAGGGGTCGTAGTGTTTCGAAGTTAGTTGGCCACGCGCTCGCTAGAAGTGTTGCTGTAATCTACAATGTCGTTGTATGCTGCATCTAGGTTTTGCCGTCCTCGTCGCTCGCCGGTGCTTTGTCCTTGCTAGACTTTTGTCGCGTCGGTTTGGTTTGATTCGTCGCAAACGCTGAGTTTGGCGAGACGCTGAACTGACTCGCGCTCGCAAAATTCGGTGCGCTCCCGACGGAAAACGCGGCGGCTACGCTGGAGAGTGAGTTGACGACAGGTGGTATCGCTTGACGCGTGGGCATCGCTATCGTCGTCGTCGAGTTCGCCTGTTTCTTCGTCGGCGCGTCTTCCATCTCTAAATCGTCCATCTCGCCGAACGTCGGATCCCAATCCGCGCCCTCTGCGTGATCGTCGTCGATCGGACTCGGCGATGCAACCGGTGGCGAGATCATGGACTCGTGTACTGTTTGAAGCGTTTTCAAACTATCGCGCGACGCCGACGCCGACGCTGAAGCGCTCCACATCCCGCCGCCCACGCCGTGGAAGGACGTCCCCGGCTTGGCGTGACGAGCGTCCATACCGCGCGCGAAAGCCACGCCGCGCGGGCCGAGTGGACTTGCAGGCGGGAGCTGCACCGCTGCCGCTGCCTGTGCCGCGCGTGCCGCGTGTGATGTCGACAAACCCATACTCGACAATTGGTGTGTCGGCGGCGAGACGCCAAAGTGAAGCGGGTGCATCGCCGCGCTGTTCGTGGCGTGCGGCGAACCAATGAAGGAGCCGGACAGCAAGGACGAGGGCGAATTGAACGACCCTCCGGATGAACCGACGACGAAAGGTGGATAACCACCGCCAAGTCCACCGCCCGGCGACATCGGGATGCTTCCGGGAGACATCGCCGCGATGGCCGCGGCGGCGTGCGCGTGCGCCGCCGCTTGCGCTTGCAGCATCGCTCCGTTGAACGCTTCGGCGACGACGGGATTGACAACATTCGGCGTGATTGGTTGTATCGGCGGTGCTGATCCAGACGCAGAACTTGCGGCGAAAGCGGCGGCCAAACCACCGACTGGAATCGCCGGCGGCGTCGGCGGCACGACGTCGGCCATCGGCGGAACGTCGCGCGGGATGGGCTTCTTCTTCTTCTTGACTGGCTCGCCCGAAGAAATCTTGGCCGCTTCCTTCGCCGCCACGCGCTGCAACTCTTCGCGCTCTTCTGGTGTCGTGCGCTCAGGAATTGGCTTCGGCGCAAACGGCTCGTCGAATGGCTCGCCCGTTATGAACGGATGTTTCAGCGCCTGCGCCGGCGTCCAGCGCACCGCGGGATCGATCTCCATCATGCCGGTGAGTAAATCGTAGAACGCCGAACGCTCGACCATTCGAGCTTTCTTCTCCACGTCTACGGCGGCGTGGTCGTTAGGATCCACTTTGGATGACTGGTACGGTATACTCGCTATGATGTCCGAAAACTCAGTGTACTTGAAATACTTTTTCCCCATCGCCGCGCGCCTGCCAGAGCGCGCCTCGAATTCTCGTAGCGAGAGAAGCTTGTATCGCGACGTACCACCGCCGGAAGAAGACGCCAACGAAGACGAGCTCTCGTCGAACCCGATATCTACTCGCGTGAAAAACTTGTTGGTGTTCGGCGCCTTGGCGAGCATGTCCGCCGGGGGCGTTCCTATCGTTTCGCAAATGCGGCTCAGCAAGTCATACTCGCTCGAACCCGGAAAGATCGGTAAGCCTAAAAACAATTCCGCGGCGACGCACCCTAGAGACCACATATCGATGGGCATTCCATACGACATCCCCAAAAACACTTCCGGCGAGCGGTAGAAACGACTTTGGATGTACTGATACACCGTCCTGTTTTGAAAACACGCGCTGCCGAAATCAACTAGTTTGACTTGAAACGAGTCGTCGCGGCACAACAAAATGTTCTCGGGCTTGATGTCGCAGTGGACCACGTGGGCGTCTCTGAGCAAATCCAAAGCGCCGAGCAATTGTTTCATCATCCCACGAATCGCCCCGAGATGTAATCCTTTAAACTTGTTCTTCCTCAGCAGCTCGTAGAGGTTCATTCCCAACAGCTCAAAAACCAGACAGAGGTGGTTGTGGCACACAAAGTAATCCATCAAGTCCACGATCACCGACCCCGACGGTCGATCGCCGCACTTTGTGTTCAACGTTCGTAAGATGCCGATTTCGACGTGCGCTTGGTGAAAATACGCGGGGTGATTCTTAATCACCTTGAGAGCTCTCGTCTGACCGTCGGCGCTAGACGCCGCGGCGACGACTTGCCCGAACGTACCGGATCCGAGAGAGTCGAGCACAGTGTACGTCGTACTCTCATCCGACATGTCTTCGTCATCCCTCGGATGGTGCCCTTTGTGATGGTGCCCAGTCGTCGTGGCGTTCGCCGCCGACCCGACGCGCTCGCCGAGCTCTTCGCCGGTGCGAATGATTAAGTCGTCGTTCGCGTTGTCTCTTCCATCGTTCGATCGCGGCGACGACGGTTTGCTCAACACGCGGCTTTGTCCCTTCGCTAACGCGGTTTCAGTCGCCATCGCACGCTCGCGACGCCGCGAGACGCGAGGGAATCACGCGCGCGATGTCCGCGGAATAAGATTTGTCCTTTTGGCGGGAAAGCTTTCGCGTCGCGACGCGCGTCGACGGCTCGATCGTGCGTCGCGCGACGCGCGAATCCGACGCGTATTCGTGGTCGGCGCGCTTCGATCGCGCGCGTTCGTTCGTCGCGCGCGTCCTCGTTCGTTCGTCGACCGGACAGCGTCGTCGTGTGTCGACGAGCGGCGTCCTTTCGGTCGGTCGGGGCGTTCGAACGGGCGGCGATCCCGACGACGAATTTCCCGGGTGTTTCGCGTCCCTCCGTCTCGTCTCGCGGTCTCCCACGCCGCGCGCGTCGTCCGACACAGCGCGACGCGTCGACGACGGCCGTCGACGGCGATCGCGCGCGCGAACGAGCGCGAACGAGCGCCGCGCGCGAGATGCGCGACGCGGACGACGGCGCCGCGCGCGAGCGGCTGCCGCGACGTTCGATGGACCGAGGTCTCGTGCGCGCGAGTCCGCGCGAGGACCTCGACGCGGCGTACGAGGCGTACGTCCTCTCGCGGGGAGGCGTGCGATCGATACGGAAGGTTTTAATCGCGAATAATGGATGTGCGTGATGCGCGACGCGCGCGCGACGCGCGCGGCGCCGACGAAGGCGCGACGGGGACGTCGTTATCCGAGTCGTCGTAACGCTCGTCCCGACGAGGGTCCGACGCGTTCGAGACGAATTTCGTCGCCGACGACGCGGTCGTGGGAGATGGCGCGCGCGAAATCGTAAAAGTGAAGCGCGAGCGCGATAATGACTGACGCGAGTGCGAATTTTTCGACACGCAGTGGGCGCGGTGAAGGCGATTCGGTCGATGCGTCTGTGGGCGTACGAGACGTTCAAGTCGCACGAAGTTTTGCATTTGGTGTGCATGGCGACGCCAGACGATTTAGCGGCGAATGCAGAGTGCGTGCGATGCGAACGTCGCGTGATTTGCGCTCATCTCGCGATCGTCGGCGGCGAATTCGCGCTCGAAGCGTTTTCGCGTTTCGACGAGACTGACAGGCTCGGATAATAACGACGTCCCATTCTAAACATAGATACATCCGGTTAGCCGATGAATTCATCACCGTGGAGGGGGGGAGCAATAGAAACAATTACGCAAACGTGGATTTGATCGTCAAAGTGGCGCGAACGTGCGGCGCAGACGCGGTGTGGCCGGGTTGGGGACACGCGAGCGAAAATCCGCAGCTGCCGTCGCAGTTGGCGTATCACGATATTGCATTTTTGGGTCCACCAGCATCTGCCATGGACGCCGTTGGAGATAAGATTTGTGCGAACATCCTCGCGCAATCGTGCGACGTGAATGTCATCCCTTGGTCTGGTAGCGGTCTCACGGTACCCGGCACGAGCATTCCGGAGGACGTCTTGAAGCAAGCGACGCTCACAGACGTCGCCGACGCGGTGCAGCGAGTGGGAAAGATTGGTTTTCCGGTCATGATCAAGGCTTCGGAAGGGGGTGGTGGGAAAGGTATTCGCAAGGTGAACTCGATCGAGGAACTCAAAACTGGTTTCGCCCAGGTCCAGGCCGAAGTCCCGGGTTCGCCGATTTTCATCCAAAAGCTTAGCGTGGATTCAAGACATTTAGAAGTTCAAATGGTTGCCGACGCGCACGGTCAAGCGATCGCGCTGTATGGTCGTGACTGTTCCGTTCAGCGCCGACATCAAAAGATCATTGAAGAAGGTCCAATCACCGTGGCGCCGAGGGCATTGTGTGAAGAGCTCGAGCGCGGCGCCGTGCGACTGGCGAAAAAGGTTGGCTACTGTGGCGTTGGTACCGTGGAGTACTTGTACAACATCAAGACTGGCGAATACTCGTTTCTCGAAGTCAATCCTCGTCTACAAGTGGAACATCCAGTGACAGAGCAGATAACTGGGGTGAACTTGCCCGCAGTACAGCTGCAGCTCGCGATGGGGATACCGTTGAACAAGATTCCAGACGTCCGTCGATTCTTCCAGCAAAGCGACGTACGCGGGGTTTCTTCTATCGATTTCGATAACACTACGCCGATTCCGCCGCTCGGTCATTGCGTGGCGGGAAGGATCACCGCTGAAGATCCCGACAGCGGTTTCAAGCCTACGTCTGGTGCCATTCACGAGCTTCATTTCCGTTCGCTCCCGGGCGTGAATGGATCATTTTCCGTCGGCACCTCGGGCGGAGTTCATCAATTCGCCGACTCGCAGTTTGGACACATCTTTGCTTTCAAGCCAAGTCGGGCGGAAGCCATCACTTTACTCACGCACGCGCTGAGCGAGTTAAGCGTCCGCGGGGAGATTCACTGCAACAAAAAGTACTTGGGGAAGTTGTTGGAGAAGCCAGAATTCTTAGCCGACGAACACGACACCGCTTGGCTGGATGGTCTTATCGCGGCGAGCGACAGAGCAGAGACGTTGCACGAGCACATCGTAGTCGCGTGTGGGGCTGTGCTTAGATCATCGACGAGGCATCAAAAACTCGAGGCCGAAGTCGCCTCGTATCTGAATCGAGGCGTCCCGCCTGAGACGTGGATGACGAATCTCAGCGAACACAACTTTGAGCTGATTTACAACGACATCAAGTATAACTTGCGCGTAACCATGGGGAGTGAGAAGCTGTTTTATCTTCACATAAACGGAGGTCTCATCGAAGCCGAAGTTCTTGTGTTGCAAGACGGCGGTTTGAAGGTGCTCTTGGACGGTCGCGCGTACTTGGTCCACCCCGAGGAAACGAAAGTTGGAATGAAGATTCACGTCAACGGGTTGCCGTGTTTCTTCCCCGATGATTTTGACGCCACCAAGCTCATCGCCCAAGGTCCTGGAAAACTGCTCAAGTACTTAATTTGCGACGGCGAGCGCGTGGAATCCAATCAACCTTACTGCGAGATCGAGGTTATGAAGACGGTGATGCCTCTGATTGCGACGAGCACGGGGACGATTCGGCACGTGGCGCGTGTAGGCGCGATTTTAGAAGCAGGCGATGTTTTGTGTGATGTTGCCGTCGAAGACGCTACCGGTGTGCGTAGGTGTGCGCCGTTCACGGGAGAGTTTACGAAAATGCACACGCGTTCGTTAACAGGCATGTTACCGGATGACTCTCCGCTGGTTCGATTCTCGCGCACAAGCACTGGTGTCGACCAAATTTTGGCTGGTTACGATTACAATGGTGATCCGACCGAGGTGTTATTTGACGTGCTCGGCACGCTACCACTCGTCGTGGATGATTTTATGGAGTCGCGAGAAGCCGTGATTTCGCGTGCTCGTCCGTCGGCGCGACTCGAGCTGCGCGAGATCGCCGAAGCGATGTCGGCGTCCATCGTCGGCGAGGCGAATGGAGAAAACACGACAGACGCCGTATCTGCTGCGGTCATGCGCGTTAGAGCCTTGATCAACGAGTACGGCGCTGACTTTGCACCGCTAGCGGCATTTTGCGAACGTCATGACGGCGGATTGGCGCAGAGTAGGGCGCGCGTGTTGACGCGATACTTGGAATCGTTCTTGGACACGGAAGAGCCCTTCTCGAGCTGCGCGTCGACCGAGGACGCCATCATGTTCTTACGCGATCGCTACCGCAACGACGTTTCAGTCGTCGCAAAGTATGCACATGCAAACGCCAAACTCAAGCGTAGATCGGATTTGGTTTTGAAGATCCTCGAACAAATTTCGTTGCACGATATGATCGACATACCGTCGTGCAACGCCGCCGTGGTGCGTTGTATGAATCTTTCTGGGCGCGACTACGAGTTGGTTTCCCAGACAGCGCGCGAAATCATCGTGCGTAAGCAAGAGATCACACGTAAGTCGAGACGCGAACGCATGGCTGCGGCTTCTCGGGCCAACCGCATGTCTCGCGACGAGTCCTTTTCTGCCTTTGCGCAAATTTCCCTTGACGACGCCAAGCGCAAGAAGCGCTCGGCGTCTCTGTCAAAGACGAGTGCCGGTAGCGAGTCAGATCTCATGAGTAACGCTGCGAGTGACAACGAGGCGTCGGACAGCAATCCTTCGTTCAAGAGATACGTCGGTAACATTTACCTCGATCGGCACAACTCCATCACACGGTATCAGTCGTACAGCAACATCGACGAAGCCACGGATGAGATTTTGGACGCGCACACTTGGGAGAGCTTGTTCGACAGCACGTCCGAAACGTCGCGAACTACAGCGATTGAGACTCTATTCGGCGCGACTGGCGTAGATACGTACATGATTCCGAACGCTCAGCCCGAACCGTGCGCATGCGAACCAGAAGTCATGCGAGTCTGGCTCGACGACACCATTCATCTCTTTGCCCCATCTCTTGGACACGCGGTGGCGGCGCTTCCCGATGCGACGGCGAACAAACCGAAGAAGTTGCACTTCATCATCTCGTATCACAGACTTGTGGGTAGGAACGACACCGATATTCGAGCCGCCGCGGAGGCTTTTGTGACTGGACAGTACCTGGCTGGTGCCCTCAAGTGCGAAGACCTCGAATACGTCGTGGTCACGTTGCTGGCGCTCGACGCCAAGCCGCATCATTTCGCGTTCAAGCGTACTTCTGAAGATTCCACAGTCGAAGGTTTTTGTGAAATGTCGAGCGCGCGTGGGTTTTGGCCTCACATTGCCGATCAGATGGAGGTCGAACGGCTCAAACTCTTCCGGGTCGAGTGCGTAGGCGTTTTGAGCTCTCGTTCCCATCATCGTCACACGAATTTTGTGACACCGTCTGAGTACACTGTCGGTGTATTTCTCGCTGAGGAACCGAATGTCAAGCCTGGGCACAAGCAACCTCAGCGCGATCGTCGCGTGTTTTTGCGAGCAGCGGTTTACAACAAGGACTTGCTGTTTGAAAACAGCCCGTCTGAAGGAACGCCGCGCCGCACAGCTTTGGGAAGTGTGACCATGGACTCAGAGTTGGCTCGAACGACGATATGTGGTAGTTCGAGCGGCGTGCACGATGATAGCGTGTTCGCTGATGTTCTCGGCTCTCTTGAGCTTGCGGTGGGTCGTCATCGCACTGCCGCGAACCACGTCTTCATTAATCTCGTCGGCGCCGACGCCGAGGACGATTTGCCGAGCGTTGAAGCGGCGATAGCTTCGTTCATTCACACTGCGTTCAACGATTTGAAGCGGTTGAAGGTTGCATGTGTCGAAGTGCGCGTCGGCACGGGTTCAGTCATCGCGATGAACACCAGTGGCTTACGATTTAAAATCACGAAGACGCTGGATTGCGCCGCGCGTGACGTGCACCCTCTGTTGAACAAGATTCAGCGCAAGCGAATGGCGTGCCAAAACTTGTCCTCGACGTACGTATACGACATTCCAGAAATATTTGCGAATGTCCTTGCCGAAATCAACCCTGGCGTAGGCGACATCATCGATCTCATGGAGCTCATCTTTGACCCAAGGACGCGAGCGCTCGTTTGCAGCGATCGTGCGCCAGGGCTGAACGAAGTTGGCATGGTTTGCTGGCGCGTCAAGTTGGCGACAACAGAGTATCCGAAAGGACGTGAAATCATTCTCGTTGCGAATGATATCACGCACATGTCCGGTTCTTTGTCTCCGCCGGAAGACAGTGTCTACCGCGCCGCGTTTGATCTCGCTGTGGCTGAAGGTTTGCCGTGCGTTTACATCAGCTCCAATAGTGGCGCGCGCATCGGTCTCGACGAAGCCGTCAAGGCGGCGTTCAGAGTGAAGTGGGTCGACGATGATGACGTCTCTAAAGGTTTCAAGTATATTTACCTCAGCGAAGATGACTACGAGATCTTGTCCGCGAAGGGTCGGGTCAAGGCGAAGCGAATCGTTTACCGCGACGAGATTCATTACGCGCTGACGGATGTGTGCGGAGGACAGAGCGTCGAGTGCTTACAAGGATCCGGTGAGATTGCCGCGGCGACGAGTCGTGCGTACAAACACACAGTGACGATGGCCTACGTCACCGGTAGGAGCGTCGGTATCGGTGCGTATTGCTCTCGTCTATGCCAACGTGTGGTTCAGCACGTCGACGCGCCGTTGATTTTAACCGGCGCGAGCGCATTGAATAAGGTGCTCGGTCGCGAAGTTTACACGAGCAACTCGCAAATAGGCGGTCCTAAAGTCATGGGCGCCAACGGGGTATCTCATCTTACCGTACCCGATGACGTGCACGGTGTGAAGAATATTCTTCAATGGTTGTCATACGTACCCAGCCGGCGCGGCGCGCCGCTCCCCTGCGTCCCGTGCGTCGATCCGGTGCGACGTTACGTGACGTTCAATCCTCCTTCCTCTCCGCACGATCCACGTGAGCTACTGCACTCATTCTTCGACACTGATTCGTTCATGGAAGTCATGCCCGACTGGGGACGAACTGTCATCACAGGTCGCGCGCGTCTCGGCGGCGTGCCCATCGGCGCCGTCGCCGTGGAGACGCGAACCGTGGACAAGACGATTCCCGCAGATCCGGCGTTTGCGAGCGCACAAATCGCGGAAGAGTCTCAAGCTGGTCAAGTCTGGTTCCCCGACAGCGCGTTCAAAACCGCGCAAGCGATCGGCGACATGAATCGCGAAGGACTACCTCTCATAATCTTTGCCAACTGGCGCGGTTTCGCCGGCGGTTTGCGAGATATGTACGGCGAAGTTTTAAAGTACGGCGCCTACATCGTCGACGCGCTTCGCGAGTACAAACAGCCGGTGTTTGTGTACATTCCTCAAGGCGGAGAACTTCGCGGAGGCGCTTGGGTGGTCATCGACAGCTCCATCAATCCGGAGCAAATGGAATTCTACGCCGCCGAAGGCGCCAAGGGCGGCGTCCTCGAGCCCGAGGGCATCGTCGATATCAAATTCAGGCGTCAAGATTTGCTGTCGACGATGAAGCGCACGATTCCCGGAGGCATCGGTGACTCGCACGAAGACGAGGCGAAGAAAAAAGCACTCATGCCGACATTCAAACAGCTCGCCGTGCACTTTGCCGCTTTGCACGACACTCCGGGCGTGATGCTGCACAAGAAGGCGATCAAGGCTGTCATCCCCTGGGAGACGTCGCGAGAATTTTTCGCCCTGCGTCTTCGCGCGCGTTTGGCGGAGGAAAGAATCAAGTCAGCCATCATCGCACGCGGTGGTTCCAGCGCCGACTTTCCACGACTCCTGGCTTCTGTATCGAACGTGATAGAACAAGTCGTCGCCGAGGAATTCGGCGTCGTCGTTCCGGAGACACACGCCGACGTCGAGGCGATGCTCGCGACGATCAATCGCGACGATTAGATCGAGCGAATGTAATTTTATTTTTAGCAGCATTGACAACGTATGCACGCGCGCGCGCATAGATAATTAAAGTGACGCGTCGATTTAAAGTTCGGCGTCCATCGGTAAGACGCCCGAGTCGGCGATCAGCACCGGCTTTTGCGGCGGCGTCCCCTCGAGGTTTTCGATCGCCGTCACGACGTCCATGCCCTCGAGCACGCGCCCGAAGACGGTGTGTCGGCCGTCCAGCCAGCTCGTCTTGACGGTGCAGATGAAAAACTGCGACCCGTTCGTGTCCGGCCCGGCGTTGGCCATGGACAGCGTCCCCGGCCCCTCGTGCTTGAGCTTGAAGTTTTCATCCGGGAATCGCGCGCCGTAGATCGATTTCCCCCCGGTGCCGTCGTGATTGGTGAAATCACCACCCTGAATCATAAAGTTCTTGATCACTCGATGGAATCCCGAGCCTTTGTACCCGAATCCGTTCTCCCCCGTCGCGAGTTGCTTGAAGTTTTCCGCCGTCTTCGGCACCGTCTTCCCGTACAGCCCCATGACGATTCGCCCCGCGGGTTCACCGTCGATCGTCACGTCGAAGAACACCTTATCGGTGACTTTCGGCGCGCGCTTTTCCGCGAGCACCGGCGTCGCGACGAACGCGCACGCCAGCGCGCCCAGCGCGACGACGAGCATCATCTTGATCGTCGTCGTCGTCGTCGTTCGTCGTCCGTTTCGCGCGCGTTCGACTCGCGTCATCGCCTTCGTCGGGACCGTGGAAACGCGACACGCGCGTCCGAGCTCCTCGCGAGATCGTCGCGCGTCGGCGCGTCGTCGTGTGCGGCGAATCGCGTCGCGCCGGCCAATCGCGTCCCCGCGCGCGCCAATTCGATTCGCCGCACGCGCGCGCGCGCGGTGCATGTCGACTCGAGCGCGCGTCGCGCGCGTCGCGGGCCGTCGCGCCGTCATGACGCTCGCGAGCGCTGACCGGGGCAAGCGCAAGGGCGCGACCGGCGCGCGCGCGAAGACGACCGAGACGACGACGACCGAGACGGCAAAGGCGAAGAGGACGAAGGCGAAGGCGAAGGCGAAGGCGAAGGCGAAGCCGTACCCCGACGCGCGCTCGGTGACGGTGAACGGGGAAAAATACCGAAGGTGCGCCGCCGCGCTCGTGTTCAACGATCGAGGCGAGATTCTGTGCGGCGAGAGGAGCGATCGAGCGGGGTCGTGGAACGCGCCGCAGGGCGGCGTCGAGGCGGGCGAACGCGTCGAGGACGCGGCGGCGCGAGAACTGTTCGAGGAGACGGGCGTGCGCGCGATGGACGCGACGACGCCGAGCTCGAGCGGTGTCGTGCGATTGATCGGGGCGCTGCCGGAGAGCGATGGGTACTGCTATCGCGTGGAAGAAAACACGTGGCTCGCCGAGCGCGGACTCGCGGGACAGAGACTCGAGTTCGCGCTCTTTCACTGGCCGGGCGTGGACTGCGACGCCGACCCCACGACGCACCCGGCGGTGAATTTAGCGGGCGAAAACGGCGAAAGTCGCGAGTTCGATCGCTTGCGCTGGATAGATTTCGACGAGATGGTTCGCGACGTGTGGCCGAGCAAGCGGGCGCCGTACGCGCTCGCGCGCGACGTCGCCTCGCCGTTGATTCGCGACGCCCTCCGCGCCGCGCGCGGCGATTCCAAGTAGATTTTTTTCGTGATAGACACGCACACCACGCTCGCGAGTCGCGCGCGCGTCCTCGTCCTCGTCCGATCTCGCGTTTGACGTCGTCTCGCGTCTGTCGGGCAAACAGTTGGATGAAAAAAAACCCGAACGGACGCGGCGTCGCCTGCGCTCGACGTCACAACTCGCGCGAGATCACGCGACGATGAGCGCGATGACTTTCGCGTGCGCGCGACCGATGGTGCTCAACACCGCGAGCGCGACGAAGCGAACGAACGCGCGCACCACCGCGCGAGGTGCGAGCACCGGGCGACGGCGACGCGCGCGCGACCGAGGCGCGCGACGCCGACGTCGGCCCGATGCGCTTTTCGGACGACGCGAACGTCGACTGACCGATGACGCCCGACGCCGACGAGCAGGCGCGACGAACGGTGCGGCGCTGAGCGCCCGTCGTGGATCCTTCGGAGGTGCGCGACGAAAGCGAAGACGCGCGACGCGCGACGCGAAAGCCCGCGACGCGATGGACCGTGGACTGGATAAAGATGGTTTATTCCTCGAGGACGCGAGCGCGCGACGGCGGAGGGGCGACTGGGCGCGCGCGAAGGCGCGATCGAAGGCAAAGAATCGTGAAAAATCGCGAATGAAACCTTTGGCGATCGCGCGCGAAGAGCGGGCGCGCCCGTGCGCCGAAGACGTGGCGCCGTGTCGCGCGACGCGAAACAGACGACTGACGAAGGG
>Ga0257114_1000300_pt1 | contig 38513 bp, 38 predicted proteins | sample SI112_10mmetaG_FD_190149 | JGI IMG/M metagenome (GOLD analysis project Ga0257114, IMG submission 190149) | Marine microbial communities from Saanich Inlet, British Columbia, Canada - SI112_10m | ecosystem: Environmental > Aquatic > Marine > Inlet | place: Canada: British Columbia | collected...
TTAATATTCTGATAGAATCGCGATTAAATTTCCAGAAAGCTTACCGGTGACAATAGCGTAGAGGCCACACCCGTTCCCATCTCGAACACGGAAGTTAAGCTCTATAGCGCCGATGGTACTACACGGGAGACTAGTGTGGGAGAGTAGGACATTGCCGGTATTTATTTTTTCCTTATATTTGTATATTAGACTTAATATGCAACCAAAAAAATTATTCAGATCATCTTCATCAGAAGAAACATTCAATTTTGCAAAGAAATTTGCTCTGTCCGTAGAATACGGATCCATCATTTTATTAAAAGGCGATTTAGGTTCAGGAAAAACTACTTTTTCTAAAGGATTTTCTAAAGGATTAGGTTTTGATGATGTTATTTTGTCTCCAACTTATCCTATTTTAAATGAATATAATTCTAATGATAAGTCTTTATATCATTTTGATTTATATCGTTTAAAATCTATGGTAGAGTTTTTAGAAATTGGAGGATTAGAATACCTAAATAGCTATAAGGCAATTACATTAGTAGAGTGGCCAGAATTAATAGAGAATATTGATATGATTAATAAAATTGAAATAGAATTTGAGCATATATCCGAAAATGAAAGATCAATAACAGTACTATAATGAATGTTTTAGCTATTGAATCATCTTCAAAGAAATGTGGTATTGCTCTTCATTCTAATAACAGTGTATATGAATCATTTGACGAGATTGAAAATGACAGTGCTACCAGTTTGCCTATCATGACAGAAAAAACACTCGCTTCTCTTTCATTAGAATTTAGTGATTTAGATGCTATTGCAATATCAATGGGCCCAGGATCATTTACAGGTCTTAGAGTAGGATTAAGTTATGCCAAAGGATTGTCGCTTGCATTAGACATACCGCTTATTCCAATTTCAACTTTTGACTTACTTTTAATTCCCAATATTAAAGATATTAAAGATGATCTAATTTCTGTTCTGATACATTCTCATGGAACTACAGTATATCATTCAAGATATATTAGTAAAAATAAAACTTATGTCTTAGAGAACGATCCTTCATCAATAGCACTTAATGATATATCACAAGAGAACAATGGTACCATTATGTATTATGGTCCTAAGCATTTATTAGATAGCATTAATACATTATCTTCAAAAATACATATTGTAACCCCATCAGTAAGTGATGTAATAGACATAGGAATGAAAAATTTTGATTTGTTAAAAACAAAATCTATCAACAACTTAGTACCTAACTATATAGGATCATTCAATACAGGTAAATAATGAGTTGGTTTACAAGAAAAGATAAAAATATACAAAATTCTGAAAAGAAGGAATTGCCAAACGACTTGTGGAAAAAGTGTAATTGCGGCGAAATTCTTTATAGTCCCGAGTTAGAGTCTGCTAATTTCATTTGTCATCATTGCAATTTTCATTTTCCAATCTCAAGTCAGAAGTATATCGATATCATTCTAGATGATGATTATGAGGTATTGTTTGACAATATTGTATCTACTGACATACTAAATTTTAAAGCTAATAAGAATTACGAAGATATTCTAAAAGATGTACCTAGGAATAAAGAAGCAGTGGATTGTTATTATGGATCAATCAATGATAAAAAGATAGTTATTTCAATTATGAATTTTAAATTTATCGGCGGGAGTATGGGAAGTGCTGTAGGTGAGAAAATTTCCAAAGCAATTAACTTTGCATCAGAAAAAAATTGCCCATTAATTATCTTATGTCAGTCTGGCGGTGCTAGAATGCAAGAAGGAGCACTATCACTTATGCAGCTATCTAAGATAAGTACCCACTTAGCAAAATTTGCAAAAAAGGGAGGGTTATATATTTCAATTCTCACATATCCTACAACTGGAGGTGTGACAGCAAGTTTTGGAATGCAAGCAGACATTACAATAGCAGAGCCAAAAGCATTGATAGGGTTTGCAGGTCAGCGTGTTATTAAGCAAACCACTAATCAAGAGCTGCCCAACGATTTCCAAACTGCAGAATTTTTATTAGAAAAAGGATTTATAGATTTGGTAGTTGATAGAAATAATTTAAAAGATAAATTAGATAATATATTATCTATCTTAAAATGAACAATAATACAATTATCATTCTAGACTTTGGATCTCAATATACGCAGCTAATTGCGCGACGTATAAGAGAGATTGGAGTATTCTCTGTTGTGCTTCCTTACGATATTGGTATGGATAAAATTAAATCATTGAATCCTGGCGGTATTATTTTGTCTGGAGGTCCAGAAACAGTAACAAGAGCTAATACGCCTAAGATCAATAAAGCTTTATTTGATTTTAATATTCCACTTTTAGGTATTTGCTATGGAATGCAAACAATGGCTCAAGAATTGGATGGAGTCGTTGTTAGTTCTGATAAAAGAGAATTTGGTCATGCTAATATAAAGATGAAGGAAATATCAATTCTATTTGATGGAGTTAATTTAACCGAAGATTCTTTAGATGTATGGATGAGTCATGGAGATAAGGTAGATCAATTACCTAGTAATTTTAGCACCATTGCACAATCTAGTAATTGTCCAATTGCTGGTTTTCAGAATGAAGAAAAATTATGGTTCGGCTTACAATTTCATCCAGAAGTAACGCATACCAATCAAGGATCAAAGATTTTAAGTAATTTTGTTTATTCGGTTTGTAAGTGTAAAAAAAATTGGGAGACATCTGACATTATAGAGTCCATGGTTTCTTCAGTAAAAGATCAAGTAGGTAGCGATAAAGTCCTACTTGGCTTATCTGGCGGAGTAGATTCTTCTGTAGTTGCAATGCTATTAAACAAATGCATTAAAGAAAATCTAATCTGTATTTTTGTAGATCATGGGTTGTTAAGATTGAACGAAGTAGAAGAAGTAATGAGTACGTTTCAAAATTTAGGTATTAATATTCAACTATCAGAAGCCAGCGATCTATTCTTGGATCGATTAAAAGGTGTTACAGATCCAGAAAAGAAAAGAGTAATTATTGGAAATACATTTATTGATGTTTTTGAGAAAGAGGCAAAGAAGATTAAAGATGTTCAATGGCTTGCACAAGGTACTATTTATCCAGATGTTATTGAATCGTCAGCTGATGGAGATAAATCTAGCGTAATCAAATCCCATCATAATGTGGGTGGATTACCAGAAAGAATGGATTTAAAGTTAGTAGAGCCTATTAGAAATTTATTCAAAGATGAAGTGAAAAAGATTGGAAAAGAACTAGACACTCCTGAACATATCCTAAAAAGACACCCATTTCCTGGACCTGGTTTAGGCATTAGAATTATGGGAGAAGTAACAAAAGATAGAATTCATGTATTACAAAAAGCAGACAAAATTTTTATTGACGAGTTAAAAGAAGCGAACTTATATGATTCGCTTAGCCAAGCATTTGTTGTCTATCTTCCTGTAAAATCAGTAGGCGTTGTTGGCGATGAGAGACGATATGCAGATGTTTTAGCTTTAAGAGCAGTAGAGACTGTTGATTTTATGACAGCCACATGGGCTCATCTTCCTTACGACTTCATTGGAAAAGTTTCTAATCGTATTGTTAATGAAATTTCAGCAGTCAGTAGAGTTGTTTATGATTGTACGGGTAAGCCACCCGCCACTATTGAGTGGGAGTAAAATGAAAAAAACTACAGCAATTATATTTTTTCTATTATTCATCGGAATTTTAGGTTGGCAAAATAGAATCAATATTACTGTATGGGCTATTCCAAAGATTCTAAATATTGTAAGGCCGGTTTTATCCGAAGGTTCATCTAGTTGGGAAGAAGGGCCGGTCGTTCCAAATAAAACATCAGATACTAGACCTAATATCATTTTAATCCTTGCTGATGATTTAGGTTTCAATGATGTCTCACTTTATAATGGAGGAGCTGGAAGCGGTTCTTTGTTAACTCCAAATATTGATCAAATTGCGAAGGATGGAGTAATGTTTAAAAATGGATATGCAGCCAATGCAATGTGTGCTCCATCAAGAGCTTCGATTATGACAGGCCGTTATTCCACGCGATTTGGATTTGAATTTACTCCACTTTTTCCAGGCGCTGTACAGCTGATGAAATGGATAGATGATATTCAAGATGATGAGCTTAAGATTGAAATAGAAGAAAAATTATATGAAGATGCAAAGGATATATTTTCTGCTGGCATTCCTACCGAAGAAATTACTATTGCTGAAGTATTAAAGGATGCTGGTTATTATACAGCTCATATTGGAAAATGGCATTTAGGGAGAGTAGATGGAAGTCACCCCAATGATCAAGGGTTTGATGATAGCTTATTTATGGAAGGTGGACTGTATTTGCCTGAAAATGACAAGCGCGTTGTTAATGCAAAAACTGACCATCCTGTAGATAATATGATATGGGCTAGATCTCAATTTAGCGCATCATTTAACAAAAGTCCGAACTTTGCTCCAGGAGGATATCTTACCGATTATTATACAGATGAAGCAATCCAGGTAATAGAAAAAAATAAGCATAGACCCTTTTTTCTATATTTAGCTCATTGGGCAGTTCATAATCCATTGCAGGCCCTGAGAAGTGATGTCGAAGCCATTAGTCATCATACAATGGGACATAATTTGCAAGTCTATTCAGGTATGATTACCGCATTAGATAGAAGCATTGGACGGATTGTTGATGCATTAGAGCAGAACGGATTGACAGACAATACATTAATTATTATTACAAGTGATAATGGAGGAGCAAGCTATATAGAGCTTGCCGATATTAATAAGCCTTATCGTGGATGGAAGCTTACTCACTTCGAAGGAGGCACACATATTCCATTTATGGCTAAATGGCCTGAGCAAATTCAAGCTGGAACAAAATTTATACCTGCAGTACATCATAATGATATTTTTCAGACGATTGCAGCTGCAGGAAATGCCAATGTTCCTACGGATAGAATATTAGACGGGGTAAACTTCTTACCTTTTGTAAATGGCTCAAAGGATGGAATTCTTCATAAAACTTTATTTTGGAGACAAGGACATCAACAAACAGTGCTGCATGAAGGTTGGAAATTGATTAGAACAAGCAGAGCTGATCAAAAGTGGCTTTTTCATCTTGAAAAAGATCCAACTGAAAAAAATAATATTGTTGCTGACTATCCAGAAAAAGTACAATTATTAGAACAGCTGCTTGATGAGCATAACTTACAACAAGTAGAACCCTTATGGCCGAGCGTTGTTAATGCTCCAATATTAATTGATAAACATACAGGGCAAGAATACGAAGATAATGATGAATATATCTATTGGCCGAACTGATGACTATGTATAAAAATGATTCTATATTAATTGAGTCCTTTAAAAGTGAGTATACTTCAGATTTTTATGCGTTAAATAAGGAATGGATTGAAGAGTCGTGGCACTTAGAAAAATCAGATATAAATGATCTATCTAATCCTCAAAGATATATTATCGATAAAGGGGGAGAAGTGTTTTTTGCTATCAAGAACGATACAGTAATTGCTACTGCTGCGATGGTATCTGTGGATAGTAAAGTATTTGAATTAGCAAAGATGACGGTATCACAAGAATGTCGTGGACTTGGAGTAGCGAATCAATTAATGGATAGATGTATTGATTTTGCAAAAGAAAATCATGCAGATCAAATTGTCTTAATTACAAATAGTGCATTGGTAATAGCACGGAACTTGTATGACAAATATGGATTTAAAGAAATAGTGCTAGATTCTGATAAATATGGTGATAGGGGAAATGTAAAAATGAACTTATATTTAGGGGAAAAATCATGTGTGGAATAGTAGCATATAAAGGAAAAAAAGACTGTTATCCAATCTTATTGAGCGGATTAAAGAAACTAGAATACCGTGGATATGATTCTGCGGGAGTAGCTTCTATTATTAACAATAAAATTAGCATTACAAAGCGTGCTGGTAAAGTAAAAGAGCTTGAAAGTGCTATTAATAGTAAAAAATCCTCAAAAAATTGTGGTGGATTAGGTATTGCTCATACAAGATGGGCAACACATGGAGAGCCCAATCAAAAGAATGCACATCCACATTTAGATCAATCTAAAAAGATTAGCCTTGTTCATAATGGAATTATTGAAAATTATGATCCTATTAAAAAATTTCTTAGATCGAAAAAAGTAACATTCAAATCGGACACAGATACCGAAGTTCTAGTGCAGTTGATTGGCTATTTCTACAATCAAGGAAAGTTAGATTTTGAAGAATCTGTCCGCGCAGCTTTACAGAGAGTAGATGGTGCATATGGTATTGTTGTCTTAAATATAGATTTTCCAGAAATGATGATTGCAGCCCGAAAAGGAAGTCCATTAGTACTGGGGATAAAAGAAGGTGAATTTTTTATAGGGAGCGATATATCTCCAATTGTAAGCTATACACAACAGATTATATATCTGAATGACAGTGAAATAGCCGTAATCAATAAAAATGATTATAAAATAAAGTCTGTAGAAAAGGATATAGCATTACCAAAAAAAGTTGAAAAAATTGATTATAAAATTGATGATTTTGACAAAGGAAAATTTAAGCATTTCATGCATAAAGAAATTCATGAACAAGTGACAACTATAGCGAATACTTTGAAATCCCGATCTAACAAAAATAGTGTATTGTTACATGGATTATCAGAATATTGGGAAGAAATAAAATCAGCAGAAAAAATTTATATTACAGCCTGTGGAACTTCATGGCATGCAGGTCTTATTGGTAAAAATCTAATTGAAAGATTTGCAAATGTTCCTGTACATGTAGAGTATGCATCTGAGTTTAGATATAATCATAGTATTATGGATAATAAAACGGTGGTAATTGCTATTTCTCAATCAGGAGAAACTGCTGACACTCTAGCTGCTATTGCAAAAGCAAATGATTATGGCGCAATCACCATAGGTATATGCAATGTACCAGGTAGTTCTGTTTCTAGGGAGACAAAATGTGGAGTACATACAAGGTGCGGTCATGAGATTGGTGTTGCATCGACAAAAGCATTCACTGCACAAATTACTGTATTATACTTTTTTGCACTAAAATTAGCAGATAGTAAAAAGACAATGACTAAGTCTCTAATGAGGAAACACCTAGACCTATCAATGTGGCCTAGATATGTGAGTGATATTAAATCTGTTCTTAGAAAAGAGAAGTCAATCAAGAAAATAGCAGAAAAATATCAGAACGCTTCAGATTTTCTTTACCTAGGAAGAGGATTAAATTTTCCAGTTGCACTTGAAGGCGCTTTAAAATTAAAAGAAATTTCTTATATCCATGCAGAGGGATATCCTGCAGCAGAGATGAAGCATGGACCGATTGCTTTGGTAGATAAAAATATGCCAAATGTATTTATAGTTCCTAAAGATAAAACCTATGATAAAATTATATCCAATATTGAAGAAATTAAATCTCGAAAAGGAAAAATTATTATTATTACAGATTCTAGAGATAAAATTCTAAGAGATTTAGCTGATGATTTAATCTTAGTACCAAAAACTACTCATTATATGTTTGTTGTATTAGCGACAATTGTATTGCAATTATTTTCATACTTTGTTGCTGTAGCTAAGGGATGTGACGTAGATCAACCAAGAAATCTCGCAAAATCTGTCACAGTTGAATAAGGCAGATTTCTCGATTAGTCATCCTCTAAAAAACTACTTATTCTTTCCATTCTTTTTTCTATATTTAATCAGATGAAGCAATTACAAACTCATAAAAAAGATCTCAATAAAGCTAGAGTCATCTCAAAACAAATCGACAATGATATTGGGCCAGGTGAAGTTCTGCTTAGAATAGAGAAATTTTCATTCACAGCTAACAATGTAACTTATGGAGTTGCAGGAGATACGATTGGTTATTGGAAATTCTTTCCTGCTATAGAGAATTTAGACAATTCATGGGGTTGTATTCCAGTGTGGGGTTTTGCTGAAGTAATTATATCGAACAATGAAAATATTGAACATGGCGAAAGAGTCTTTGGCTATTTTCCACCAGGAAGTACTTTAATTGTAAAACCAACAAATGTTTCAAAGCAAAATTTTATAGATGGTAAAGAGCATCGTAAGGAATTACCTCGTGTTTATAATAATTATGTTAGGATCAATGCAGAAAGAAATTATGATATCTCAATGGACAATATAAGAGCTTTACTTTTTCCGCTTCATATTACCGCTTTTTGTTTGTGTGATGCATTGGAAGAACGCAATTATGAGGGGGCATCTCAAGTTATTATAATCAGCGCATCAAGCAAAACGGCAATTGGTTTGGCTCAAGGACTAGCTGAGAAAAAAGATACTCCAAAGATAGTTGGTTTAACGTCAAAGAATAATACCCAGTTTGTAAAAAACTTAGGTTGTTATGATTACGTCATTTCTTATGATAATTTAAAAGATATAGGTAATGAGTTGTCAGTTATGGTTGATATGTCTGGAAATCAATCTATTCTATCTTCTTTACAAAAATTTTTAGGAAATAAAATGCTTAAATGTTTAACAGTTGGAATGACTCATTGGGATAAAAGTAGTACCGCAGAAGAAACGCTTGCTCAAGCTGAATTACAAGAAAGAACGGAGTTCTTTTTTGCGCCTACCCATATTCAGAAAAGGTATAATGATTGGGGAAAGAAAGGTTATAATGAAAAAACTACTATTTTTATGAACGCGAGAGCTAAACAAAGTCTTAACTGGATGACCATAAAAGAAATTTCTGGATTAGATAATTTTGTACAAACTTACGAAGAAATAGTTAGCGGAAATATTAATCCTAATGAAGGAATAGTAGTTTTACTTTAAATTCAAAAATGAATTCATACTTAATACTATTTGCAGCAATTTTATTTGAAGTTTTAGGCACGATGCTTTTGCCTGTATCGCAAAGTTTTACAAAAACATTACCAACGACTATTCTGTCTATTTCATATGGACTTTCTTTTTATTGTCTTGCTCTTGTATCGGAAAAACTTCCTTTAACAGTCATATATGCTTCATGGGCGGGCTTAGGAGTATTTTCTGTAGCAGTGCTAAGTTATTTTTTCTATAAACAAACACTAAGCTGGCAAATGATTATTGGGTTGTTCCTAATTGTGATTGGAGTTACTATTGTTAATATTTATAAAACGGAGATATAAAGATGAATAAAATATTAATATTGCCATTTTTCTTCCTATCTATTGTTTATCCACAACAAATGTTAAGCTCAGAAGGTACTGTATTTGGTACACTTAATAATAATACTGAAACAAGAATTATTAAAGAGTATTACGATGATCTTAATATAAGTATAAAGATGGAGCGTACAGTAAAAGGTAATATGAATCATGGTATCTATAGAGATTATTATGAAACTGGTGAGCTTCGCACTGATGCAAACTATCATAATGGTGAATTAGATGGAACTTATACTGCTTATCATAAAAATGGTCAGATTTATGTGCAGGTGAATTATAAGAAAGGAGATTTAGATGGTATAGTAACTTTTTATGAACCTGATGGAACAATTATAGAAGAAACTACTTATAAAAATGGAACTCCAGTTAAAAAGAAATTGAGATAGCTCTATTTCATGTTCACCCAGATAATTCATTATTCACTTCATTTTTTAGCACCATTTCTTTTTGGAAAGTTATTATTTAAAAATCATTGGTGGAATGCAAGCTTAATTATGTTATCTACCATGGTAATTGACCTAGATCATTTGTTAGTAAGTCCTATTTTTGATCCCAATCGATGTAGTATAGGGTTTCATCCAATGCATACTATTTGGGCAGCACTCTTATACGGATTAATGTTATTAGTCCCCTCATGGAAATGGCGCGCAGTTGCCTTCGGTTGTTTGTGGCATCTATGTACAGATTTAATTGATTGTCTGATTTAATATTTTTATAATGAATCCTATGAAAAAAATACTATTTATTCTTTTTGTATCATTAGCAATAGCACAAAATTCTAATGAAGAATATTTACAGTTAGAGCTAAACAAAGCTGTAAATGATATCAACAGTAAAAAATTCAATAATGCAATTAGTAGAATTGATAAGAATGACTTTTCTAATTCAATTTTGTCAAATCATGCTTTAGTAATAAAAATGAAAGCTTTTCATGGTAATGGAGATTTAGAAAAAGCATTATCTGTTAGAAAAAATATTAGTGTTCATACATTAGAACCAAATCTCAATACAATATATAATATAGAAATGGGAGATATTTTTGCAGAAATGGGATTTTTTGATAAGTCTTTTGAATATTACTTACTTGCAAATAAAAGTAATGTCGATTCAAAATCTAATAAGCGTATTAATCAGAGATTTAAAAAATTAGTTAGAATGGAATTGGATGAGCAGCAAATTGGTCTATTGTTATTAACAGAGGATAATCCAAAAAATATTAATATTTTGATGCTAGCACAGTCATTTTCAATGGCGAGAAATAATTCAACAAATCTTAAAGATGTATTCTCTTCCATTGATTATAATATGCTACCAAGAGAATTAAGATCTTCTCACCGATATCTTAAAAAAAATATTTCAACTAATAACTCATTCGGACTAAAAATGGGAGTAGTACTACCTTTAACCGGTCAAAATGCAGTACAGGCAAAAGCATTTCTATCAGGATTGCAAGAAGGCAATGAGTTATCAAATAATAGCAATAAAATTCAATTCATTGTTTTTGATAACTATGGAAAGCAGTTAAACACTGTACGTGCATGTAATGACTTAATTAACTTTCATAAAGTAGATGCTATTATTGGACCTTTTTCAGAAGAAAACTTGATATCTGCTGCTACGGCATTATCTAATTCTGATATCCCTATATTTGCACCAAAATCAAATAACGAAAGTATTCATTCAATCAATAAGAATGTTTATCTATTAGATTCATCTTTAGATGCTAAAAACCAAGTCCTTGCTAATCATGTAGTTAATAATCTTAATTTAGAAAAAGTAGCTATTATTGCTCCAAGAACGAAAGAGGGAGTAGAGGAAGTAGATTCTTTTTTAAAGGAAATGGATAGACTAAATAAAGAGCCTGTTTCTATTCAATGGTATGAAAATACAGATCCAATTGATTTGAGAGGTTTATTTAAAAATTTACGAGAAATTGCTTGGGAGATTAACGCTCAAGATGAATATCAAGAATTCCTAGGAGTTGATATAGATCTTCTAGATTCAATGTTTGATGTAGAAGCTGATGAAGTTTATGATATTTTTGATATACAGGAAGATGAAAGTATCGATTCTACGAAAGTTATTTTAGAATCTATTGACGGAATTTTCTTCCCATTAGCCGATGAAGGATTAACATATGTTGGTGCACAAATATCCTTATCAAATCTTCAAACACAGTTACTTGGAAACGACCTATGGTTAGATTTAGACTTTATTAATCAAGAGACTATCTCTCCTCACATATCAGGAATGTATTTTGTTAGCACTTTTAATCCTAAATATAGAATTGGTAATGAGTTTGATTATGATCCCAAGCTAAATAATCTATTTCACTACGGATTGGATTTCGCTCAATTCATTATAGAAGTTGAAAATAAAAATAATAGCTTTTTCTTTTTTAATGAAAGCAAACCAAATAAAATATCTAATACAAGATCCTTTGACTTTAGTAACGGTATGGTGAATAAGGATGTTAATATATTACAATATTCAAATAGAAGAATTATCAGAACGACTATAACTACTGAATAGCCTTTTATGTGGATTGATTATTCAAAAGAAATTGATATAAGAAATCTCAATATAATTTTTAATACAGATAATCAACATCCTTCAATAGATAGTAAATCTATTATAAAAATGAATCAAACTCATTCAAATACAGTCAATTTTATTTCTGGAAATAGACAAATATATGAATCAACTGATGCACTCTTTACATCAAATAATAATATTGCTTTAGAAGTAAAGGTAGCAGACTGTATGCCAATTTTTATTTTTGATAAAAAATTATCTTTTTTTGGAGCTATTCATGCTGGATGGCGCGGTTTAGCAAATGGGATTATTGAAAATAGCATTAATTCGCTTAAAGAGAAGGATTTAGAAATAAATAACGTTAAAGTTTTTATTGGTCCATCTATCAGTCAAAGAAATTTTGAAATTCAAAGCGATGTTATGTCTTATTTTGATTCTAAATTTTCCATAGTGGAAGATGGAAAGATTTTTTTAAGTTTACAGGAAGTAGCAATCGATAAATTTGCTTCTTATGGTATATCTGATATTGTGAATATTAATGAATGTACATATGAAAACCTGAATTATCATTCATATAGAAGAGATAAAACAGATAAAAGAATGAAGGGATGGATTTATTATAATGAATGAATTAATTAGTTATTTAATTTTAGGTTTTGTTCAGGGTGTAACAGAATTTTTTCCAATAAGTAGTTCTGGACATCTCGTCTTATTTGAAGATTTTTTAGGTATCAATAATGCAGGAGCTTCTGCTGAAATTATTGCGCATTTTGGTACTTTATTTAGTATCATTCTCTTTTATAGAGCTACATTTTTTTCTAATAAAAATTCAGATGATTTCTTCCATATAAATACTTTAAAGATGCTCATAGTTTCTACTATACCAGCTGTATTATGCGGTTTATTTTTTGATTTAGAATTATTCTTTAATTATAGCTTTGTTAAAACTGCATTACTATTCAACGGTGGACTTTTAATTTCATTAAGTGCTCTAAGAGGTTTGATGAAAAAATCTACAGTATTTCAAAATCTATCAGAATGGAAATGGGATTACAAAACTTCATTATTCTTAGGTCTATTTCAAGCACTTGCTATGTTGCCCGGAATATCTAGATCAGGGATGGTTATTAGCTATGGATTATTTGTAGGCTTAGAAAAAAAGAAAATTATTCAGTATGCTTTTTTTATGGCTGTTCCTGTGATTTTGCTATCAATCGTTTATAAGATATTATTTTCAGATGGGTTTGAAGCAATTGCTTTTGAGTCGGGAATTATCTTATTTATTTCGTCATTTGTATTTGGATATTTTAGCTTAATATTTTTAATAAAGTTTCTTGAAAGATTTAGTTTTGCTTGGTTTGGATTGTACTGCATAATTATTAGTTTAGTATTATGATTGAAATCATTTTTACTTTATACCTACTGTTAATTGTTTTTATCGGCTTATTATCCAATAGATTCATTTCATCTCAACTAGATTTCTTGTTAGCTGGTCGAAAATTAGGTCCCTGGGTTACAGCTTTTTCAGAAAGAGCCTCAGGTGAATCTGCATGGCTTATTTTAGGGCTTCCAGGAGCAGCTATTGCCGTAGGGTATGGTGAAATTTGGGCTGTAATTGGTATTACTCTTGGCATCATTTCATCATGGTTTCTAATTGCTGAAAAACTTAGATATGAGACTGAAAAATATGAAGCACTTACTGTTCCAGAATACCTTCATAAAAAATTTAATGATTCATCGGGCATTATTAAGCTAACATCAGCTATTATAATTGGTATATTTTTTACCTTTTATGTATCTGCACAGTTCCATGGTTCTGGAAAAATATTAAACACAATTTTTGGAATTGATCCATTGCATGGTATCACATTAGGTGCATTTGTAATTATTTTATATACTATTATGGGCGGCTTATTAGCTGTTGCATGGACCGATCTTCTTCAAGGTATTTTAATGATAGGCACTTTAGTTATTTTACCTGTTGTAGGATTAATCGAATTATCATCTCTTGAACAACCATTATCTGAGTTGCTAGTCAGTAAGGACCCTGCAAAAAGCTCTTTATTTGCCGGTATGACGGGGCTTGCAGCTTTATCAGTAGCAACTGGAGGATTAAGTTGGGGTCTAGGCTATTTTGGCCAACCTCATCTACTTATTAGGTATATGGCAATTAGTTCTGTTAAAGAAGTGAAAAAAGCTAGATGGATTGCTTCTATGTGGGCTATTCCAGGAATTTCAGGTGCATTTTTAATAGGTATCGTGGGCATGGCATATTTTGGAGAAGACTTTTTTATTGGAAAAGATCCAGAAATTATTATGCCTTTACTTGCACAAACATTATTACCTGGCTGGTTAGCTGGCTTATTGATATCTGGAGCAGTAGCAGCAATGATGTCTACTGCAGATTCTCAATTATTAGTATCTACATCAGCTATTAGTGAAGATTTAGGTATTAGCGCTATTAAAAAAAGAAAAGAATCAGATACTTTATTGAATACTAGAATTATTACAGTACTCTTAGGAATATTCGCTTATATCGTAGCAATGTATTCTGAATATTCAGGTAATACCATCTTTAGTATTGTAAGCTTTGCTTGGAGCGGTCTTGGTTCATCATTTGGTCCTGCAGTATTATTGGCTTTATGGTGGAATAAAACAACAAGAGAGGGAGTAATTTCAGGCCTATTTACGGGGGCTATTACTACTCTTATCTGGGGAAGTAGCCCTTATTTAAAGTCTATTGTTACGGAGAGACTAAGCAGCTTTGTCTTTGCTTTTCTTGCTATAGTTATTGTAAGTAAATACAAAAAAAATACTAAGGCGAACACAGAAAATTCTAAGAATTCTATATTACAATCTGGCAGTTACGGTGTAGTTGTCGAAGAAACCAAAAATTAATATTATATGATTAAGGCCCTACAAGCAATCCAAGGAATCAGAAATAACCCAAACAATAACTATCTATTGGTTGGAGATAGCGACTTTCTATATTTATATCTTAAGAAAATAATTAAGGAATCAAACACAGATTTAATAGAAACAAAATTGTTTGATTGTTCTGATAAGTCAACCTCCCAGCAAGATATATTGAATACATTGAATGCCATAGACTTATTTGCAGATAAGAATTTTATTGTTATTAAAAATATCAATAAGATTTCAGCCAAGAATAAGGATGCCTTTAAAAGTGCATTATCTAATAGAGATAATCCCAATAGAATTGTATGTGTTGATCATAGTTTTCTAGGTTTTGACTATGGAACAAAAACAAATTTTATTAAAAATACCTCAACTAAAGATATTAGTGATTTATTCAGTGTGGTTGATATTACCACGCCATTTGAAAGTGAAATGATTAAATGGATTAAGATATTTTCCGATGATTTAGGATTTAAAATGACAAGAGAGATTGCAAATAGCTTAATTGATATATTTGGTACTAATTTTTCAGCAATCTATAACGAAATTTCTAAACTAAGTATTATTGCAGAAGATATAGATAGCTCTAAAACTGAATGGTTAGATAGTTTCTATGACTGGAAAAAGAATAAGCAAATATGGGAGTTTAATTATGCTGTATGCGATAAAGATGTAGATAAGGTTTTACAATTCGGATCATCCATTTTAAATCAATTTGGATTACTATATATGATAAACTCTCTTTTCACAATATTTGAAGCATTATTTTATGCAAAATTAAATAATGGAACAATTACAGATAATAGTCGTAAGAATTTAAGAGGCAAAATTGTAAATAAGATTTCTTCATCCTCAAATAAGTATACTTTAGAAGAAATTGAAACAAGTATTAAGCTCTTAGGTGCATTAGATAAAAAAATTAAAACAAGAAATATTATAGATGAATCAGAATTTACAAACCTTATCAGCGGGATCTTCAGACATGAATAATCCTTTCAAATTAACTGACGAAAAGTTAATTGCTAGATTTCAAGATGGAGATATTAATGCCTACAACGAATTAGTCGATAGGTATAAAGATAGACTACTAAATTTTGTGTTTAGATATTTTAATAATAGAGAACAAGCTGAAGATGTGGTTCAAGATACACTTATTAAACTCTACACTCATGCAAGTTATTATAAGAATATTGCAAAATTTTCTACTTGGATCTATACCATAGCAAAAAATAATGCACTCACAGAGTTGAGAAAAAATAAAAGAAAACGAACTGATTCATTATGGACAAATGAAGGTAAGCCAATAGACATAGAAATGAAAGATGAATCATTGGAACGAGCCGTACATAATAAGATAGCAGTTGAAGAATTGAATAAATATTTAGATGAAATACCTGAAAATTTTAGAATTGCAGTTGTAATGAGAGATTTCCAGGAACTTTCTTATGAAGAAATAAGTAAGATACTTGAAATACCAATTGGAACTATCAAATCGAGAATTAATCGAGGAAGAATTCAGTTGAGTGAAAAAATGAAACATTTTAAGGAACAGTAAATGGATTACAATAAATTTGAAGATAGAATTTCTCGCTGGATTGAGAATGATATGGATGTGAAAGAAAGAAGAGAATTTGAAAGATTCTTATCAGATCATCCAGAATATCAATTAAAAGTAGAGGAAGTACGTAATGCTATCTCAACAATGAACCAAGCTCCCGATTTAAAGGTTTCATCTGATTTTGATAGAAAGCTTAATCAGAGAATAGGCACATTAAGTTTGAGTAAGAGTGCTAAAAAAAGCATTTTTGGTTTTTCTAATCAAAACTTTGCATACCTTACTCTTGCTCTAGGAACAATTTTTCTTTTAACCTCTTTTTTAATGCAGTCTAATTCTACATACATGTTTGCAGATCAAGAATTAGATAAAGAGCAGCTTATCAGTCCTTCAGACTCTTTAGATTCCAAAGAAGAGATGAACGACATGAAGCAAATAGACCTTTTGAATGATATTGATGGATCTTTTGTAAACGATCAAGAATACTAGTATAATAGCAAAATTATATTATTTATCTAGTTTGGTTTAACAAAATTGAATATATCCATACTCCTATGTAATTTTCATCCGTATGTTTAAAAAATCTAATATCGTCATATTGTCATTGATTTTTGTATGGAGTTGCAGTATTCCAAGTACAAATATTCAAATAGCTTCAGATTCTATTGAAATTAAGACAGATAAACTTGTTGAAGAAGATATACAGGATCTGTCAGGTATTCAATTTTTTATGGACGGTATGATGTTTATGGAACAGGGTGAATATTCAAGGGCAATTATCGAATTTCAAGAAGCCATTGAGAAAGGATCTAATTCAGCAGAAGTATATCATTCCATTTCTGAAGGATATTGGATGATTCAGAAATACGAAAAAAGTATTAGCTATGCTTTAAAAGCGATAGATAAAGATCCTATAAGTTCAGATTACAAAATATCTTTAGGAAAAAAATATATTGCTTTGAATGACCTTGAATCATCACTTGATATTTTTGAAGAATTAGCTAAAACTGAAACTGACAATGCTGAAATATTATTTATTATTGGTGACTTAAAATCAGAATTAAATGATATAGATGGCGCTTTGATATATTATCAAGAAGCTTATAAAAAAGATGATAGTCTAACCTTAGCACTAGAGGTAGCTGCTAACTTGGCAATTGACTCGAACCATAGAGATAAGACGCTTATTATTAAAAAACTATTATTATCAGATCCCGTTAATCCTGAGTACTTAAAATTATATATTGAATCAATATCACAAACAAATAGTTTAAATGAAATAGAGTCTTTATTAAGCAATGAAGAACTACAATCAAATCCATTTATCAATAATCTTTATAATCAGTTAGCATATGAATATTTAAGAAATGGATACTATAATAAATCTGAAGAGTTTTTTGAAAAATCACTAGAAATAAATAATACAGATCGATTTGCATTATATTATTTATCCACATTATATCGAGAATCTGGAAAATTTGATCAATCTATAGAATTGTCTGAAAAACATATTATTTCTTATCCTAAAGATAAGGAGGGATATATAAATAAAAGTATTTCATTGCTAAGTCTGCAACGATTTGACACAGTTGTCGAGGAGCTTTCAAATGCATTAAAAATATTCCCCGAAGATTTTGAAGTAAATTATTTCCTAGGTCTAGCATATTATTCATTGAAAGAATTTGATAGCGCTGAAGATTTTTATAAAAAAGCTTTATCCCTTGATACGGATTCTATACCAGCGATGCACGCATTAGCTATGGTATATGATCAGAACAAAAAGTGGAATCAGTCAGATAAGCTTTATACAGATTTGATTACACTTAACACTAATGATGCTCAAGCTTATAATAACTATGCATATAGCTTAATAGAGAGAAATGAGGATGTAGAATATGCGCTAACGCTTGCAAAGAAAGCAATTGAGCTTAGTCCAAAAACATCATCCTATTTAGACACAATTGGCTGGATATATTTTAAGCTAAATGATTTTGATAAAGCGAAAGAATTTATTGGAGAGGCTATAGTATATGATGAAACTAGCTCTGTAGTACTTGAACATTATGGAGATGTGCTTATAGAATTAAATGAAATAGATGAAGCATTGATTTTTTACAAAAAGGCTCTTGAGCTTGATAAAAAAAATATAAAATTAGCAGAAAAAATTTCAAATCATAATTCTAGAGTCCCAAATGAATAAATGGAAAATATTTATATTTTTAATTTTTGTTAGTTGTTCGTCTAATAAAAATTTTGTTTCTATCGATAGTGGAAATCATGCGACTATTGAAGTTTTAGAAAAAAATTATTCTAGATCTTTTGGATCAGGGAAGTTAATAGGAAAAGGAAAGTCAAATTTTTCATCTAACTTTGTTTTCGAATCAAAAGATGACTTCTCATATATTGTTTTTAAGGATATTATTGGTAGAAAATTGTTCTTAGTTGAAATTGATGGAGAAAACACACGATATGTTGATATGAGAAAGAATAAAGAAATAGATATAGAAGATTTCAATAAATTTTTGCCTATAGCTACAAAATTTGATTCAAATACTTATAAAAGACTATTATGGGGTACTCCGAACGTCTTTAAAGATCTGCAGATTAAAACCAAAAATATTTTTTTGATATCAACAAAGTTAATTAGTATCGAAGGTAGTAACTTCTTGAACGAGCTAACATTTTCTTTAAACAATGATAAACAAAAATATACAATACTTTTTACAAGAAGAAATTTTGAGATATAAATGAAGCTATCTATTATTATCCCGATGTATAATGAGCAAGAGTCTTTAGATAGCTTATTCGTAGAGCTATCAGATTTGTTCGGTCAGGAAGCTGAAACTGAGATTATTTTTATAAATGATGGATCTTCAGATAATACTCTAAATATTCTTGAATCTAAAATTAAGAATTACCCTACTTGGAGTATAATCAACCTATATCGTAACTATGGAAAGTCTGTTGCTCTGCAAGCGGGATTTGATAATTCTAAAGGCGAAATTATTGCTACGATGGACGCAGACCTTCAAGATAACCCGAAAGAAATTCATCGTTTAATCGAAGAGCTTGAGCAGGGGTTTGATGTTGTTTCAGGCTGGAAAAAAAATCGAAAAGATCCTTTAGAGAAAAAAATTGCATCTAAAATTTTTAATTTTTTTGTCCGAGTTTTTAGCGGACTTAAAATACATGACTCTAATTGTGGAATAAAAGTCTTTAAAAGAGAAGTGACTGAGATGCTCACGTTATATGGTGGAAGACATCGATATATACCTTTATTAGCTCATCAAAAGAAATTTTTAATATCAGAAGTTGTTGTAGATCATAGAGAAAGAGAATTTGGTATTTCTAAATATGGTGTAAAGCGCTACTCAGATGGATTTTTTGATTTTTTAACAATTTTGTTTTTAGGTAAATACATGGATCGTCCACTACACTTTTTTGGATCCCTAGGATTTGTTTCGGTATTACTTGGAGTGGGGATTGAAAGCTATGTTTTATACTTGAAGTATATTTTATTTGATTCATTTCAGCAGCATATAGCTCTAATAATTTTAGGAGCAATTTTAATTATTGTAGGACTCCAACTTTTTACTTTTGGTTTAATGGGCGAGTTAATAGTTAATAAAAAATATAAAGATAGAAATTATATCAAAGAAATAATTGAGTAGTCGATTAAAGATTGTTACTATAGGGCCATTTCCACCTCTTAGAGGAGGAATTGCTGATTTTCATGAATCTCTTGTCAATCAAATAAGCAAGAAAAGCGATGTGATAGTTTTAAATTTTAAGTATTTATATCCTAAAGTCTTATTTCCTGGAAAGTCTGAATATGGTACTAATAAAAGCAGTTTTGAAAATGTGAATACAATTCTGAATCCTTTAAATATTCTCAGTTGGATAAAAGGAAAATCTTTAATTAGAAAAAATAATACAGATAAACTAATTATTTCCTACTGGAGTTTCTTTTTTATTCCAGTATATATGTTTTTACTAAGTGCGGTAAAAAAGGGGAATAGATATGTTTTATTCCATAATGTCATCTCACATGAAAACAGACCTTTTGAGAGATTCCTACTTAAATCTTTTATTAAAAGAATTGATCATTGTATTGTTATGAACAATTATAACAAAAAATTAATCTTACAAATAAACCCAAGGGCTAGTATCATTAATAATTATCATCCACTATATGAACTACCTTATAGAGATAATTCAAGTAATAATTACAAAGCAGATTTAAATATAAAGACAAAAAAGACTATTTTATTTTTTGGTCTTATTAGGGAGTACAAAGGGTTAGATCTATTAATAAATGCTATTGGATTAAGTAAAAATAAAATTAAAGATTTGAAAGTTTTAGTTGTTGGTGAAAATTATGAGTCACTAGAAAAGTATCATAAGATGATTAGAGCTCATAATATGGAAGACTCCTTTACTTTTATTAACAGCTTTGTTGATAAAGATGATATTAAAAAATATTTCTTATCTTCAGAATTAGTTGTTCTTCCTTATAAGTCAGCATCCCAGAGCGGAGTACTTTCTTTGGCATATAACTTTAATCGCCCTGTAATTACTACAGATGTTGGGGGATTATCTGACTATGTGTTTGATAAAAAATCTGGATTTATTGTAGAGCCTAATTCCGAGGATATCAGCGAAAAAATTAATATGTTTTTTGATAACAATTTATTTGAGAAAATGAGCGATTTCATAAAAGATAATAAAAAAATATTTTCATGGAAATCATTTGAGAAGAAATTGAAATTGTATGAATAATAATAAAGTAGAAAGTCCAAAAATTTATCTAATTGTCCTTAATTGGAATGATAAAGAATTAAGTAGAAAATGTTTATCTTCAATTGAGAAAGTATCATATCCAAATTATGAAGTTTTAATTGTTGATAATAACTCTGAAGATGGGTCAGTTGAATTTTTTAAGAATCATTTTCCTGATTATGATATTTTAGCTCTTGAAGATAATTTAAAATATGCTGGCGGCAATAATGCTGCTGTTGATTATTTAAAGCCCAACCAGGATGACTTCTTAGTATTTATTAATAATGACACTATTGTAAGCTCAGATTTCTTAGATCATTTGATTGACCCATTTTTAAATGATCCTAATTGCATCATTACTGTACCTAAAATTCTTTTTGCAATGGATATTAATAAAATATGGTATGCTGGTGGGTTAGTAAATATGTGGAAAGGAACAATAAATCATATTGGTATAAGAAATTTTGATGCACCTCGATACTCTTTTATGATGGAAACCGATTATGCTACAGGATGTTGCCTATGCATTAGCTATACTGACTTCAAAAAATTGAACTATTTTGATACTACATTTAATATGTATTGCGAGGATGTAGATTTGAGTATAAGAGCAAAAAAAATGAATAGAAAAATTGTATATAATCCTAAATCAATTATACTACATAGCGTCTCACAATCCTTGGGAGAAAATTCGTTAAAAAAAATAAGAAATAAATTATCAGGACAAGTAAAACTATTTTGGAAACATGCATCAGGTTTACAGATAATAACATTAACTTTTCATTGGTTATTGTTTTATTTGCCAGTAGGATTTTTAAAACTGATTTATTTTAAATTAAAAGAAAAATGAAAGAACAAAATTTAGGTAAGAAAGTTGCTAGTGAGGCTATTACATCATTTGGGGGAATGAGCGTAGGATCAGTTTTTCGCTATTTATTTTCAATTTTTATGGCTAGATGGCTAGGTCCTCAAATGTTAGGTCTATATTCGCTCGCTAATGCAGTGACTCGCATAGGGGAAATATTTGCTATGATGGGTCTTGATAGCGGAGTACTAAGGTTCGTCAGTAGAGAAGATAGAAATAGTTCAAACGCTGAAGATATTATTTATTCATCTATTAAAATGGGATTAGTCTCAAGTATAATTCTAGGAACAACTCTATTTTTTTCGGCAGAATGGATTGTATTAGAATTCTTATCAGAAGATCCTTTTTTAATTAAGATTATCAAATTTTACGCTTTCACGTTACCCTTTACAGTAATAACATTAATTGCATCATTTGCTACTCAAGGATTCAAGATATTAAAGTATAAGATTTTTGTTAATCAAATTATAAATCCTGCTGTACTATTAGTTTCGATGATTGCTTCCTATCTAATATTTGGAGCAAAATTAGCAATTCTGATACCTACATTTTTATCTGCATTTATAGGCATGATTTTTATATTATCATTCTTAAGAAAATTTATAACTCTAGATATTAAAAAAATTATATCCACTCCATTTAATACAAAGATTTTAAAATTCTCTATTCCGCTAATGTTCGTTTCAGCAATTGGAATTATTATGCATTGGATTGATATATTAATGCTAGGAATCTTTTCTGATGCAAATGCAGTAGGCATGTATCACCCTATTGAAAGAACCGCTGGTCTTATTAGAATGATATTATTTGCATTCGCAGGTATATTTGCTCCTTTATTTTCACAATATTTTTATGAGGATAATTCAGAAAAAATGAAAGAGATTTATCAATTATCGACAAAATGGATATTTGTAGCATCGTTACCACTATTTATTTTTTTAATGTTATTTTCTAACCAAATGTTAATGTTATTTGGTAGTGCATTTGATAATGGGCTAGCATTGAAGATTCTAGCAGCTGGCATAATGATTCAGGCTTTTTTTGGTCTCGGTTCTTCATCATTAACAATGAGTGGTTTTTCAAATCTAAATCTTTTAAATGTATTAGTGGCTTTGGCTGTGAATATTATTATGAATATTATTTTAATTCCTGATTATGGTATTGTTGGAGCAGCTTTAGCGACTTCCATCGCCTTATTGATAATAAGCTGTCTTAGATTCTTTGAAAATTACTACATACTAAATTTAAATATTTTTTCAATGAAGCTAGTTAAGCCTGTAGTATCTGGAGCTTTGACTGTAGGGCTAATTTTTCTTTCAAAACAATATATACTCGGCTTAGTAGATTATTCATCATCACTTCTAAGTCTTGTGTTCTATCTTTTGTTATCCATTATTATTGTATTTATTGGATACTTCTCTTTTTATATAATTTTGGGTATAGATAAAGAAGATAAAGACATGGTTGACAGTTTAAAGAAAAAAATATTTAATAAATCATGAACAAATACTTATTGATTCTCATTTACGCTCTAAGCGTTATTCTGTTTTTCTATCCAGTAATTTTTTATAATAATATGTTTGGATCAGGGGATACTCTTAATCCATATTCTGTGAATCATATATTAGATATTTATAAGTCAAAGATTGGTCATTGGCCTTTATGGCAACCATGGATTTTTTCTGGTATGCCAACTATGGAAGCTTTTACATATGTTAATGAATTATATTTTCCAACCAGACTGATGATTGGTCTTGGAGTTTCTGATATTAATATCCAATTGATTCACCTTATCTTTACTGGATTTGGAATGTACTTATTTTTAAATCAATTTAAGATTTCAAAATCGATATCATTCTCAATTGGCCTACTTTGGATGCTCAATCCTTATATGATAACAATGATAGTTTTTGGTCATGGCAGTCAAATGATGACTGCAGCCTATATCCCTTGGGTTTTATATGGTGTTAACAGATTAAAAGATTCCATATCGATTGAATCTCTAGCTCTGCTTGCAATCTTAATAGGATTTCAGTTACAGAGAGGTCATGTACAGATCGCATATTATTCTTGCATGCTAGCAGGAGCATATTTTCTTTATTCTTTGATTCAAAAAAAAGATAATAAAAAAAAGTATCTATTATATTTCATGCTTTCTTGTGGGCTTGCGTTTTTACTGGCGTCACACATTTATTATCCATCTCTAGATTATCTAAGTAATTCCATTAGATCCGGAGGAGAGAATCATTACCAGTATGCAACTAATTGGTCTATGCATCCAAAAGAGTTATTAACATATATTCTTCCTTATTATTATGGTTTTGGAGGATCATCTTATTCTGGGTATATGCCTTTTACTGATTATCCAAATTATGTCGGATTCTTTGTACTGATCTCTGCTCTATATTCTTTAGTCAAAATCAATACAAAGAAAATTTTCTTTGTAAGTATTTTACTTTTATCAGTTTTACTATCTTTTGGAAAATATTTTAATCTTATCTATGATTTCTTTTATTCTTTCTTCCCTTATTTTAGCAACTTTAGAGTACCAAGTATGATTCTTATCATATCAAACTTTAGCTTATACATACTTGCTGCTTTTGGTTTAAAAGACATAATCAAAGATTTATTAAGCATAGATAAACTCAAAAAATTTGAATCAAAAACTATTGTATTTGTATTCTTATTGATATCTATAATTGATATTTATAGAATTGATAAAAATATCATTTCTCCTCCTGAAAAAAGCTCACAAAAATCACAAATAATATCTACAGAAAAGTTCAATTCTTTTTTTGAAGAGGACGATGCAATTAGGTTTTTAAAAAAAGATTTAGATCTATATAGAATTTATGCTGCAGGTGAACTATTTCAAGATCCTAAATTAAAGTTTCATGGTATCCAGTCTGTAGGAGGTTATCATCCTGCAAAATTTAGACACTATACAGATTTGCTAAATAACACTAACAACTTATTATCCATACCAGTGCTAAGATTTTTAAATGTTAAATACTTATTAAGTCCAGTTGAGCTAAATCATAAAGATTTTGAGCTATCAATGAATACCCCTTACAATTCTGCATTCGGTACAATTGATTTAAATATTTACAAGTTAAAAAATAATCTTCCAAGAGCTTGGTTTGTGAAAAATATTATTAAAGAAGATCAAAATTTGTATAACTACTTAACAGCTAGTGCTTTTGACTCTGAAAATATTGCAGTTGTTAAAGATATGGAGTCACAATCATTTTCCAAGGGAGAAGTTGTTACTTTACAATGGGATATCCATGAGATTATGATAGATGTTAATGTATCTTCAGAAAAGGCGTTTTTAGTTCTAAGTGAAATAAATTATCCAGAGAGATGGAAAGCAACTGTTGATAATAAAGAGGTTAATATATATCAAACTAATGGAGTACTTAGGGGTTTATTATTAAATGAAGGCACTCATTCTATCGTATTTAAGTATGATGATAGCCTATTTAGATCTCTGCTAATTTTTTCTAATATTTTATTATATGTAATATTATTTATCTTAATAAAACCTTTTCTAATGCGCTTGTTAAAAGAGCCTAGCTAAACTAACTTTGCTGTATGATAACAAATAAATTAATATTTCAACAATCTGAAGTGTCATTTTTTGACGCCTTTCTGGCGCAACTACCAATTTTTTTAATATTTTTAGTCTTGTACTACTTTATTTTAAGACCAAATAATAAAAAACAAGAGGACGTAAAGAACCTTCAAAAGAATTTAAAAAAGGGTGATAGTATTGTGACTATTGGAGGTATTCATGGAAAAATTCTTCAAGTAAGGAATAACAAGGCCACTATTCGCGTCTCTAATAATTCTGAGCTTACTGTAGATATTACAGCTGTATCTCGTTTAAAAAATTCAGAAAATAAAGAATAAAATGGCAGTTCAAAAAGTAGTTACTTATGGGCATAGAGCTTTACGAGAAGTGTGTACTGATATAACAGATTTTTCAAACGTAGACAGTCTAATTAATGATCTATTTGACACTATGTATGAATTTGATGGGATTGGATTGGCATGTAATCAGATTGGAATTAATAAAAGAATGTTTGTAGTAGACATAACCCATACTGAAGAATGTGATACACCTTTAGTATTTATGAATGGTAAAATCGAGGAAGGTACTGGTTCTTGTGTAGACTCAGAAGGTTGCTTGTCGTTACCTGAAATTAGAATTAAAGTCGAGAGATTCGATACAATTACTTATAGCTATGTTGATGAAAATTTTGAGAAATGCACCAAAGAGTTTTCTGGTATGTTAGCAACTGTAATTCAACATGAAAATGATCATTTAGATGGAAAGTTAATTACAGACTATGCTACTCCTACGGACCTTTTAAAGTATGATAAAGCACTGAAATTAATGAAGTCTAATAATGTCAGATAAATCTATTAAAATTATATTTTTTGGTAATACAGAGTTTTCTAATCCCGTTCTTATAAAATGCGCTGAATCTTATAATGTTTGTTCTGTGGTTACTAATCCATCAAAAAAAATGGGACGTGGCCAAAAATTTGTGGATACTCCAGTAAAAATACTTGCAAAAAATTATAAACTAGAGACAATTGAATGCGATAATCTTTTAGATGAAGGATTTATTAAAAAACTAAAAGATATGAATCCGGATTTATTTATTGTTGTTGCATACAAAATCTTACCAAAATCATTATTAAGCATTCCTAGGTATGGAGCTATCAATTTACATTCATCTCTACTTCCAAAATATAGAGGTGCTGCACCTATTCAAAGAGCAATACTAAACAAGGAGCAAATAACGGGTGTATCTACTTTTCTTATTGAACCTAAAGTAGATACGGGGAAAATCATTGAACAAGCAAAATGCAATATAGATGAAAATGATAATTATGGTATATTATCTGAAAAATTAAGTCATATTGGAGCAGATTTAGTTATCAGCTCAATAGATAAATATCTAAGTAAAAAAATCGAACCTTTTTTGCAAGATGAATCCTTGGTTACTTTAGCCCCAAAAATTACAAAAGAAGAATTTCTTATAGATTGGAATAATGAAGGATCAGATATAAATGCTCAAATTAAAGCATTTAGCCCTTATCCTGGTGCATATACTTTTCTTAACGGAAAGCGAATTAAATTTTTTCAATCAGAGCTGATAAATAGTCAGTTTACTAGTAAACCTGGACAGATTGATAGTATTACACCAAACTTTTTTGATATTGCATGCACTAAAGGATCTTTGAGAATTTATAAAGTACAAATAGAAGGAAAAAAGATAATGGATGCAAAAGATTTTATATTAGGAATGCCAACATTAAAAGATGGTAGATTTAGCTAAATGAAATTTTTTAAGCATATTTTGATTTTTATAAGTACAGGTTTATTTCTTGTTCTATTTATTAATTATTTATTGATGCCTAATTATATCAACCAAAGAAGTGTGATTGCAATACCCAATCTTGAGGGCTTGAGTGTTTTAGAAGCTGAGTCTATCACTAAATCTGAAGGTATTCAGGTTGTTGTTGCAGATACAATTTTTACAAATGATATCAACCCAGGAATTATTTTAGAGCAATTTCCAGCCGCAGGTAGAGAAGTTAAATTAGGTAGAGCAATTAAAATCAAGATTACACAATTCAATGAAAAAATATTAGTACCTGAATTACTGGGTAAGACCCTAAGGTCTTCTGAAATTGAATTAGATCAAATTGGAATTAATGTAGACTCTGTATATTATTCTTACAGCCCAAATTATCCTAAAGGTATTGTATCTTGGCAAAGTCCTGCACCATTAGATAGTATTAGAAAGGGGTTTGGAGTAAGACTTGAAGTAAGTACAGGTTTGGCTCCAAATGACTTTGTTACGATTCCTGACTTACAGGGTATTTTCTATAGCGAGGCTATTAAAAAAATTGATGAAATGGGATTGAAGGAAGGATCAGTAAAATTTATTAGTCAGGATAAATTCTTACCAAATACTGTATTGAATCAAAACCCGAAAGAGGGTACTAAAGTCTCTCAGAATAGCTCTATAAACTTAATTATTAGCAAATGATGATTTCTAAAGATAGCAGATCATTATTGAGTTTCGTCTTTATGATTGTAATAATGCTGTTTCTATATTCTTGCTCTGAATCTAAATCAGAGGAAATCGGAGAGGGAGTGGAAGAAGTTTCTTTTGATTACAGCTTACAATTTAATGATATAGATATAATGAGCGCTGACTCTCTTCGCTATCAATTAACATTTGATATGGTTGGTATAAAATCATTAAATATGTCAATTGAAATTAATGATATTCTATACAGTTCTTTTAATATTGCAAATATCGACTCTTCTGATTATGTGATAGATGGAAATCTTCCTTTAAATCAGCAAGGTATGAATATTAGAGTATCCATCATGCAAGACGATATTATAATGGCTGAACAGTACCATATGGTACCTAAAATCAGAGAAGTTGAAGTCCTTACAATTTCTAACAGTTCTAGAGATAAGTATTTTGACAATCTTTTTGATAAAAATAAATTGATAAATAATAAAAATATCATTTACGATAAATTTAAAAAATACGATTTTGCAAATACGGAAGTAATTATTCTCAATGATATAAACTCATTATCTGAAAAAATAATTGTTGAGCTCCAGAAATTTCTTTTAAATGAAGGATATATTTTTGTTTTTATGAATGATAATATCAAAGATAATAATGAGCTTTATTATAGTTTAGGCTTTCCTAAGGTTAAGGCTGTTCGAGGCTCATCAAGAAACCAGTTTTTTTCTCTAGAGGATAAAGAATTCTTAGAAAAACATGCATTTATTTCTACAGATTTAGTAAGTCAGTCTGAAATTTATAGATATTTTCAATTCAGAGAAGACGAAGAAGAATTTTCCAAAATTATGATTTCAACTGGCGATCCGCTCTTATTAGAAAAAGACGTTTTAGGAGGAAAGATATTTTTCTTAACTACCAAAAAAGATTCTGATTGGTCAAATAGATCTTTTGATCTGCTGTTAGATGATATTTTAAATAGAATATTTTTTCAAAGATTGATTACTGATGAGTCTTAAAAAAGAAAAAGTATTAATAGTAGCGCCTAGAATATGGAAAAGCGATAAGAACTACAATAACAGTATTGAAGAATTATCCTTACTAATAGACACTTTAGGATTAAAGGTGTGTGGTGTAATTGAGCAAAAACTAAATAGTATTAACCCTGCATATTTTGTGGGATCTGGAAAAGCAAAGCAAATCGTAGAGCAGGCAAAACTTCTAAAAGCAAATTATATCGTTTTTGATGAAGACCTAAGTCCCGTTCAAACAAAGAATTTCCAAAAATTAGATGAAAAAATGAAATTCATTGATCGAAGCGGAGTCATTCTTGAGATATTTTTCAATAATGCAAAATCAAAAGAATCTAAAACTCAGGTAGAGCTAGCTAGACTTCAATATCAATTACCCCGTTTAACTAGAATGTGGACTCACCTTGAGCGACAAATGGGTGGTTTTGGTACAAGAGCAGGAGCGGGAGAGACTCAGATTGAGGTTGATAGAAGAATTCTAAGAAAAAGAATATCAAATCTTAAAAAGAAGTTAAAGAGTATTGATTCTGAAAGAAGAGTTCAAAGCAAGAGGAGACAATCGTTCTTCAGAACATCATTTGTTGGGTATACTAATGTTGGAAAATCCTCTTTGATGAAGGCAGTTACTAAAAGTGATGTATTAATCAAGAATCAATTATTTGCTACCTTAGATACAACTGTAAGACGTCTATTTATTGGAAACTCTAATTATGTACTGATGAGCGATACGGTTGGTTTTATTCGAAACCTACCAAACAATCTTATTGCTAGTTTTAAATCAACCTTGCAAGAAGTTGTTGATTCGAATTTATTATTAATTGTTCTTGATGCAAGTTCTAAAGATCTACAAAATGAAATTGCTACAATAGAAAGTGTATTAAAAGAAATCGGTGCTAATCATATTGATTGCCAGTATATATTTAATAAAATAGATAAAGTAGATCAAGATAGAATAGCTTATTTAAAAAAATCATTTCCTGAAGCAATAATGGTATCTGCAACTCGAGCTCTACAATTATCGAATATTAAAGATATTATTACTGATAGTCATGAAGAGTGGTCTACTTCTCTAAAGAATCCATTGCACACGCAATAGTAGCGTCACCAGTCACATTGGTTGCAGTACGAATCATATCAAGAATTCTATCCACACCTAATATCAATGCAATCCCTTGACTAGGTACATTAATAGCTTCAAGAATAATGACTAGCATGATAATTCCAGCTCCTGGAACAGCAGCGGTTCCGATTGATGCCAAAACAGCTGTTGCAACGATCGTAAATTGATCAGCAAAAGTAAGATCCATTCCAATAGCTTGTGCTATAAATACAGCGGCAACTCCTTGATAAAGGGCAGTACCATCCATATTGATTGTAGCGCCTAAGGGTAAAACAAAAGACGATATTTCTTCTGATACATCTAGATCTTTTTCGCAACGTTTCATTGTTACTGGAAGCGTGGCTCCACTTGAGCTGGTTGAAAATGCTAATAGTTGTACCGGGGCCATAGATTTAAAAAAATGTTTTAAATCCATATTAGTAAACATCTTTAATATAGTAAGGTATGTAATACCCATATGTATGAATAGTCCTAAAACTACTACTCCCATATAAAACAGTAAGGCAGATAGTATGCTTCCAATTTGAGATACATCTCCAGAAACAGAACTAATAGTTTTAGCTATTAAAGCAAATACTCCATAGGGAGCAAAATACATTATCATCTCAACCAACTTAATAATCATTTGGTTTATACCTTCGAGGAAAGCTAATACGGGTTGAGAAAATTTTCGATCAATACCAATTAATGCAATTCCAAAAATGATGGATATAAATACTATTTGGAGCATGTTACTATTATTAGAAGCTGCTGAAAACATATTACTTGGAACCATATCTACTAATGGCTGTAATGGGCCTCTATTATTTTGTACAGAGCTTGCTAAGTCTTGCTTTGTAGCTGCAGTATTGCGATACTCTTCACTTAAAGTTTCTTGAAAGTTATCTGGAACAAGCGATCCAGGCTGAAGAACATTCACCAATATTAATCCTATACTTACGGCTACTGCTGTTGTACTAATGTATAGAGCAATTGTTTTCCAGCCAATTCTGGAAAGTTTTGTAGTATCAGAAAGAGAAGCAACGCCAGTAATAAGAGATGAAACTACTAATGGCACAGCAATAAGTTTTAAAAGATTTAAAAAAATTGTTCCGAATGGAGATATAAAATCTGAGGTAAAATCTGACCATCCATTGACAGCGCTAGCTATCCCATAAATAGTCCCTAAGACCAAGCCAATAATTATTTTCCAGTGTAATTGCATTAATTAAGAACAAATATATGGATTATGTTTAAATTATTTCAATGATTTATTATGTAATTATCGGAATCTATCTGATTGGGCTACTTTTAATTGGGCTCAGCAAATCAGATTCTATTAAAAACCAAGAAGACTTTGCAGTAGCTGGAAGATCTCTTTCTCCCTGGATATTAGTTGGAACAATGGCAGCAACTTGGATGGGAACAGGATCTGTATTGGGTAATGCTGGAAAAGCATTTGAGATAGGTGCAGCAGGATTTTTACTGCCTATTGGTGGAATGTTAGGTGTATTAGCATTAACAAAGATAGCAGGAAAAGCAAGAGCTTCTGGTAAATTGACTGTACCAGAAATTATCGGATCCAGATTTGGAGATACAGCAATGATTTTATCTGTTATAGCATTGCTTACTGCTTACTTGGTGATTGTTAGTTATCAGTTCAATGCTGGTGGAGCAGTAATTTATACTATTTTTCACGATAATTTAGGTTCAGCACTGACTTTAGACCAAGCAACAATAATAGCAGCGCTATTTATTGTTGCATATACAGTTTTGGCTGGTTTATTAAGTGTTGCATATACAGATGTTGCAAACGGAATTCTTATGATTACATGTTTTATTATTGCACTCCCAATTCTCTTTTTTCAAGCAGGGGGTTTTGATGGCATGTCTGCTGGCTTTGAAAGCAAGGGGATGAGTAATAATATGTCTGTATTTGGAGTACTTTCATTTAGAGATGTAATTAATTTCACTTTACCATCTTTTTTATTAATTCTTGGCGATGCAAATATGTATCAAAGATTTTTTGCAAGTGACTCAGTTGCTTCAGCAAAGAAAGCAACTTATCTATTATTTTTTGCGGTTGTAATTTTAGAGACCTTGATTATCGCTAATGCATGGATTAGCTCTAGTATGATTACTGATATTGCAAAAGAATCACATGTATTAATCTATGCAGCTTATAATTTCTTACCACCATTGGTTGGAGCTGTAATGCTAGCTACAATTATAGGTATTATTATTTCTACAGCAGATTCATTTTTATTAGTTCCGACAACAATTCTAATCAATGATATTTATTTAAGATATTCTAATAAAAAGTATTCAGATAAAGCAATTGTTACGCTTAGTAGAATATTAGTATTATTTTTAGGATTTTTCTCATATTGGGTCTCAAGAATGTTTGCTGCAGATACAACTATTTTTGAAAAAGCACTTTATGCATTTACAATTTACGGTACAGCAATCACTCCTACATTGTTAGCAGCGTTCTTTTGGGATAAAGCAACAAAGTATGGAGCCGTATGCTCAATTATATCAGGAATAGTTGCTACAGTTTATTTTGGAAACCAATGGAGTCTTGATGAAGCGGTAATTCCAGCTTTGGCTATTTCATCAGCTGCATTAGTTTTAATAAGCTATTTGACACAATCTGATTAGTAGATTTAAGTTAAAGTTTTTTGACTAGATGGTAATTTCTAAAGGCGGGCTATTAATGGACTCAATATTATCTTTAATATCAAAAGATCTTCTATAGTACTCAAAAGATTTTTTAGTGCCTTGCCAGTCGTCAATTCGACTGATGATAGTCATATTTTTATCAGCTACATTTGATGTACCTGTCACCACATGACCAGTAACATATTTAATATTAGATCTTTTTTGTGACCAACTAAGGTATACTCTTTTTAACATTCTTGCGTAGCCGTTAGATTTATATTTTTCCATGATTACGAAAGCATAGGTATATAACGTATTATATTTACCAAAGTTTTCATCATTTACTGCCCATGATTCTTGGCGTAATTCTTCTAATGGAATCCCAATAATGTAACCAATGATTTCATCTTGGTATCGTGCAATGAAAGGTAAAGATTTTTCAGTATTGAAATACTTTTGTATAGTATCTTTTGTTAAGACAGCTTGCCTGCCATATTCTTTAGCTAAATGCAAAGATATTTCTATAAGCTGGGGATAGTCTTCACGTCCAACCTTTTCAACTTTTTCAATTTGAAAAACATTTGTTGAGGCAATAATTTTTGTTTTTGATGAGTTTTCGGTATTGTGCATTGTGATGAATATTAAAAATTTTTCAATCTAGTATGAAGGCATTTGTTTGATAATGTTAATTAGGTTAAATTTCACCGATGAATTCTTTTAAAGAAAAACTACACAATACAATAAAAGCAAAAAACTCCAATCTATGTGTCGGCATTGATATTGATAAAAAATATTTTAACTCGGATGTTTCAATTGAAGAGCTTAAAGATTATTCTTTTAAGATTGTATCTGCAACGAAAGATGTGGCAGCTGCCTATAAGCCAAATCTTGCATTTTTTGAAGAGTGGGGATCCCAAGGTTTTTTATGGCTTGAAGAATTAGTCAAAGAGATTGGAAGTGACCACATTATTATAGCTGATGCTAAAAGAGGTGATATTGGAAATACAGCAAATCATTATGCGAATGCATTCTTTAGTCATTTTAATTGTGATGCTATAACAGTAAATCCTTATATGGGAGAAGAGGCTATTGAGCCATTTTGTTCTCGTGAAGATAAAGGAGTTTATGTTCTTTGTAGGACTTCAAATCCATCCGCTAGCTATATACAGGAAGATATTTTTGACAAAGTAATTGAGTTATCAAAAAATATGAATAGGTATAACAATATTGGTTTAGTTGTTGGAGCTACCAATAGCAAAGCAATGAGTGAAGTAAGAAATACAAACAATTTGCCCTTTCTAATTCCTGGTATTGGAGCACAAGGTGGTAGCCTTGAAGATGTTATTAAGATTAATAATAATTTTGCAGAATCAACCTTGATTAATGTGTCTAGATCTATAATTTTCGCTGGAGATAATGATTATCAAAGTATTCATGATGCTGCACATAATTTTGCAAATCAAATGAGGTTGCACTTTGAACGATAAAGACTATATAAAGATTTTTGAAGACACTGAAGCACTAATGTATGGACATTTTGTGTTATCATCCGGAATGCATAGTGATGCTTATTTCCAGTGTGCTAAAGTATTACAATATCCTAAATACTTGTCATTATTTGCAGATATTTTATCATCTCACTTTGCAGATATTTCAATTGACAAGGTGATTTCTCCTGCAATCGGAGGTATTGTTTTAGGTACAGAGGTCGGAAGACAACTAAGTAAAAGAACAATATTTTCAGAGAGAGTTGATGGCGAGATGCAACTTAGAAGAGGATTCGAAATAAAGCCCGGTGAAAAAATTCTTATTATTGAAGATGTGCTTAGTACGGGAGGATCCATTAAGGAAGTATCCAAACTAATCAATCGACATAAAGGGGATATCGTAGGTATTGGTATTATTGTTGATAGGAGTATTACTCCTGTTCATTTACATGATAATTTTTTTGCAATTACTAACCAAACTGCAAAAATATTTGATAAAAATAATATTCCTGATCATATCAAGGATATTCCAGCAATTAAACCTGGAAGCAATATAGTTGCTTCCGATACAGTCTAGCGAGAATAAATGTACAAAAATTTAAAAATTGGTTTAGCCCTTGGTGGCGGTGGAGCAAGAGGTGCATGTCACATAGGAGTATTAAAGTCTCTAGAACGAAGAGGTATTATACCTGATATTATATCTGGTACTAGTGCTGGGTCAATGATTGGTGCAATGTATGCATCCCACGCAAGCGCTGATATTGTAGAAGAAAAATATACTGAACATGTTAATGGGGAAGATTTTAAAGATTTAGGATTTAGATATATACCTAATAACGAAAAAGATGATTCAGTTTTTTCTCAAGTATTTAAGCAAATGAAAAATCAGTATATATTAATGGTAAGTTCAACGAGAAAGTCCTTGGTAAAGAATGAAAGATTAGCAAAGGCTGCGAATAATCTTTTTGAAAGCAATCAATTTGATGATTTAAAAATACCTTTAATTGTTACTGCTACCGATCTTATTTCTGGAAAGCCAATGCTTTACAAAGCTGGCAATGTTGTTGATGCTGTTGTTAAAAGTTCATCTATTCCTGGATTTGTAGAACCAACATATATTGATAATAGAATGCTTCTTGATGGTGGAATTGTTTTTCCAACACCTGTTCCTCCATTAGTAGGTGAGTGCGATTTTATCATAGCAGTAAATATTAGTAGATCATTCAATACTAGCGAAGAGCCTGATAATATCTTTGAGATTACTAATCGAGCTAGAGATATATCTACCTTGCATCTAAACTCATATTTACTAAAGCAGTCTGACTTTGTCATTAGTCCGGAACACGAAGATGTACATTGGTCTGCTTTCGATAGAACGGAAGAGTTTATTGAAAATGGATATAATGCAGCAGAGTCTGAAATGGAAAAATTATTAATTCAATTAGATTCTATAATAGAAAATAGCGTTGAGACTCCTAAAGAAACATTTTGGAGCAAATTAAAGAAAAGATTATCTTCGTAGCACATTCAATGAAAAAAATAATCTCAATATTAGCATATTTCACTATTTTATTTGGTCAATTTAGCGATCCCGCTGAATTTAAATTCAACATCAACAATACCAATCAAGGTGAAGTAGTTGTATTGGAAGTTCAGGCAAATATAGAGAATGAATGGCATATTTATGCAATTTATGATGTTCCTGAAGGACCAAAACCTACAGTTATTAATGTAGTTTCAGATCAAATTGTTAAAACAGGAAAAGTTATAGAACCAGATCCTATTGTAGCTTATGATGAAGGATTTGATAACATTACAAAATATCATGAAGGCAGCCCATTATTTAAAGTGCCTATTATCATAGATAAAAATTTATCGAACGGAACATATTTATTTGATGTAACTGTAGAATACCAGGTTTGTACGGGAAATTTATGTTATCCCCCTAATGAGTTTAGCGGTACTGTTGAATTTGTCTTAGAGAGTGGTAATATAAGAGAGCAGTTTACTATTGATAATTTTGATTTCTCAAAAGAGTCTGTATTTAACCGCCTTGAACTTGACGATTCTGATATTGGAGGATTCCTCTTTATTTCATTAATTATGGGATTTGCTGCATTGTTAACACCATGTGTTTTTCCAATGATACCTATTACTATTTCTTTCTTTTTGAAGAGAGGAGAAGATAAAAAAACTTCGCCAATTAAAGATGCCTCAGTTTATATGCTTGGTATTGTTATGACTTTTACATTGCTAGGCATGTTATTAGCTATATTTCTGGGTGCTTCAGGAGCAACACAGCTTGCTGCTAATCCTTATGTAAATTTATTTATTGCCTTTTTATTCATTTATTTTGCTTTTTCACTCTTTGGCTTTTATGAAATTGAGATTCCACAATCATTAAAGCGCTTCTCACTAGAAAGAGAAAGTTCCGAAGGATATGCAGGTATTCTATTCATGGCATTAACTTTTACACTGACTTCTTTTACATGTACAGTTGCATTTATGGGTACAATCTTAGTTGCTGCATCACAAGGTGATTGGTTTTGGCCTATTATAGGGATGCTAGTATTTAGTCTAGCTTTTGCATCACCTTTCTTTTTCTTAGCTCTTTTCCCACATTATTTGAAAAAGCTACCTCAATCAGGTGGGTGGTTAAACTCCGTAAAAGTAATTATGGGTTTTCTTGAAATAGCAGCAGCTTTTAAATTTATAAGTAACACAGATTTAGTATGGCAATGGGATATTTTTACATATGAGATAGTACTTTATTGTTGGGCCCTTATTATGCTCCTATGTGCTTTTTATGTTATAGGAATTTTTCGCTTTAAACATGATTCTAAGGTAGCAGTTTCATATCAAAGAGGAATAGTCTCTTCAGTATTTTTATTATTAGGTCTTTATCTTTTATCGGGAAATTTTGGATATAATATTAATGGAACAATTGAGTCTTATCTTCCTCCAAAAAAAGTCAAATCAAATTTGAATTGGGTAAATTCTTTGGATGATGCATTTATTTTAGCGAACCAGAGTGATAAAAAAATATTTATAGATTTTACGGGAGTTACATGTACCAATTGTCGTTGGATGGAAACAAATGTATTTGCAAAGAAATCAGTTGAAGAGATAATGTCTAATTTTGTTTTAGTCAGCCTTTATACTGATTCTGGAGATAATTATCTAGAAAAGAGAGATTATCAAATTAATCGATTCAAAACAGCAGCATTGCCTTATTACGTTATTTTAGATAAAAATGATTTAGTAATTGGAGAGTTTCCTGGTATGACTAGAGACGTTGAAGAGTTTAAGAGATTCTTGCAAGAAGGCTTAAAATAAATGTGGAACTTATTATGTATGTTATCATTTAAATAAAAAAAGATGAAAAGAATACTAATAATATTAATCGCATCATCATCCTTATTTGCTCAAGGATCTATGTTTAAGCAGTTCAGCAATTCATTTGCTGATATCGCTGAAAATGTAAATGAGTCAGTCGTTACAATTACAACTACTAATAAAGTAACTATGGATGAAGATGTACAAAATTTCTATAGATACTGGGGTAGATCTCTTCCAGAAGAATTTGAAAGTAAGTCACTAGGATCGGGCGTGATTGTAGATGAAGACAATGCCTATATTGTTACGAATCATCATGTGATTTTTGATGAAAGAAATGATAAGCCAGTTGATCAAATCATGGTAGAATTAATGGACAAGAGAGTCTTTGAAGCTACGGTCGTAGGTTTGGATCAAGGTACAGATTTAGCTGTCTTACAAATTGAAGCAGATAACATTAAGGCAGTTCCAATTGGCGATTCTGAGCTAGTTAGAGTAGGGGAATGGGTGCTTGCCATCGGAAGTCCTTTTTCAGCTAATTTGAGTCACACTGTTACCGCAGGAATTATTAGTGCTATGGGAAGAAATAATGTTATGAGAGGTAACGATACATATCAAAACTTCATTCAAACAGATGCAGCTATTAACCCAGGAAATAGTGGTGGAGCATTACTAAACATGAGTGGAGAGCTCATTGGAATTAATGCAGCAATAGCTTCAGGAAGCGGCAGATCTAATGCTGGAATCGGATTTGCAATTCCATCAAGCATTGTTACAAAAGTAATGAATGACTTAATTTCAAAAGGATATGTAGTGCGTTCTTTCTTGGGTATTTATATGCAAGATATAAATGAAGATCTTTATGAAACTATGAATCTTGAATCTAGAAAAGGTACAATTGTCAGTGATATTGTTGAAGGAAGTCCAGCTGAAAAATCTGGCCTAGAATCAGGAGACGTTATTATTGCTTTTGAAGGCAAAGAAATTACAAATGGCGCTGCATTGAAAAAT
>Ga0257114_1000302_pt1 | contig 38204 bp, 30 predicted proteins | sample SI112_10mmetaG_FD_190149 | JGI IMG/M metagenome (GOLD analysis project Ga0257114, IMG submission 190149) | Marine microbial communities from Saanich Inlet, British Columbia, Canada - SI112_10m | ecosystem: Environmental > Aquatic > Marine > Inlet | place: Canada: British Columbia | collected...
ATTATCTAATTTATAGATTTGAAACTGTTTAATTTTGTTATTTTTGCCAAAGTTTAGCAAAGTTATTTTATAAAATTTTGTTTGAATTTATTTGATAAAAATAGCCAGAAAAGCTTGATTTATCTAGCTTTTTTGCTTATTATTGATATATTAAATTCAAATAAAATATATAATTATGGCAACCCAGCAATCATTTTTTTCATTAGCAATTTCTGGTAGAAAATTAAGAGCGGAGAAGTTTCTTAATCAAATGACGGATATTATTCCATGGCAAAGATTGATTGATAAGATAGAGCCTTTTTATCCTAATGGTACTAGTGATTACGGTGGCAGGAAGGTGACAGATTTATTATTAATATTTAAGATTCATTTGTTACAGCAGTGGTTTGGTCTTAGTGATCCAGCTATGGAGGATGCTATATATGATAGAATAAGTTTTCAAAAATTCTTAAATATTGATATTGGTATTGATAATGTTCCGGATGAGACTGTGATATTGAGATTCCGTCATTTATTGGAAAAGCATAATTTATCGTCGATTATATTTAACGAGGTAAATTCATATCTTGAAGAGAATGATCTTTTGTTGAAGGAGGGTACGATAACTGATGCGACATTAATATCTGCTCCAACTAGTACAAAAAACAAGAAGAGGAAAAGGGACCAAGAGATGTCTTCTACCAAGAAAGGGAAGAATTATTATTTTGGCATGAAGTCTCATATTGGTGTGCAAACTAAGGGTAAGCCAATTATTCATTCTATTGTCACGACGACAGCTAAAGATCATGATTCTACTAAAACAGAGGAGTTATTACATGGTGATGAAACTTCTTTATTTGGTGACAAGGCCTATGATGATAAGGCAATAAAAAGATTTTGTAGGAATCACAATATATTTTATGGTATAACCAATAGAGCTAAATCTAACAAAAAACTTTCAAATAAGCAAAAAAAGAGGAATAAACAATTTTCATCAGTTCGAGCTAAAGTTGAACATCCATTTCAAATTATAAAGCATCTTTGGGGCTATAGAAAGGTTAGATATAATGGTTTACAAAAGAATACTAATCAATTACAAATGCTATCATCCCTTGCTAATCTCTATATGGTTAGAAAAATACTACTCAATACAGCGTAACAAGGGATAAATGTGTCTAATTTAGCCAAAAATGGTAAAATTAGACAAGAAACTAGAGAAATTACCACAAATAATGCCTAAATTAAATAGGAAAATCAGAGGTTCCAAAAAACACCACAAAAAATAAAAAACTACTTCAAAAAAGAATGTGTTAAATATACAATGTAAATATTAAAATAATTTATGATTTGGTTAATACTTCCCAAAATGAGGTTTATATACCAATTTTAAAAATTCTTCCTGTAATATTTTTTGGAATTTTTCTTTATCAATTTTAGCTCCTAATTTTTCCATAGAAGTAACACCAAATTCCTTAATACCGCATGGTATAATATCATTAAAATATTCTAAATTAGGATTAATATTTATAGCAATTCCATGATAAGTTACCCATTTTTTTAATTTAATGCCAATGGCAGCTATTTTTTCTTCACTATGATTATTTTTAACCCAAATACCCACACGATCCTTTCTAATTTCACCCTTAATACTGCATTTATCTAAGGAATTTATAACCCAATTTTCTAATAAATTAATAAATTTAGAAATATCTGGCCTATTAGGAGAGAATAGTTCTTTTAAATCCATCATGATATAAATAATTTGCATACCGGGGCCATGATAGGTATATTTGCCTCCCCTATTAGTTTTAAAAACAGGAATTTTAGGATTCAGCAAATCGCTATCCTTAGCACTAATGCCTGCAGTATATAAGGAAGGGTGAGAAGTGAACCAAATGAGATTATTAGCTTTTTTTTCTATAATATCCCTATTTCTTTTTTCCATAAATTTTACCGACTCTTCCAGTGATATTTCTTCCTTATCTATCTTCCATTCAATTTGCATTGTTTTTCCTTGATAATAAAATTATTTTAATTTATCATAGCCTATTCTTTAAAAAATAATTTTGTTTCGGCTGGTCCGATAAAATTTAACAACATATATGAGCGTAAAATTAAGATTAGCTAGAGGTGGTAGAAAAGGAAAGCCTTTTTATAAAATTGTTGCTGCAAATATTACAGCCTCAAGAGATGGTAAATTTTTAGAAAAAGTTGGCTATTTTGACCCACTTCTAGATTCTGATAATGAAAAAAGATTAGTAATTAACAAGGAAAGAGCTGAATATTGGCTAAAAGTTGGTGCTATACCTACTGATAGAGTAGCTAATTTATTAATTTCTTTGGGTGTTGCAGGTTCTGAAAAATATAAGCCAGAATTCATAAAAAGAGATAAGGGCTATCGTGCTAAAGCAAAAGCTTTGGAAAAAATGGAAAAAGAGAAGGAAAAATTGGAAGCCCAAAAAGCTGCTAAAGAAGCAGAAAATAGTGAAGCAAAAATAGAAGGAGCTGCTGAATAATTTTCATTAACTCCCCCTAAGGAGTAAAAAGCAATAAAATCGCTTTGGTGAAAGTAGTTGCAACATATATCCAATTAAGTAAAAAATATGCAATTTTAACTTAATTGGCTATAAAATAAAATTTTTCCTATTTTCCTTCAACACAATAAAATTCTTATAATAACAATTCATGTTATTTTTATATCAATTATTATCAATCATACTATCTCCAATAATTGATATTTATTTCCTAATTAGAATCATCAAATCTAAAGAACATAAATCTCGTTTTTTAGAAAGATATGGTTTTCATTCTAAAATTAAAAATAAGGATAAATTAATTTGGATCCATGCTGCTTCAGTCGGTGAATCAAATTCGGCTTTAAAATTTATTACCAAATTACAAAATCATTATCCTAATCATCAAATTTTATTTACTTCTGGCACTGTCACTTCTGCTAAAATTTTAGAAGAAAAATTACCCAAAAATATCATTCACCAATTTGTTCCAATTGATAAGTTTTTTACCGCTAGAAGATTTATTAAATATTGGAAACCAAATATTGTTATTTTTTTTGAATCGGAAATTTGGATTAATCTATTAAATTTTGCTCATAAATATGGTGCAAAATTAACTCTTATAAATGCCAGAATTTCTAACAAATCATTCCAAAAATGGCAAAAATATCAATCAATACAAAAATTATTTGCTAAATTTGAGCTAATTATTGCCCAAAGTAAGAAAGATCAGGAAAAATTCCAAGAATTAGCAAAAAAAGAGATTTTTTATTTTGGCAATCTCAAAGAAGATATAGAACCCAAAAAAATTGACCAAAATCTTTTGCAAAAATTTCAAAAGCAATTGCAAAATCGTCAAATTATTTTTGCTGCCAGCACTCATCAGGGGGAGGAAGAAATTATCATTAATCTACATCATAAATTACAAAAAAACATTAATAATATTTTTACCATCATTGCCATTAGGCATCCTCATAGAAGACTAGAAATAGAAGAATTATTACCACAAAATGTCAAATTTTTTAGTGATAATCCTAAAATTACAAAAAATGATAATTTCCTAATTATTGATGAAATTGGTTATATGGATTTATTCTATCAATTAACCGATTTATCAATTATTTGTGGATCATTTTTTGATAATATTGGTGGGCATAACCCTTATGAAGCTTTACAATATAATAATATTATTTTTTCAGGACATTATGTTGCTAATTTTGATGAAATTTACCAAAAATTAAGTCAAAAAGAGATTTGCCACCTTATTAAGGATGAAAATGAGCTTTATTTTTATATTTTAAAAAATTTGAAAGATATAAAATATAAAATAAAAAAACAGGCAAATATAAGACAATTTATCAAAAATCATAAATCCATATTAGACCAAACTATTCAAAAATTTATATCTAATAAATGACAAAATTTATTGCAATTCTTAATTTAACACCAGATTCTTTCAGTGATGGTGGCAAATTTAATCAAAAAGATAGAGCTCTTTTACATTTAAAAAAGTTACTCAATGATGGTGCTGATATGATTGATATCGGGGCCGAGTCAACCCGTCCTGGGGCCAAAATTATCACCGCAGATCAAGAATGGCAAAGATTAGAAGATATTTTACCTTTTTTAATAAAAGAAATTAAAAATTTTGAGACAAAAACAGGAAAAATAATTGAGATATCCTTAGATTCTTACCATCCAGAAAATATTGCCAAATCTGTGGATTTAGGAGTTAATGTAATTAATGATGTTAGTGGTTTTATCAGTGATAAAATGCAGGAAATTGCAGTAAAATCACAAAAAAAAATAATTTTAATGCATAATTTGGGAGTTCCATCCAATCCTGATATTATTATTGATGAAAATTTGGATATTATTGAGGAATTGCTTAAATGGGCAAAAGAAAAAATTGACATTTTAACCAAAATTGGCATTAAAAAAGAAAATATTATTTTTGATGCTGGAATTGGTTTTGGCAAAAATCATCAGCAAAATATTGAGATTATTAATCGAATTGATGAATTAAAAATTTTAGATTTGCCATTATATATTGGGCATTCTCGTAAGAGATTTTTGACTTTTCTTGAAAGTGAAGAAGTGACTGGCAAGGATCTTGATCAAAGAACAAATATTATTACACATTATCTAATTTCAAAAAAAATTGATTATGTAAGAATACATGATTTAATCTTATTAAAGAGACCTTTGCACAATTGATTTTGCAAAATGAAATATAGAGAATTTGATGAAGTAATGATAGGAGAATATAAGGAAAATTCTAAATTTGCTGATGAGGATTTAAAATTTACGATTGAAGAATTTGAAAAAGATGGAGATGAGAAAATTTTACTAGCAACAATAAGAAGAGTTGCAATAGCAAAGGGTGGTTTTACTCAATTGGCAAAAAAAACTGGCCTTACAAGAGCTAGTCTTTATAAAACCTTGTCAAAAAGTGGAAATCCTAGATTTTCTTCTATGCTTAAAATAATGGATGCTTTAGATTATAAAATAAGTTTTCAACATATATAAATAAATTATGAAAATTATTTCTTGGAATATTAATTCTGTGCGTCTTAGAGCGCCTCTTTTAAAACAATTAATAAATGAGCAACAGCCTGATATTATTTGTTTGCAAGAAACCAAAGTACAAGATAGTGAATTTCCTTTAGAGGAGTTAAAATCATTTGGCTTAGAACATATATATTTTTCAGGGCAAAAATCCTATAATGGGGTAGCGATTTTATCAAAAGAGCCATTAAATAATGTAGAAACTCATAAAATCCTAGATTCTGAAGATAAAAGGCATATTTCTGCTGTGACCAAATCTGGTATTAAAATCCATAATTTTTATGTACCTGCTGGTGGTGATGAGCCAGATATTAATATTAATCCAAAATTTGATTTTAAATTAAAATTTCTTGATTGGATGGAAAGTTATTTCAAGAAAAATTATACTCAAAATGATAAATTAATCATGGTTGGGGACATGAATATTGCTCCTCTTGAGCAAGATGTTTGGTCTCATAAGCAATTATTAAAAGTGGTTTCTCATACTCCAATTGAGGTTGAAAAAATGACTAATTTGCAAAAAACTCTTAATTGGGTTGATTCTCATCGTTATAAAATGGGCAATGAAGAAAAATTATATAGCTGGTGGAGCTATAGGGCAAGAGATCCGATGAAGTCAAATCGTGGTCGTAGATTAGACCATATTTGGACCACACCTATTTTACAGGATCAAATTTTGGATGTAGAATCATTAATTGATTTTAGAATAAAAGAAAAACCTTCAGATCATATTCCTATCATTACCAAATTAAAATAATGATTTTAGAGACTATTAAAAAAAAAGAGGATTTTATTAAAATTTCTAAAAGTAAGATCAAATATTTCTCTAAAAATGTCATTATTACTTGTCACAAAATAGAAGATCCCAATTTAATTGATCAAAATATCAGACATATTGGCTATATTGTAACAAAAAAAGTTGGAAATGCCGTAATTAGGAATAAAATTAAAAGAAGATTAAGACATATTTTTGCAGATTATAAAAATCTTATGTTGGATGATTTTTACTATATTGCTTTGGCTAAATCCAATGCTAAAAATGCTAATTTTCAAGATATTTCTCAAAATGTTAAATTTTGCCTTAAAAAATTATCAAAAATCTTAAATGATAAATAATAAAAAACTCATATCCTATTCACTTTTAGGTTTTTGCTTAGCCTTTATGGGCTTACCACTTTATATTTATCTGCCAAATTATTATCATGATAATTTCAATATTAGCTTACAAAATATTGCAATTATTATTTTTGCAACAAGATTAATTGACACTATTCAAGACCCTATTTTTGGCTTTTTTAGTGATAAATATTCCCATTTAAAAAGGAACATAATTTTTTATCTCTCTCCTTTGATGGGTTTGTCTTTTTTGCTATTATTTTACCCTTTAAATATAATTAATATTCATCTTTGGCTTATTATTACTCTGATTATTACCTTTAGTCTTTTTAGTGTTGTCTATATTAATTATCAATCCTATGCTGTTGCTTTTAGCGATGATTATCACATTAAAACCAAAATTATTGCCTATCGTGAAGTGTCTTTTATTTCTGGCATTATTTTTGCCGCTCTTATCCCCGCCCTTTTATTTAAAATTTTTGATGAAAGATTTAGCTTTTTTATAGTTGGAATTGCCTATTTTATCTTAGCCAGTCTTTTTGCGGTTATTTTTTATTTTTTTGCGCCAAAAAATGATTATTCCCAAAATCAAAAAGGTAATTTTAAAGAAATTTTTTCTAATAAATTACTCAGAAAATTCTCTGCTGTTTTTCTTTTAAATGCTATTTCTGCAGCAATTCCTGCTGTTCTAATTATGTTTTTTGTTGAGAAAATTCTTAATGCTAAGGATTTGGTTGGAATTTTTCTATTACTTTATTTTGGTGGCTTGATGATTGGCACTATTTTATGGAGTAAATTATCCAAAATCCTTAATAATAAAGCAAAAACATGGCTTATTGCTATATTTTTGACTGTTTTTATCTTTATTTTCTGCTATTTTCTAGAGGAAGGAGATATTTTATATTATGCTATTATTTGCATGCTTTCTGGCATTGCTTTTGGTGGTGATTTTGCCTTATCCTTCTCAATTTTAACTGATATTATTCAAAAGGATAAATTGCAAAATAATCAAACAATAATTTTTGGCTTTTGTAATTTTATGATTAAAATTTCTTTAACTTTATCTTCTTCTATCTTAATTTATTTTATAGGATTTTTTGAAAATAATATTCAATTACAATCAGAATTTATTTCATTTTCCTATGCTTTATTACCAATTATTTTCCGTATTTTAGCCGGAGTTATTTTATATAGAAATTTCAAATATTGATAGGATCACCTTGCAAATTCCTATCTAATTTGATATATTATTTTTATCAAACATTATTATATTCCATATGAAAAAATTAATTTTAATATTCTCAATCATGTCCCTATTTTCTTGCTCAAATATTACTCCCAAAACTTATGAAAATAATAATCCAAAATTAGATATTAGAGAATATCTTAATGGTAAAGTAAAGGCTTGGGGTATGTTAGAAAATCGCTCTGGAAAGGTTACCAGAAGATTTGTGGTTGATATGGAAGGTAAGTGGAATGGTAATGAAGGTGTTTTAGAAGAATATTTTACTTTTGATGATGGTGAAAAAAGTGAAAGAATTTGGACTATAAAATTTTCCGATGATCATAATTTTACAGCTAAAGCTGCTGATGTAATTGGCGAGGCCAAGGGATCACAATATGGCAATGCTATGCAAATGGAATATGTGCTTAATCTTGAGATTGATCGCGTTAAAAAAACCCGTTATAATGTTAAATTAGATGATTGGATGTATCTTTTGGATGAGAAAATTTTGGTGAATAAATCTGATATTAAAAAATTTGGAGTTACTTGGGCCAAATTGACGATATTTTTTCAGAAAGTGGATGAATAATTATTATAAAAATAAAAATATTCTAATAATTGGCGGCAGTTATGGTATTGGGGAATCTCTATGCTATAAATTGGCAGAATTTGGAGCAAATTTGGCCATTTCTGCCAGATCAGAAGATAAAATCAGTAAATTATGTTCAAAATTACAGGGAAATCATCTAAAATTTTGTTGTGACATTACCAAAGAATCTGATTTAAAAAATTTACAAAAAAATATTTTTCAAAAATGGCAAAAAATTGATCTTATTATTATTTGTGCTGGGATTTATCAACCAATGAATTTAGATAATTTTGATCTTAAAATAGCAAAAAATATTCTAGATGTTAATTTTAATAGTTTTTTTACATTTTTAGATATTTTCCTGAAAGATTTTCAGACAGAAAAAATCACACATTTAGCAGTAATTTCTTCAGTTGCTGGCTATTTTGGCATGCCAAATTCTCTTGCCTATGGTGCTTCTAAAGCTGGGCTCTCACATTTGGTAGAAAGCATTTATTATGAGTTAAAAAAATATAAAATCAAAGTGCAATTGATTAACCCTGCTTTTGTAGAAAGTCGTTTGACTGCTAAAAATAACTTTAAAATGCCTTGGATTATTTCTAGTAATCAAGCTGCTAAAATTATCCTAAAAAACCTACCAAAGAAAAAGTTTGAGATTGCTTTTCCGTGGATTTTTGTACAAATTTTGAAATTATTGCAAAAATTGCCTTATAGGTTGAGATTATTATTATTTAGGTAATTAATAATTTAGACCAATTGCCATATAATACCAAACTTCATCTTAAAAACTATGTCAAATTTAGCTGTTTTTACTTTCCACAATCATTTCTTTAATTGAGCCAATAGCCTTAGCAGGATTAAGACCCTTAGGACAAGTATTAGTACAATTCATGATGGTGTGGCAACGATATAATTTAAATGGATCTTCAAGATTTTCCAATCTTTCAGAAGTTGCTTCATCACGAGAATCAGCTAAAAAACGGTAAGATTGTAGTAAGGTTGCAGGGCCAAGATATTCATCCCCATTCCACCAATAACTTGGGCAAGAAGTGGAGCAAGAAGCACATAAAATACACTCATAAAGACCGTCTAATTTTTTACGATCTTCTGGAGATTGTAATCTTTCTTGTGATTTATCTTCTGGTTCTGATGATTGTAACCAAGGTTGAACTGATTTATATTGAGCATAAAAATGCGTTAAATCAGGAACTAAATCCTTAATTACCGGCATATGAGGAAGTGGGAAAATTTTGATAGTATTCTTACAGTCAGAAATTGATTTAGTGCAAGCAAGAGTATTAGTACCATCAATATTCATTGAGCAAGAACCGCAAATACCTTCACGGCAAGATCTTCTAAAAGTTAATGAACTATCTTGCTCGGATTTAATTTTAATCAAAGCATCCAAAACCATGGGACCACATTTATCAAGATCAATTTCAAATTCATCAATATATGGGTTATTTTCATCCTCAGGATTATAGCGATAAATTTGCACTATTTTCATATTGTCAGATTTGGTTTCTGACGCAAATTTTGCACCAGCTTGCTTATCAATCTTAGAATTTCTTGGAAGTGTAAATTGCACCATATTTCTTAAAATAATTATTTATCTCTAAAATTTATTAAAATTTATTCAACTTGTCAATAATTTTTGATTACCCCAAATCATTATATTATGATAGTTAATAACCATCTCTTATATCAAAATTCATTTTAAACTAAAAAATCTTTCTTCATTTTTTTAAGATGAAGTTTGGCATTACATTTCCTCCTGATAAAATAATCAGAATATTTTTATTTTTACCACCACGATCAATATATTTTTTGGCACCAATTAGAGCTAAAATTGCAGTTGGTTCTATTTGCATATTAAGAAGCTTAGTTAATTTTTTCCACCAAAAGATAATTTCCTCGTCATTTGCAGTATAAATATCGTCTAATTTTTTAATATAGGGAAAGGTTTTTTCAGAAATCCATAAGGTTCTTGCACCATCAGCTATGGTTTTTGGTGTTTCATGAAATTTATATATTTCATTATTTTTCACTGATAATTGTGCATCATTAGCATTTTCTGGCTCAACAGCAAAGGTTTGTGGATTATAATCAAAACCATGAGCAACAATATAAGCACCAGAAGCTAAACCACCACCACCACAAGGTACAAAGATGGCATCAATTTGCTCTGAAATCTGATTCATAGCTTCAAAAGTTGCAGTTGCTTGACCTAAAATTACATCCTCATCACCATAAGAGCTACACATATAATAGCCTTCAGCAATTTTCTGATCAACTAGAATATTAGATTCTAACTTACTTTGAGTAACAATAACTTCAGATTGATATTTTTTACTTTCATCAATTTTAATTTGTGCCGCTTCCTTATCAATAAATATTATAGAATCCTTAATGCCGAATTTTTGTGATAATTCGGCAATTGCAATAGAATGATTTCCTGAGCTAGTTGTAGTTAATTTATCTGGAAATTTACCATTTTTTTGATAAAAACCAAGTAAATTATTGGTTGCACCTCGAATTTTAAAAGAACCAGTTTTTTGAAGATTTTCTAATTTGAAAAATATATTAGCACCAATCTCATCATTTAAAGATTTATTTGTTATAATTGGGGTTTCAATTATATGATCCTTAATTCTGTCATGGGCAATTTTTACATAATCAAGAGTTAAATTTGTCATTTTGTTGCGATAGTAAATCTACCAGATTTATCTATAATGGTAGATTATCATGTTTTTTCCAAGGCTTTTCATCCTTTTTATTTTTAAGGATTTGCAATGATTTACAAATTCTTCTCCTCGTATTTTGAGGTCTAATTACTTCATCAATAAAGCCCCTAGAGGCTGCAACAAAAGGAGATGCAAATTTTTCACGATATTCCTCAATTTTTTGGGCTCGAAGCTCTGGATCTTGAGATTCTTTTCTAAAGACAATTTCAACAGCACCTTCAGGACCCATAACAGCAATTTCAGCATTAGCCCAAGCATAATTAACATCACCTTTAAGATGTTTTGAATTCATTACAATATAAGCACCTCCGTAGGATTTTCTGGTAATGACAGTGATTTTTGGCACGGTAGCTTCAGCATAAGCATAAAGTAATTTAGCACCATGTTTGATAATACCATTATGTTCTTGATCAGTACCTGGTAAGAAGCCTGGAACATCAACAAAAGTAATTAATGGAATATTAAAAGCATCACAAAATCTGATAAATCTAGCAGCTTTGGCTGAAGCTTCAATATTTAAACAACCAGCCAAATTCATTGGTTGATTTGCAACAATACCAACAGTTGATCCCTCTAAACGACCAAAACCAACAATAATATTATTAGCATAATCTGGTTGAATTTCATAAAAATCATTTTCATCAAGAATTTTCTCAACCAATTCCTTCATATTATAAGGTTGATTTGGGTTTTCTGGAACAAGAGTATTTAAGGAAATATCAACCCTATCTTGTGCATCTTCAGTTGGAATTTCAGGCACAGGATTTTGATTTGAAGAAGGTAGGAAATTGATTAATCTTCTAGCTTGTAAAAGAGCTTCAATATCATTTTTGAAAGTTGCATGAGCAACACCACTTTTTGAAGCATGAACTTTAGCACCGCCTAATTCTTCAGCAGTTACTGTCTCATGAGTTACCGTTTTAACAACATCAGGACCAGTTACAAACATATAGGAAGAACCTTCTGTCATTAAAATAAAATCAGTCAATGCCGGAGAATATACTGCCCCACCAGCACAAGGACCTAAAATTAATGAAATTTGTGGAATAACACCACTTGCATCAACATTTCTTTGGAAAATTTCACCATAACCAGCAAGTGAATCTACACCTTCTTGAATTCTTGCACCTCCAGAATCATTAATACCAATGATTGGAGCACCAACTTTCATGGCCTTATCCATAACTTGGCAGATTTTTTTGGCATGAGCTTCACCAAGTGAGCCACCCATTACTGTAAAATCTTGGCTATATAGAAAAACCAAACGGCCATTAATAGTACCTTGACCAGTTACTACACCGTCACCAGCATGTTTTTTATCTTCCATAGAAAAATCAGAACAACGATGCTCCACATAAAGACCATATTCTTCAAAAGATCCTGGATCTAAAATTACTTCTATTCTTTCTCTAGCTGTTAATTTGCCTTTAGCATGTTGGGCGTCAATTCTTTTTTGACCACCGCCCATTCTAGCTTCCTCTCTTTTTTGAACTAATTTCGTAATAATTGGAGATGACATATTTATATTTTTAATTTATTTACTTAAATTCTAGCAAAAGAACAATAGGGTTAATATATAAAGCAACAAACTCCACAAAAGTATCAAATCTACTTTGACTCGCCCTTGGGAGGGGTTATTAAAATATTATTCCCTAAACCGCTTCAATACCTAATTTTTTAAATAACTCCCTATCTTCTTCCATTTCTGGATTTTCAGTAGTTAATAATTTTTCACCATAAAAAATAGAATTTGCACCTGATAAAAAACATAATGATTGCATTTGCTCATTCATTTCACTACGACCTGCTGATAATCTTACAGATGAAGTTGGCATTAAAATTCTTGCTACAGCAATTGTCCTAATAAATTCAAAATAGTCAATATTTTCTACTTCACCAAGAGGGCTATTATTAGTTTTTACTAGCATATTAATTGGAACAGATTTTGGCGGATTAGGAAGTGAAGCTAAGGTCAGTAACATTTTTGCCCTATCTTCCCTTACCTCACCCATACCAACAATACCTCCAGAACAAATATTAATTTTCGCATCTTCAATATTTTTTAAAGTATTAAGACGATCTTCAAATTTACGAGTTGTAATGATTGTTTTATAAAATTCTTCAGAGGAATCAATATTATGATTATAATAATCTAAACCAGCATCTTTAAGTTTTTCTGCCTGAGTACCACTAATCATTCCCAAAGTAACACAGCTTTCAAGACCCAATTTATTAACTTCCTTGATCATGTTACAAACCTTATCAAGGTCACGATCATTAAGATTTCTCCAAGCTGCACCCATGCAAAATCTACTTGCACCACCCTCTTTTGCTTTTTTGGCATATTTTACCACCTCTTGAAGATCCATAAAGGGTTCTTTTTCTAATCCACTATTATAATGAGCTGATTGTGGGCAATATTTACAATCTTCTGGGCAAGAGCCAGTTTTAATACTAAGTAAGCTACTGACTTGAACTTGATTGGGATTGTGATTCTCACGATGAATTGCTGCTGATTTAAAAATTAAATCATTAAAAGGCAAAGCAAATAATTCTAGAACATCCTGTAATTTATAATTTTCCATCAATTTATATTAGTTAAATGACTAAGATCGTTTGATTATATGTAAAAATATGATTTTTTCAATGAAATTATTTAGAGAAAGCCGATATATAATTCACATCTAAATTATCAGATAAATGCCAATCATTTTTCAAAATATTAAATTCAAAACCTTTTGCCTTTATGAATTTTAATTGATTATTTTCAGCAAAATTAACTATCTCCGATGGTTTGAAGAATTTTTTCCAATCATGAGTCCCACGAGGTAACCATCTTAGAATATATTCTGCACCAATAATTGCCATTAAAAATGATTTAGGATTACGATTTATAGTAGAAATTGACATTAAACCTCCTTTTTTTAAGCAAAAAGAAGATAATTGAAGAAATTCTTCAGGATTATCAACATGTTCAATCGCTTCTAAATTAAGAATAATGTCAAATTTACCCTTATTTTTAATAGAAAATTCTTCAATAGTAGAATTAATATATTCAATATCTAATTTTGATTCTTTAGCATGAGATTTGGCGATAGAGATATTTTTCCCAGAAGGATCAAGGCCAGTAACTTTTGCGCCTAATTTTGCCATTGATTCCGATATTAAGCCACCACCACAGCCAATATCAAGAATTTTTAGATTTTTTAATGGGTATTTGCTTTTGGGATCAATTTTAAAATATTCAGAGACTAACTCACGAATAAATAAAACACGAACTGGATTAATTTTATGGAGTGCCTTGAATTTACCTTCTAAATCCCACCACTCAGATGCAATATTAGAAAATTTTTCTATTTCTTCAGCGATAATAGTTGATTTTTCTCCATTTGAAGATTTTGCCATAAAATTAATTTTATAAAATGAAATTTTATTACAAAAGATTATTCAGAAGCAGCTTCCGATCCACCTTCTGCACCTTCTTCTTCAGTTTCAGATTTATCTTCTTTAGCACCACCTCTACCTAGAATACTAGCAACTAAAAATTCATTTTTCTTTTTTAAGGAAGTATTTTCTGGCAATTGAATAATATCACTTCTAATTTTACCACCTACCGGAACTTTTTCAACATCAATATCAACTTTTTCTATGATAGAATCAATATTTTTGCAAATAACTTCAACCATTCTGACATTAACATGTAAAAAACCACCTCTTTTTAAAGCAGGGGATTTATCTTGACCAGTAAAATTAACTCTAGCCTTTACTATAATTTCTTGATCCTTATTAATTTGGATAAAATCGGCATGAATTGGCCTGTCACTAACTGGGTGAATTTCTACATCCTTAGTGATAATTTCAATTTTTTTACCTTCTAACTCAATTATAATTGGAGAGGCAAAAACTGAACCAGAAAAATATTTTTTCTCAAACTCTTTTTGATCAATTGAAATGTAAGAAATATCATTACCATTTCTAATTGTTGCAGGCACAAAACCAGAATTTCTTAATCTTCTTGATTCTGCACTACCTAATATAGTTCTTGTATCAGCTTTTATCACATTAACTTGTTCCACCATTTTATCAAAAATTTATCAAAATTAACTAATTATAGGTAATTAACATAACCTATAGCCAAGATATTATATTTTATCTTGGGAAAACATAAAATTGGATAATATTTAAAAGCAAAAATCAAGCTTTATTTTATCCAAGTGAAATTGATAAATATAAATTAAGATTTATCAATCAATTTTTTAATTTCTTCTCTGACGATAGAATCAACAATTTCTGGCAAATTATTATTAAGCCATTCTTTTAATTCTAACTTAATAATTTTATCAATTTTAGATGAAATTAACTTAGAATGATCCTCAGATTGAATTGATTCTTTCAAATCCCCAATAGTTGCAGATATTTGATTAGCTACATCATCAGATAGCATTATATCTTCAACATTATTGCTATCTTCCGTAATATCAATAGAATCCCAATTTAAAGAAGAATTATCTTCTGTAATATCAGTATCTTCATCGGAATTAACATTTGATAATATTTCTTCTTCAATAGCTGAATTTGATTGTAAATCCAATGATATTTCATCTGTGATATCATTATCTAAATCATTATTAAAATCCTCTATATTAGAATCAGAATTTTCTTCCAAATCTAACTCTTGCTTAGATGTAATATTATCATCTAAACTTAATTCTAAATCCAAGGAATTATCTAAATTATTATCCTTTGTCTCATCTATAATATCTTCATTTGAAGTAACATCAAGTTCTGATTTAAAATCAAAGGAATTATTATAATTAATATTATCTATATCATTTTCTTCCTTTAAGTCAGAAATTTGATCATTTTTGGATGAATCTTCTAAAATTAAATCAGATAAAGCATTATCATCAACTTCTAAATCTAAATTATCATCATTTAATATTGAATCATCATTAGTAATATTATCCGATTGATTTTTAATAGAAAAATCATCATTTAAATCAGTAATATCAGATATTGTATCCTGTGATAAATCAGAATCTAAATTTAATTCCTCATTATCTTCTAATTTATTATCATCAATATTATCAAATTGATTATCAGAAATAGAATCTATGGCCAATTTATCTTCTTCTAAAATATCAGATTGTTCTTCAGATTTTTCTTCAAATTTCTCTTCTAAATCAACTTCTTGCTTATCATTAGATGATTCATCAATTGGTAAATCAAAATTTTTTGCATTATTTTCTTGAGTTTGATTTAAATCAAAATCCTCTTCTAATGGAGATTCTGGAATATTAATGTCAGATTCTATATCATTAATTTCTGGAAATTTATCATCATTTGTCAGATCATCTTCAATATTATTGACTTGATCTGAAGTCTCTACTGATTCTTCTAATTTCTCAATATCATCCTTTGATGATTCTAATATTTGGTCTGATTGATCCAACATATCTTCAGCTGGCTGAGTTGTTGTAACTTCTAAATTTGAGATATCTTCATCAGTTTTTTTATCAGTCAAATCTACATCTAACTCATCAATTTGGTTGAAAATATCCTCATTTTCTTCAGGGGGAATAATATTTTTCTCCTGATCATTTTCTGTTGGTGTAAAATCACTGATAGATGTTATATTTTCAGCCTGATTTTGCTGATCTTGAATTTCTTCAATATTATCATCATATTTTACTTGATCATCAGGAATATATTTAGTGTCAGGATCAGTTTTAATACCCTCACTTTGAATTGCTTGAATTTTTTTTCTTATATTATCTAAGATAAAATCAGTTTTTTTCATATTGAATATATTGATCTGTTATAACAAAAACCTATTAAATATTATCACAGAAGAAATTATAATTGCAAATATCATTTAAATATAGAAAACTAAGTTAAGATTGCATTACTTAATATTCTATATTGTAATAAAGTCAAATTTATACCTATTAACCCTAGTCATATAAGCGTTAAATCATTAAATTTTTGATATTGTTAATAGCAACAACAGCAACTGAAGAATCAATAATAATATTTGATTTCAATTCTGTGATAAATTTCTCATATTTCTTAATATTTGAATGATTTTTTTCTAACCAATTATCAATATTTGAAATATCCTTTTCATTATTTTGAATATTAATATTAATAATTTTCTTGGTAATTAATGATTGATAATCAGAAATTTCATCAATAATTGTTTTAACAGAAATATTATCCCAATGATTATTGACAGGCATTTCTAACACTTTATCAGACAGCCATGTTAAATGTAATTTGGTGCTAATATCAAAATAAGTCTTAGCAACATCCTTATAATCCACATCGCAATCACTAGAAATGTCAACAATATCATAAATTGAAGATAGAGAATCTAAAGCAGCTAATTTATCGGATAATTCTTCTGGAATAGATAGAGAAATATATTCTTTCTTTTTCTCAACATAATATTCCATAGAATCCTCTGCCAAAATTGAATTTAAATCATTATATAGATATTTTCTAATTTTACTAAATTTATTAATAGATTCAGCTATTGCAAAATTATTATTTAATTTTGTAAATCGGAAAATCATTTGATAGATTAATCGATTAATTTCATCAAATATTTTGGCTTGTACATCAAAAGAAACAATATAATCTAATTTCTCAATTTCAGACCAAATTGATTTAAATTCAAAAATATCTCTTACAATGACAAATCCAGCGACAATATCAGAAAAATCCTTATTGATTTCCTCATGTAATTGATTAACAAAAGTTAAGCCAACACGATTAATGACAGAATTAACTAATTCAGTTGCAATAATTTCTCTTCTTAAACGATGAGATTTAATTTCTGTCATGAATGATTCTTGTAATTTTTCTGGAAAATAATTTAACAACATTCCTTCAAAATAAGTATCATCTATTTTGTCTGAAGAAATAATTTTATCATAAAGATCCATCTTAGCATAAGATAAAATAATTGATAATTCAGGTCTAATTAAACCCTTATTATCCTTCTTCCTTTTTTGAATTTCTTTAAAATTTGGTAAAAATTCTAATTTACGATCCAATAAATTTCCTTGAGATAATCTATTTAATAAACGAGATTGATTATTTAATTGTAATGAACCAAGAGACTCTTCAATTGTAATAGCTTGAGTTTGTAAACGATTATTATTTAAAACCAATAATGAAACATCATCAGTCATTGATTCTAATAATTTGCTTCTTTCTACAACAGATAATTTGCCAGATTTAACAGCTGACATTAAGGCAATTTTAATATTTACCTCATGATCAGAACAATCCACACCACCAGCATTATCAATAGCATCTGTGTTAATTTTACGACCCATTAAGGCAAATTCAATCCTACCTCTTTGAGTAATACCTAAATTACCACCCTCACCTATAATTTTGCATCTCAATTCTGAAGCATCAACCCTTACAGATTCGGTTAATTTATCACTTACTTCGGAATTACTTTCATAGCTAGCCTTAATGTAAGTACCAATACCTCCATTCCATAATAAATCAGTTTTGGATTTTAAAATTGCCGAAATTAATTGATCCGGAGTTAAACTATCATCATTGATATCCAAAAATTGCTTAATTTCATTAGATAGAGTGATATTTTTTTGACTTCTTGAAAATATTCCACCACCTTTTGAGATTAATTTTTTATTATAATCTTCCCATGTTGAACGAGGTAAATTAAATAATCTTTCCCTTTCTTTAAAAGAAATTTTAGAATCAGGATTTGGATCTAAAAATATATGTAAATGGTTAAAAGCAGCTTGTAATTTGATATTGTCAGATAAAAGCATAGCATTACCAAATACATCTCCAGACATATCTCCAATTGCAGATACAGTAAATTCTTCTTCTCTAATGTCAATTCCAAGCTCCATAAAATGCCTAACAACTGAAACCCAAGCACCTCTAGCAGTAATTCCCATTTTTTTATGATCATAGCCATCAGAACCACCAGAAGCAAAAGCATCACCTAGCCAGAAACCATATTCATTAGAAACAGAATTAGCAATATCAGAAAAAGTAGCTGTACCCTTATCGGCCGCAACCACCAAATAAGGATCTTCTTCATCCCAAATTACAACATTTGTAGGTTGGACAATTTTTTCATCAATGACATTATCAGTAATATCCAACATTCCTCTTAGGAAAGTTTTATAACATTCAATTGCTTTTTTCTGAATTTCATCTCTCGTTAAATTTGACAAATCAGATTTAATTACAAAACCACCCTTAGAACCAACAGGAATAATTTGGGCATTTTTGGTCATTTGAGTTTTAACTAGATCTAAAACCTCATATCTAAAATCTTCTAAACGATCAGACCATCTTAACCCACCTCTTGCAACCTTACCACCTCTTAAATGCACAGCTTCCATCTCATTGGAAAAAACAAAAATTTCAGCAAATAATTTTGGTGATGGAATATTGGTAACATTTTTGGAATCAATCTTAAATGATAGATAATCCTTATTTTGGAAAAAATTTGTTCTAATAGTACAATCAATAATATTTAAGAATTTTCTTAATATTTCATCATGATTAATATTAGATATTTCAGATAATTTTTCTTTTAATTTATCAAAAATTATTCCCATATTACCTTTTCTATTTTTAGAAAGATTAGGATCAAATTTACTATAGAATAAAGAGATTAATAATTTTACAAAATCAGAATTTTTATATAAAATATCAGAAATATGTTTCTGATTATATCTTAAATTTGCTTGATAAAGATATTTAGTATAAGCATTCATCAAAAATATCTCTCTCCAATTTAAATTAGATGAAATTGCTAATTTATTATGATAGCTAGATTGGGCTAAGTTACTTAAGGTTTTATTGATAATATCTTCTATATTATTTTTAATCTCATCCACTAATTCAAATCTAGAAGATTGAACTGCTATTTTATAATATTGTATAGAGAATATTTCATCTGGTAAATTAATAGCATAAGTATGTTCAGATATAACATTAAAATTAAAACTCTCCAAAATAGGCATAATCATAGATAATGCAAATTCTGATCTGGCACTATAAATTTTTAATTCTAAAATATTGCTTTCAACAAGATTTGATTGATAAATTGAGCAGATATTTTTATTTTCTTCACGAGATTTCTCTAAATATTTAATGTCATGAATAACATTCTTACCATTAAATCTATTTTGATAGCTTAAAGAAAAAGCCCTCTTATATAATTTATAGATTCTATTAGATTCTAAATTTTGAAAATTTTCAAAAATATTATCCTTTAAATTATCTGGCCAAGTTCTGGTAATTTGAATAATTTTTTCTTCAACATCATTAATATTAACTTCTTTTACAAGATCATCAGTTTTAACGATAATATGTAAACGAGCCATCTGATGCATTGTAAAATAGGTATTATAACTATCTACATAACCACCATATTCCTTTTCTAATATTTCTTGGATATTTTTCCTTGAAATTGTATTAAATAATTCCTTAGGTAAAAATACTAAGCAGCTTACAAAACGATGAAATTTATCAATTCTTGGTAAAAATCTAATGACAGATCTGCCAGAAATATTAACTATGACGTTTGAAATATAGCATAATTCCTCTTCGGAAATTTGAAATAATTCATCCCTTGGGTAAGAATCTAAAATATATTTTAAATCCTTAGAATTATGACTTCTAGGAGCATAGCCCGATTGTAAAATAACATTGGCAATTTTTTTCCTAATTAATGGAATCATATCGCAGGATTGATAATATACAGAAGAAGCAAATAAGCCAATTAGCCTATATTCACCGCAGACTTTGCCATTATCATCAAATTTTTGTATTCTAATTCTCTCTGTATAAGAATGTCTATGAATTTTAGACATATATTGCGATTTGAGAATTTCAACAAAATATGGATTATCGATAGAATCCTTAACTTCATCAGAATCAATATTATAGATATTAGGAATAATTTTGTCATAATCTGAACGCAATACACCCCATAATTTTTCTGCAACTCGATTTAATTTATAGCAACCATCCTTTTGGGATATATCATATTCTACTAATCCTAAAAATATAAAATTATTATCTTCAATCCAGCTGATAAAATCACCAAATTCTTCAATATCAATATTTTTTAATTTATTTTTACATGATAAAAGATTTTGTTTTGCCTCATTGGTAATAGAAAGCATTTCTGGCCAATCAGAAACAACCAAATCACAAGTTTCTAAAATTTTTTGAATTTCAAAAATAATCGATTCAACCCCATCAATATCATGAATTTTCTCACAATGTATTTGTATTACTGACTCATTATTTTTGTCAGAAAATTCCGTAAGAGATTTAATTTTATTATTATCATCGCGATCAACAGAAATAATTGGATGAATAATATTTCTAATTGCTAATTCCCTATTTTCAAAAGCAATTACAATCGAATCTAATAAAAATGGCTTATCAATATTAATTATATTAAAAATTGTAACATCATTGAAATCATTGACATAATTTAATTCAAAATGATCTTTAGACCTAGATTTTAAAGATTTAAAAGCAATAGAGGAAAAATATAATAATTCTTCTATTTTATAATCACCAAAATCTTTTTTATTTACTTTTTGATAAAATTCTAGGGTAAATTTTTGGAATGATATCAAATCAGATTTTTCAATATCATATTGTGATAATATTTTTGGTAATTCTGCCAAAATATCCTCTATTATATTATCCATCATCAGATTTTTAATTTATATTGGGTGATAATATTAAAACCATTTGTCTGCCTTCCATTTTGGGTCTTTGATCAATTTTAGCTATTTCTTCAACCTCAGCTATAATATCATTCATAATTTTTTCCGCCAATTCTAAATGAGTAATTTCTCGACCCTTAATTCTCATAGAAACCTTAACCTTATCCTTGTGATTTAGGAATTTGACAATATGCTTAACCTTAAAATCATAATCACCCTTACCAATATTTACAGAAAATTTAACCTCTTTCATTTCTGTATGTTTTTGCTTTTTCTTAGCATCAGCAGCTTTTTTTTGCATTTCATAACGCATCTTGCCAAAATCGGTGATTCTACAAACAGGAGGATTAGCATTCGGGGATAATTCTACCAAATCCAAATTAGATTCAGAAGCAATATCTAAAGCTTTTCTAATATTAACTATTCCTATCATCTCACCATCCTTATCAAGAAGCCTTACTTCTCGGACCGATATCTCGTGATTTATTCTAAATTTCTTATTTATTGGTTGCACAATGTGAAGTTATAAATTAATATTAAATGTAAAAGGATTAAATTATAGCAGCTCCTATAATTAGCTAACATAATTATAAAATAAACATAGAAATTAATCCAGTCAATAACATATATGTTTTTTGAGAAAAAACTAGCGAAAGAGAAAATAATTAAATATGAAGTTTCAACAGCAAATTTCATACCCTATCAATGCCACTGGAATCATAATACCATATTAACCAAAAAACAAGAATTAGTCCGGGTCATAAGAATCAAAGGATTGCCATTTGAAACTTTAGATAGTGAAGATTTAGATTTTAAAAAAGAAATTCGTAATAATAGTTTTAGATCAATTGCCCAAAATGGCTATAGTCTATATTTTCATACTATAAGAAGAAAGGAAAAAGCCTTCCCCGAAGGTAAGATGAATGATTTTTTTTCCAATGCCCTAAATCAAGAATGGAAAAAAAGACATGCCGATGAAAATGTCTATGTTAATGAACATTATATCACTATCATTAAAGGTGAAGAAAAGGGTGCAATTTCTGGAATTGCTAATTTTTTACAAAAATTACATTACAAGGCTGATCGTTTTTCATGGGAATCTCATTTAAGAGATTTATATGAAGATTTAGAAGAAACAACATCCAGAATTTTAAATGGTTTCTCAAATTATAATTCCAAATTATTAGGATTAGTTGAAACTGATGATGGTGTATATTCAGAATTATTAGAATTTTTTGCCAGAATTGTTAATGCTAATCATTCTTATAAATTATCAATTCCAACAATTGGTTTGGATCATTATCTACCAATGAGTCGATTATATTTTGGTAAAAAATCTCTTGAAATTCGCCATCAAAATGAAATTAAATATGCTGGTATCGTATCTATTAAAGAATATCGTAATAGCACCTATCCTGGGATGTTTGATGGTTTTATGCAATTACCTTTTGAATTTATTATCTGCCAATCATTTGAATTTAGTGACAGAGCTCAAGCAATTAGCTCCATGCAATTACAGCAAAGAAGATTGATCCAATCAGAAGATGTTGCAACTTCACAAATTGGAGAAATTGATCAAGCTTTAGATTCAGCCATGAGTGGTGATTTTGCCTTTGGTGAGCATCATTTTACAATTTTATGTATTGCCGATAATCTTAAATTACTTGAAAATTATTTATCCTTAGCATCTGTTGAATTATCTAATGTTGGTATTAATTCCGTCCGTGAAAGGATAAATCTAGAACCAGCCTATTGGGCACAATTACCATGTAATTTCGATTTTGCAGTTAGAAGATCAAAAATTAATACTTTAAATTTGGCCTCTTTTGCCTCATTCCATAATTACCCATCAGGAAGTAGAGATGGTAATCACTGGGGTGATGCAGTCACTGTTTTTGACACTTCTTCTGGCACGCCATATTTTTTTAATTTTCATATTAGAGATGTTGGTCATACTATGATCATTGGACCAACAGGTTCTGGTAAAACACTTTTATTAACATTTTTATGTGCTCAAGCCAGAAAATTTGATTGCAATCTCTTCTTTTTTGATAAGGATTATGGTGCAAAAATATTTATCAATGCCATTGGTGGTAAAAATTTAGAGCCAGATTTGGCTAAAAATTCTGGCTTTAACCCATTCCAATTAACTGATAATAGCACTAATAGAGCATTTCTGGTGGAATTTCTTACAATCCTTGCAACTCATAATGGTGATAGATTATCACCAGATGATTTAGATAAAATTAACCAAGCTGTCACAGGTAATTATAATTTAGATTATAAGGATCGTAAATTAAGTAATGTCATTCCATTTCTGGGAATTGGTGGTCCAGATTCATTAATTGGCAAAATGTCAATTTGGTATGGTGATGGTTCTCATGCCAGATTATTTGATAATGATCAAGAGTTAACCAATTTTGAATCAGGTAAAATATTTGGCATTGAAATGAGCCATATTTTAGATGATAATAAAAGCCTTGCTCCAACATTAACTTACTTATTCCATCTCATTAATAATTCTCTAGATGGATCACCAACTATGATTGTTCTTGATGAGGCTTGGGCTTTGATAGATAATCCAGTTTTTGCACCAAAAATCAAAAATTGGTTAAAAGTTCTTAGAAAATTTAATGCTTTTGTAATTTTTGCTACTCAATCCGTAGAAGATGCCGCAAAGAGTACAATATCAGACACTTTAGTACAACAAACATCCTCACAAATATTTCTACCAAATCTCAAAGCAACTTCTGTTTATAAGGAGGTTTTTATGCTAAGTGAGAGAGAATATAGTCTCATTAAAAGCACTGATCCTTCTAGTAGATTCTTTTTATTAAAACAAGATAATAATGGTGTAATTGCCAGAATTGACTTATCTGGCATGACAGATTTTATTAATATATTATCTGGCAGGACAGAGACATTATCAATATTTGAAGATTTAATTAAAAAAAAAGGTAATAATCCTAAAGATTGGATGGAAGATTTTTTTAAATTAGCACGAAATGTTTAAAATTATCCTCATATTCATATTATCATTATTATTCAATATCAGTAATGCTAATGCTTATATGATGAAGGATAAAAATGACTATAATAGCATTGATAGAATTCGATCTTGTACCACACAAACATTAGATAAAAAATATAAATTACCATTAGATTTAGAAACCAAGAATGATCGAAATATTGGGGTAATTCCTGATGATGATTTGCTAAAATTTGAATCAATTATAGTTCAAGGATTTAAAACCATATCAGATTTAGTAACTGGCACAAATACTGGAGAATTAGCACAAGCTGCTTCAATATCAAATTTAGTAGCATTAATGTTTCCTCCTGCTGCTGCCATCTCTATACCATTATCAATTATTTCAGCTGCAAAAGAAGGAGTGCCACCACCAATTGTAGAATTTTTCGAAGAAGTGAGAAAACTGGATTATAATTATCGTATTACCAATGAGAAATGTCTTATAAAATCTATTGGCTTATTTGCATCGTTAAAATTAGCAATTAGACGAGTTCATTCCCGATGTAAGGTCAAAGGAGTTGCACCGAGCATTATTCCAAGACCAATCAATGATTTTTTAATAATAGGGAAAGGTATGAAAAAAATAGGAGATAAAAATTGTCGCCGTGCTATGATGCTAGTTTTTGTACCATTTAATGCATATTTTGTAACGGAAATAATCGTGGCAGTACAAGCTAGAGAAGCTATGAAAAGAGCTAGATTATGTGGTCATAATTGGAATTCTTGGAACCCTACAACTAAATATAAAAATCAAATAGGTCTTTATCAAAGAAAGGTCAAAATATGTGTTGAATGTAGATTAGGAATTTTAGATCCAGAATTTTGCAGTAACACAATAGGTAAAGTTGATTCTTCAAATAAAAGGCTTGATGATAGTGATGATCATGTAAAATATAAAAAATTCTGCAATGATAATCACCAATCTAAATATAATGATTGGAGTGGGAAAAATATTAAAGAATTATTGCAATATAGAAAATATCGTGAATATATATATCGAGGTGTAGAAAGAGAAGATCGTTTTGGTAATGATCATTGGAAAGGAACATTACCTTCTGTTGAAGCCGTAATTGATTCAATCTCCAGATCATTTTTCTCAGATATAAATATGAAATATTGTATTGATCCAACCAAAAAATATAATCGAGATCATGGGGATATTATGAAAGCCTATTATATTCCTAAATCAGGAGATTATAAATTTCATAATCCTCGTAATGATATAGAAAAAGGACAAAAATTTGGGCCCTTTGCTGTACAAAAATATTATTATAGAGGAACATCAGCACCAGAATTTAATTGCAATAAATATTTACAAGAACCAAAAATTAAAGTAAAAGATGGAGGTAAAGAAGAGATAATTACAAGTAATGATAAAGATATAGAACAAATGAGGCAAATATATAGAGATGCCTATGAGTGTTGTATGAGAAAAAAACATGGATCAATATGTGTAGAATATACCTCAGACACAGCATTTCATCATGATGACGAGAATTCTAATCATCATCATGGAGGAGATTATTATATTAAAAAATATGAAGATTTAGATTTTGATGATGATATTGTTAATTTATTTGATTACGATGGTAATGATAAATATAAAGAGCCTGTAACTAATACAAATTACCGCATTTGTAATGCAAACGAAGTTTGTTCTTTCGGACCAATTACGGGTGTATCGCCACTTCCACTAGAATTTGATAGTGAATATATCACGACAGATAGTGGGTCAAATATCTCAGGAGATAATTTATTATGCGCTCACACTATCAGCCTTTGCCCATTTGATTTTAATATAGGAGGTGCAACAGCAATTTGTGACAATATTGAATATGATGCTGAAAAATTAAAAATAGGAAAAAATAACTGCAGTCAAGGTAAAGTTCCAAGCACTCAAAAAACAGATGAAGGATATTGTATAGCAAGAAGTAAAATTGGCACCTGCTCCAATTATTGCCAAATGCTTAATCATTGTGTAATAGTTGATAGAAGCCAAAATCATAGCAATATCTCCATTAATTCTCCTTATTTTGATAAGGCCTGTTTTGATTTTAAAGGAGCATCTAAATATAATGGCAGATCATCAAGCTGGGATATCGATATAATTCCAGGAAATATCACAAGATTAACCTCACCAATAGCACAATGCGCTAGAGAAACTATGAGAAATATCTTCTTCAATATAGCGGGTCATAATAAATGTCTAGCAGGTCATAATCATGGCAATTATAGCATTGATAGCTGCCCTGGAGATTTATATAAATGGAAAAAAGGTGAGAAATTAGATAATATTACCAATGATGAGGGTGAAAAAGTATATTTCTCATTCTTTGAATTTTTACAAGATAAATTATATATCATAATTCAGGCCTTTTTCATATTATATGTCATGATTTTTGGTATGAAATTTTTTATGGCAGATAAAGCAATTCCACGAGACAAAATATTAATGTCATGCCTTAAATTGGCAGTTGCAATGTATTTTGCAACTGGTCAAGCTTGGCAAACTATCTTTTTTGACTTGATATATTATACCTCTATTACCTTGGGTAATATTATATTAGATCTCAAAAATAGCTCTCTTAACTTAATTATGGAAGGTGGAGATATGTCTATACAAGCAGATATGTCTATACAAGCAAAGAAATGCTATTTTGACCCAACAACTTATGACAAAGGAATGGAATATGTAGCAATTTGGGATATGTTTGATTGTAAATTATCACAATATCTAGGTCTAGGACCAGGCTTCACATTAGGCAATCTAGCGATATTAATAATATCAGGATTCTTTACGGGTCCATATGGTGTAAAATTTGCTTCTCTTTTATTAATATTTGCAGCAATGTTTATAACGATAATATATATTATATTATATACATTTGTTATATATTCTGCTACAATATTGGTACTTATATTTATTTCACCAATGATGATGGTAGCATTATTATTCGATAAAACCAAACAAATGATTTTTGATAATTGGTTTAGGCAATTAATGGAATCAGCAACACAAATTATCATTTTATTCTCCTTTGTTTCATTAGTAATGTTTGTGTTTGATAGTTTTTTTATTGGTTCTGCCAAATTTACAGAAGATAATGACAGCCCAGATTGCAGCTGCTCCTGCAAAGCAATCAATAATATCCCCAATATTAGTACGCAAAAAGATTTTATTGAAAATAATATTAAAAAATGTAGTGTCACTGATAATATTGCTTCTCAAATTGATAACAATGAATCAGATGAATCAGATGGATTAGATGTTAAGATTTTTTCTAGTTGCTCTGAAAAATTTCCAAATGCTGCAAATGATGAAAATGGTAAACCAATTACTAAAGATAAAAGATTAATAATTAATTGTGAGAATATATATAAGGATGGACTTTGTGAGCAAAGAGATGGGTTTGAAATATTAGATCCAAAGGGTGATAGTTTAATATGTATTATGAGAATAGCAGGACATTCTACAACTACAAGCTCAAATTTGGCAATTTTTGGTATTGCAGTACCAATATTAAATGTTATTCTATCCCCAGATAGGGCGGTCACATTAATTTTAACATTAGTCAAAATTACTCTTATGGTCTATATTATACAAATTATGACATTAAGAATTGTCAACATATCAGCAACATTGTGGTTGACAAAAGGTATTGGTAATTTATCAAAAGTTAATATAGGAATGAATAATCAGAGAAAAAAATTAACAGCACAATTATCAAAATTACAATCATTAGCATCGAAAGGTGCTGGTAAAAAAAGCATGCAAGCCTTGAGAAAATTTAAGTCCCTTAGGAAAGGAAAAAATAATGATAAATAAATTAATATTAACTTTTTTTTACATTGGATTAATCAAAAAAGCACCAGGTAGTTTTGGCTCAATCGCTGCTGTAATTTTTTGGCTAATTTGCAATATTTATTTTACATTATCCAATGTGTTTTGGGCAATATTTTTAATAATAATTTTAATTTATGGTAGTATTTTTATTAAATATTATAGTAAAAACAAAAAAAACATTGATGATAAATCAATTATTTTAGATGAAATTTTAGGACAAATCTTGACCTTAGAAATTATCTTTAATTATTTTCAATTTGATAAAAATACTGAATATCTATCAATTATTTTACTATGTTTAATAAATTTTAGAATTTTTGATATTATAAAAATATTTCCTATAAATTTAATAGATCAAAAAATAAAAAATGGTTTTGGTGTTATGTTTGATGATGTAATGGCAGCAATTTTTGCCATTATCACTTCAGCAATAATCATTTTATTAACATGATGAAATATAAAAAAGGTTTTGGCATGATAGAAATATCACTAATCATTACCATATTTTCTTTCATGACCATATCTGCATTATCACTTTATAATATTATCACCCGACAGCAAAAAAGTAAATTAGAAGAATTGAAAGAACAATATGCCATAGCACATATTGAAATTTTAGATACCAATGCCCGTTTTAATAAAATTTATGATGCGCTGAAATATTTTATTATTCAAAATCATAGATTACCCTGCCCTGATTATAATGAAACAGGAGTTGAAGAATGCTCGCTTAGTAAAGATGTTACAAATAGTGATATAAAATATGGAGATTTACCCTATAAAACATTAAATCTTACAGCAGAATTTGCTAAGGATGAATGGAATAATAATATTTTCTATTATGTTGACAAAAAATTTACCTTTAAAAATACTAAATATGATGCCCAAGATGGTTTTACCATGGCAAAAACCATGTATAATATTAATAATGATGCAGATATAGTGGGCAGAGTAGTAAAGGAGTTTGAAATTATTAAAATTACTGATGGTTCTAATAATACAATTACACCAAAGGATGGTCTCAATCCTGATATACGGCCAGATGCCAGCTTTTTATTTGTGTTATTAAGTAGTGGTAAGGATGGTAGTCTCCATAGTGAAAATATTGATAATGATGATAATATTTTTACAATTGACAGTGATGATATATTATTTTTCAAAAATAAACAGGAAATTTTAAAGGATGCTGATCTCAAATATTTCTCTTGCTCATCACAAGATAGCAAAATCACTTTTAATAATAATCCGACAGATAATGACGGTGATTTGGGAAGTTGTAATAATGGCTCTGAAATTTCATTCAAAAATGTCCTCCATGGTAACAATATTTATAGTCAGGCAAATTGTCCTTGTAATAGCAAAATCATTTTGCGAAAATGTCAGCCATATGGCATATGGCAAAATATAGAAGAGATGTTAAAAAATCAATGTAATCAATAATTTATGAAAAAATATCGCGCTTATTCTTTGATAGAATTATCTATTGTATTATTTATAATGGCTATCTTGCTTACTAGTGGTGGGCTATTATTTTCCAATATATCTAGAAATCAAAATATTAAAGAAGCACAAATTGTTACCCTAGAAAGAACAGATAAAATCTATAAAGCAATATCAAATTATTTAGCAGAAAATCACCGCTTACCCTGCCCTGCAAAATTAACTACTAAAAGCAATGATAACAATTACGGTTCTGAATCTAGAAGTGGTAAAGATTGTTTACCGACTGATTTAACAGGCTCACAAGATACTAATAATTTAGGTATAGATCAAAATATGAACTTAATTTATGGTATGGTTCCAATTGATGTTTTAAATCTTAATAAGCAAGATGCGGAAGATGGTTATGGCCGTAAATTTGGTTATGCTATTATCAAGGAATTTGGCACCAAAACTGGCACTAATTTAGGATTTGAATCCTATAGCGGCAGTCAAAGATTGGGAGAAAGAGAGGCAGGAGTTGTAGATTTTGAATATATAAAAATAATGGATAATTCCACTGGAACAGAAGCTGTAATTACCAATAAAGCCATTATGCTTTTAATTAGCCATGGTGAAAATGGTACTGGTGCTTATAATCCTGATACTGGCTCTCAAATTTTTACCAATAATTCCACTAATAATGAAAAGGATAATGTCTTCACCAGAATAGAAAACGGTAATATAATATTATATAATAGAAGATTTTTTATCGATTCTAATGAAACTAATAGTATCACATCGCAAATAGGAGTTTTTGATGATTTGGTAATTTTCAAAACCAAAGATCAATTAGTCAGAGATGCAGGATTGGAATTTATAGAATGTTCTGCCGACGAAGGATTTATTTATCAAGCTTATGATAATGCATGTTTTAATACTAATGGTACAATATCACCAAAATCATATGGCAAAACAGCAAATATCACTGCCACAATATCAGCATTAGGTTGTGGCTGTACAACTAGTGAAGCTATATTACAAAGAACCTGCGGCAAATATGGTAAATGGTCTGATATTTTCTGTAATGAAAATTATAAATTATATAATTTAGATGAAGTTAGAGCAGATAGTGTAGATGGTTTAAAATTATATGATGATGATCAAAATGGTATTTTTATTGAAGATGGAGGAAATGTAACTGTAAGTGCAACAAATAGCGGTCATGTTGTTACTAGTATTTATAATCCTAGTTCGGGTTATTCTTCTCTTTATTTGGGTTCAGGTGGAGTATCAATGCAACACTATGTCGGAGCGGGAGATGCTGTAGTTGCAACCAACACCAACCACGACTTACAATTGATTGCAGATAGATTTGCCGGTGATTATAGTAAAATTACAATAAGAAGTGCGAATGGGGGTGTTGACATTGATGGTGACTTAAGAGTCAATGGATCGGTAACATCGGTAACTAGTACTTCTGACAAAAAATATAAAAATAATATTAAATCCTTAAAGAATATATTACCAAAAATTATGGAATTGAATGCCGTTTATTATGATTGGAAATTGGAGGAATTTCCAGATAAAAACTTTTCGAAAAAAAGACAAATTGGATTTATTGCACAAGAAATTGAGGGATTATTCCCTGAATTAGTTAATAGTGATAATTCTAATAATAAATCAATTGCTTATAGTAAAATAACAGCAATTTTAGTCAGAGCTATACAGGAATTACAAGAAGAACAAAGCGCAAAAATCCAAGAAATAAAAAAAAGTTATGATCGAAAAATTAAAAAATTAATTAAAAGAATAGAAAAATTAGAAGATGCTAAATAAATTTATTTTTACTATCCTATTATTATTTTTATTTTCTTGCCAAAAAAGCTCTTTTGAAATATTGTTAGAAAAAGAACTGCAAATCAAATCCTTAAAAAAATATAATGCTTTTTTAGCAGCAGAATATACTGACTATGCCAAATATCTTTATCAAATTAAGGAGAAAAATATAGCAAATCATTTTGCAAAAAAGGCCCTAGATGCCTTGAATGGAGCCTATTTATCACCCGAAATTCCACAAAATTGGGACTTTCCTCCAAATAAAATTGATGAAGCAATTTTTGCCGGCAAAAGACTTCAAGCCATTAATAATTTTACAACAAAAACCTCCTTACCAATTCAATTATCTCATTTAATTTTACTTTATGATTGCTGGATTAGCGGTAAAGCTAGTGAATTTGGACAATTTATTGCTAACTCTGATTGTAAAAATCGCTTTTACCTATTATTGGATGAAATTGAGGAATATAAAATAAAAGAAAAAAATACTCAAAATCACAAATTAGATTTAACCTCATTTACCTTATATTTTGATTTTAATAGTCATAAATTAAATGGAGATGCCACAATAGAGCTTAAAAAAACCTTAGAATTTTTAAATAATTATGATGATCTTTATTCAATTTTACTAGTCGGTTCAGCCGACGCGTCAGGTAAAAAAATCTATAATAAATATCTTACAACAAAAAGAATAAATATTGTCAAAAATCATCTAATAAAAAATGGAGTTCCTAAAGATATTATCTATCAAAAATCATTTGGCGAAGAAAAACCTCAAATTATTACTAATGATAAAATCCAAGAAAAAAATAATCGCTATGTCAAAATCTATATTTCTAGAGGTAAAAATATCAATAAAATTCCCCTACCAATCATTGAGCAAGATAGCTATTTTAATAAAATAATAAAAGCAAAAAGAACAAGAAAATAAATGAGTAAAAATTTTTATGTAACGACCCCAATTTATTATGTCAATGATAAACCACATATTGGTCATGCCTATACTTCTTTAGCGGCCGATATTTTAGCTCGTTTTAAAAGGTTGGATAATTTTAATGTATTTTTTTTAACTGGTACTGATGAACATGGTCAAAAGGTTGAAAAATCAGCCATTAATCAAAATAAATCACCTCAAGAATTTTGCGATGAGATTTCGGTAAAATTTAAAAATTTAGCTAATTTTATGGGTTATTCTCATGATCATTTTATTAGAACTACTGACAAAAATCACAAAAAAACTGCTCAAAAATTTTGGCAAATTTTAGAAGAAAAGGGTTATATTTATAAGGATATTTATGAAGGTTGGTATGCAATTCGTGATGAAGCTTTTTATAATGAGGATGAAATTATTGATGGTAAGGCACCGACAGGCGCAGAAGTTGTTTGGGAAAAGCAAGAAAGTTATTTTTTTAAATTATCAGAATTTGAAAAGCCTTTACTTGATTATATTGCAAAAAATCCTGATTTTATAGCGCCTCAATCAAAGAAAAATGAAGTAATTTCCTTCTTAAAATCTGGTCTTAAAGATCTATCAATTTCACGCACCTCCTTTAATTGGGGGGTAAAAGTTCCTAATAATGAAAATCATGTAATTTATGTTTGGCTGGATGCTTTGACTAATTATCTTTCTGCCCTTAATTTTTGTGATAATGATCAAAAATATCAGGATTTTTGGCAAAAAACATCCCAAAATTCCCCAATTCATATTGTAGGTAAGGATATTTTGCGTTTTCACGCTATTTATTGGCCAGCCTTTCTCATGGCTGCAGAAATTCCTTTACCCAAAAAAATCTATGCCCATGGTTGGTGGACTAATGAAGGACAAAAAATTTCTAAATCTATTGGCAATATCATCGATCCTTTTGAAGAAGTAGAATGGTTAAAATCTAAAGAAATTAAGGAAAAAACTGCCATTGATTATCTTAGATATTTTTTAATTAAAGAAATTCCATTTGGCTCTGATGGTAATTATGCAAAAGAGCAATTTATTAACAGAATCAATAGTGAATTAGCTAATAATATTGGTAATTTGACTCAAAGATGCCTGACTATGATTCATAAAAATTGTGATAGCAAAATCAAAAAAGAGCCAAATTGTAATGAAAATATTCAAATTCTAGAGAATATTAGAGAAAAAATTGGAAAATTAGAATTTGATAAAGCTTTGGATGAAATTATCAACTTTGCTAATCAAATTAATAAGGAATTTAACGATTACGCACCTTGGAATCTTAAAAAAGATGGGAAAATTGATAAAATGGAGCAGGTTTTAAGTAATACAGCAGAAAATATCCGTAAAATTGCTATTTTATTACTGCCATTTATTGAAAATTCTTCTAGGATGATATTAGGATTTTTAAATATTAATAAGGAACAACAAAATTTTAATAATTTTGGTAAAAAATTAGAAAAAGGAGTTGAGATTAATGAAATTGAAGTTGCTTTTCCACGCATCAAGTAAATGTAATACCCTTTCCCAATCCACCTCTTGTATAATTAATTTACTTCCTGCAAAATAGATATATAAATTAAATTAACTAAAAATAAATGACAAATAAAATTACAATCGCTTATGGTGACGGTATTGGCCCCGAAATTATGAAAGCCTGCCTTAAAATTATGGAAAAGGCTGGAGTTGACCTTTCTTATGATGAAATTAAAATTGGAGAAAAACTTTATTTAGGTGGAAATAGCTCTGGAATTGCCGATTCAGATTGGCAAAAATTAATGGATAATAAAATCTTTTTTAAAGCACCAATTACAACTCCTCAAGGTGGTGGTTATAAAAGTTTAAATGTTACAATTCGCAAAACTCTTGGTCTTTATGCCAATGTACGCCCAGTAAAATCTCTATTTCCTTATGTTAAAACTAAACATCCAGAGATGGATTTAGTTATTATTCGTGAAAATGAAGAGGATCTATATGGTGGTATTGAGCATCGTCAAACGGAAGAAGTTTATCAATGTTTAAAATTAATTACTCGTCCAGGTACTGAAAAAATCATTCGTTTTGCTTTTGAATATGCAAAAAATGCTGGTAGAAAAAAACTTACCTGCATGAGTAAGGATAATATTATGAAATTAACTGACGGTCTCTTCCATAAAGTTTTTAACGAGGTGGCAGTAGAATATCCTGAAATTGAATCTGACCATTGGATAATTGACATTGGAACAGCGAAATTAGCTGACACTCCAGAAGATTTTGATGTAATTGTATTGCCAAATTTATATGGCGATATTTTAAGTGATGTTGCCGCGCAAATTGCCGGTTCGGTTGGTTTAGCTGGTTCTGCTAATATTGGCAACCATTGTTCAATGTTTGAAGCAATTCACGGCTCAGCACCAAGAATTGCTGGTCAAAATATTGCTAATCCAAGTGGCTTATTGATGGGCTCTGTGCAAATGTTAAATTATATTGGTCAAAATAATATTGCCGAAAAAATTGAAAATGCATGGCTAAGAACCATTGAAGATGGCATTCATACTGCCGATATTTTTGAAGAAGGATCTTCTAAGCAAAAAGCTTCCACTTCTGATTTTGCTAATGCAGTAATTGAGAATTTAGGCAATAAACCAAATAAATTTAAAGAAATTTCCTACCCAGCTCAAAGTAAGAAAATGGATATTCAAATTTCTCGCGAGCCAAAGGTGAAGGAAAAAACTTTAGAAGGTGTTGATATTTTCTTACATCATGGTGATTTTGATGCTAATAAATTAGGAGAATCTATCAAAGAAAAAATCCAAAATGACAATTTGGAATTAATTATAATAACTAATCGTGGTGTAAAAGTTTATCCAAATGGTAATCCATTAACATTTTGCACTGATCATTGGAGATGTAGATTCATGGCCAAAAATACTAGCAAGATTGATTCTGGAGATATTATTAATATTTTATCATCATTTAAAGATGGTGGTTTTGACGTTGTAAAAACTGAAAATCTTTATAATTTTGATGGCGAAAAAGGTTATTCACTGGGACAAGGTCAGTAACTTAATTACAATAGATTTATTTTGGTAAAAATAGCAATCTTTTGCGAAGATAAATAGTTATGATGATTCCATTAAGGACCTGAGCAGTTATTTATTTTGCAATCAGGAGGCAAAATCTATTGAAGATGTTGTACCAAATTCCAGTTTTAGTAATTTTGAGATTATCAAAAAATGACAAAATTAAATATAATAAATTCCAATAATAAATCTAAAATCCAAGATCTTATCTTCAATAATATCTCAATTGATGAATCTATCAGAAATTCGGTAATTCAGATTATTAAAGATGTTAAAAAAAATGGCGATAAATCTTTAATTAAAACTTGTAATCAATTTGATGGTTCAGATTTTAAAAAAGGAGATGATTTGTTGGCAACCAACGAGGAAATTGACCTAGCTTTTGACAAAGTATCAGAAAATGTTAAAAAAGCTATGCAAAATGCTTTTAATCGTATTGCTAAATATCACAAGGAACAGTTACCAAAAGATTTTGAAATCATAGAAGAAAATGGTAATAAATTAGGAAATAGATGGCAAATTATTGAAAAAATCGCCCTCTATGTACCTTCTGGCACAGCTCCTTATCCTAGCTCTGTTTTAATGTCGGCAGTACCAGCAATTGTGTCTGGCGCCAAAGATATTGCAATTTTTACCCCATCAAAAAATGGTCAAATTGATGATAATATTTTAGCGGCAGCTAAAATTTGTGGCATAAAAAAAATCTATAAAGTTGGTGGCGCTAGCGCTATCGCTAGCGCCGCCTTTGGTACAAATTCTATTGCGCAATATGATAAAATTGTAGGACCAGGAAATAGCTATGTAGCCATTGCAAAAAAAGAGCTTTTTGGTCAAATTGGTATTGATATGATCGCTGGCCCAACCGACATTACTATTATTACCGATGGAATTGATATTGATGAAAAATGGATAATTGCTGATTTTTTATCTCAGTTAGAGCATGGAGTTGATTCTAAAGCATTTTTAATTACTGATAATGCTGACTTTGCTAATAAAATTAATGTAAAAATCTCTGATTTTATAGAAAAATTATCTAAAAAAGAGATAATTAACGAATCTATTAAAAATTCTGCAATTATTTTAGTTAAAGATTTAAATGAGGCAGTAGAAATTTCCAACAAAATTGCTCCAGAACATCTAGAAATTATAACTCAAAATTCTAAGGAATTATCGCAAAAAATTACTAATGCTGGCGCAATATTTTTAGGTAAATACTCACCGGAATCTATTGGGGATTATATTGCTGGCCCAAGTCATTGCTTACCAACACTTGCTAATGCTAGATTTTCTAGCGGTCTCTCAGTTTTTGATTTCTTAAAAAGAATTTCAATAATTGATTGCTCAAAAAAAGGTTTTGACGATATTGCTGCTGACGCTAGTATTTTAGCTAATATTGAGGGTTTTAATGCTCATAAATTAAGTGTGGATATTAGGAAGAAATGACAGACAATAGAAAATAAAATTATCATAAAAATTATCAAAAAGCTAATCTGATCTATTCTTATATCTAAATTTTAAACCCTTATTATTATAATAATTTCCTATTTTCATATATTTAAATGAACCCATATTGATATTAGCAACATTTTCATTCATAATATTTTCTATCAAACCATGAGTAAATTTTGGTGTACCACCATTATGAGCATAATTTGAGCCATTAATTGAAAATAATTTCATATTCCAATCACCACCAATATAATCTAATGATTTAATGTTATAAAAAAAATTCTGTAAAGAGTTGGATATTTCTCGTATATCGCAAGGTGCCATCTTAATATTGTCAGCTAGAAATGAAAAAATCGGCTTTTGGGGCGTAAATTTAATATTACATTGAACAGATTTAGAATTGCTAACATTAAAAATAATTTCCTTATCCTTGACATTACCTTTTATGTATAAAATATCAAAATCATACGGGGTTTCTTTACCATTGACTATGGTTATTTGATCCTTGCTAAAATTAAATAAAATAAAAAATTGTTGATCAAACTTTGAAAAATACAGAAAATCATTCAAATCTTCATCTTTAATCGTGGAAAACATAATATTGCCCAAGCCAACTGATTTATAATATCGTAAATCGATCGCGATAAATTTATTATTACGATCTATGGAATCTATGATGGATGATTTGATAATGGAGGCCACGCTATTTTTACTATTCCAATTATTATTAAAAGTTGGAAGTGACTCATTTTTGCGCTTTTCGATTTCTTTTTGACTTAACTTAGGAAATAAAATGACTCTTTCCTGATAAATATCTTTTATTTTGGCATTGTAAGTTTTTTCACTAGTATTTTTAATAGTGACGCAGGAAGAAAACGACAATAATAATATAATAATAACATTTTTCATTTCATTATAGGCAGATGCCACAAAGTGCATAATTAAATAGAGCGATTATCTTAACCTTCCCCATAATGGAGATTTTGACCCTACCTCATTATACCATTTCCCATTTAAAAATGGACAATATAGCAAAATATTTTTATTTGATATTTGTAAAAAATGAGGGTAATATGCCTATATTTCCCGAGGCTTTTTGCGAATATCAGATAAAAAGATGAAGCTA
>Ga0257114_1000308_pt1 | contig 37878 bp, 43 predicted proteins | sample SI112_10mmetaG_FD_190149 | JGI IMG/M metagenome (GOLD analysis project Ga0257114, IMG submission 190149) | Marine microbial communities from Saanich Inlet, British Columbia, Canada - SI112_10m | ecosystem: Environmental > Aquatic > Marine > Inlet | place: Canada: British Columbia | collected...
ATTACATTTTATTGTGGGGAATATTACATCCCAGGTTCCTGGAGTAAAACCATTTCTGTCCCAAGGCTTTATTGATATATCCCATAGATACCATACTCCTGAATCTATTTTAAATTTAGGTTTACCTCCTTCAGTACCATCTGCTCTAAATATAAACTTCTTACCTATTTCTTTTTCGTTGTTTTTATAGTCGTAGTCAACTTGCTTTTTCTTTACTGCAACGTCTTCTATAAGTCCTATAAATTTACCTAAGTCGCCATCTTGGCCACCATCTGTAAATGCAGAACCTGACATGTATACAGATATTTTAGGTTCCTCGATTGCATTGTCGAATGCCGCTGTCCATGAAGGTATTTGAGTTTTTTGAGAAACTGCTTTAAATGAAAGTTCATACCACTGACCTTCATAAAACGAAGCGGTATTAGAACCAGAAGGTTCTACAACCCAATAAGATGTATCATCTAAATTAAGCGCCTGTCCATTATCACCTATGACCATACAGTCTTCTACAGGTGGGTTTTCAGCAGCCGTTTGCTGTTGATATATACCTAATGACGGATTGTTTGTACCTACACCTGATGATGTCCAATATGTTTTAAGTGAAGTTGCTCCATTATGTGCAACTCCTTTACTAGTAAAGTCACCTATTGGTGCTCTGTATTTTTCAAAGTCTTTTCTATATAAAAGTTCTTGAGCCCAAACTGCATTATCTGAAGCCAGCATCCAATCAAATGGAGCTTGTTCATTTTTCATATAACATTTAATTCTAGTTACGTCTCCAGTAAGAGGTTCTAGGTTATTAAATGTTACGTGTGCATATGATGTATTTAAAGGTCCTCCATTTGCGCTACTTGTCATCATACTGTAACTAACTGGAGCTTGTGACCACATCAACTCAAAATCTGAGTCTGAGAATTCAAAGTGTTCGAAGTCTTGGTAATTTGCTGCCGTAGTTCCTTGGGTAGTTGTATGAGGTGAAGTTGTCCTTATTTCAAATGGAGATATAACTTCCTCTACCATAGTAACGTAAGCGCCTGTTACAAAAGATTTTGTTGGCACTGTAGATGTTGGATGGAGATATGATATGTCTTCAAATAATCCATCACCTTCTTCCTCTGCTGCAAATACTGGATTTGTTGATGGGTCATGTTCAGATGTATATCCTAAAAATGACGCAGGTCTAGGTATTTGTGGGTCTCGTACAATTACTATACCGCCTTCCATGTCTTTTGTGAATCCACCAAAGTCAATAAAGCTTGTACCTTGAGGCTGTGCTGTTAGAAAGTATTTATCTCCGCTCTTTCTATATGAAACTTTAGTATTAGTATTAGGTGATGGTAAGTCTGATGCATATCCATCTGAAGAAAGTATATAGCTAGATGTAGGGTTACCTGTCCAGTATAAGCCGCTTGACTCTAGGTCTTGGTTGTGTGTAAGAGTATAGAAAGGTTTTAATATTTCTTCTATCTTTATTACAGGTCTAGAAGTTTCGCTATATAATACAGGTGATGTATTAGCAGTTCCTGGCTTTGTTGTAAATATTCTTGTCCATCTAAAGTTAGGTACACCTTGCCAGACTCCTGGTATTGCAGAGCCATCTGGTGATTGACTTGCAACTCCCATTATCGAGACGATTGTATCTCCTGGAGGAGTATTAGGTGCCACATCAACTGATATAACTTTAGTATCTAATTCGTCTCCTAACCCATATACTTGAGACTTCATAAGCTGACCATTAGCATCTATCACTTCTACAAGTATCTCAGAATTAAGAAGCATAGTTGCAGCAGTACCTCGTATACCTATAAAGTTTCTACCTCCTGAAAAATTAAAAGACGCATCATAATCTAAACGAAGATAGTTACTAGACTTGTCGTCAAAGTCTTCGAAGTATACTTCTTTATTATATAAGTCCTGGAAGAAATACTGTCCTACAGTTGTCTCAACCTGCAGCCTTTCTATCCTATTTGATGTGTCGTTTCTTGATGCCATTCATTATTCCCAATATATTATATAAATATCAAGTATTAGACAATAACCTGGCTTAATCCTTTAGATCTGCTTATTTCTATAAGGCCATCAACCATATCTTTCATTATGTCGATATGAGATATGATTACAACAAAATCAAATTCTGTTTTAAGATAATCGAACAGCATTGAAATTGAGTTTATGTTTTCTGAGTCTAGGTTACCGAAGCCTTCGTCTATTGCGAGAAAGTTAGGTCTAGGTAAATTAGATATTTTTATAAGTGCAACTCTTATCGCTAATGAACTAATGAATTTCTCCATTCCCGATGTTAACTCCAAAGGCCATCTGTCGTCTTGTCCGTATTTTATATAACTCAGTATGTTTTTACCATCAACATCAAACTCAATTTCAAAATTAACTATTTGAGACAGAGTATTGTTTATCTCTTCCTCTAAATACGGAAGCGTTTCTGCTATTATTTCATATGGTATACCGTCACGTCTTATTGCATCTAAATAAAACTCATATGACTTTAGTCTAAGCTCTAATTCATGCGCATCGCTTATGGTCGTTGTTATGTTTGCTATATTCTGACTAGTTATAGAAACGTTGCTATATGCTTGCTGTATATCGGTTTGACTTCCGTCCAACTCTAGCTTTATACTTACCTTCTCCATCTTAAGCTTTTCAATAGATGCGTTTATCTTTTCATTTGCCTTTATAGTTTCTTTGTTTTTGTGATACTTCTCTATGTCACGCTCTATACCCTTTAATTCAGTTTTCTTTGCGCGTAGGTCAGACTTTCTTTGCTCTGACTTAATGATAATTTCTGATTCATATTGGAGAATTGTCACTTTTTCTGATTCTAAAGAATTATATGCACTTATTAAATTTTCTACAGAAAGCTTGTCGCTAAGTATCTTGTCTGATATTGTTTTATCATTTAAAAGCTTATTAACTATTACTTTATCTTCTACAAGCTCAGCTTTTGCCTTGTCTGCTGCTTTTACGAATTCGTTATTACAACAATAATTACAATTAGGGTCATATTCATGTGTGTCTAATTTAGATATTAAATCAAGTTTGTTTCTAACATTTACCTTTATAACTTCTATCTCTCTTACCAATCTTGAGTTATTGTCTTTTTCAACATCTAATACAGATTTCTTTGCATTCAATTCATCTATTGTTATTTTTGACATTTTAGAAATAATGTCAGATATTTTAACCTTATTGGCCTTTTTATAACTCTTATATTTTTCAAGCTTGTAATTATATACCTTTATATCTTGCTCGCAGCATGACTTTTTATATTCAAGTTTTTCAATATCGTCTTCTATTGTTATATTTTTTAGCTCTTTTACTTTGCTGTGTATCTGGTTTTCTTTTTTAGTGTATCGCTTCTGTATTTCTTTGTTTGCTTGTTCTAGTTTTTTATAAGCTGATTCGTATTTCTTTAAATTGTCCTCTTCATCTATAAGCTGTTGTGAGTAGTCTGTTTTTCCAAAATTTCTTAAAAGTATTTGTACCTCTTTTATCTCTTCATTAGCGAGTTGATATAGCTCTTCAAATACTGTTATATCTAAGAATTGAGAAAGCAAATCTTTCTTTTCAGTTTGTGACTGGTCTATAAATCCTGTATTATTATTTTGTACAGACATAGAAGTTAGAACAAAGTCATTATATAAACCTAGATAACCTCTAATGTTCTTATCTGTCTGAGTTCTCTGTTCTCCATTAAGCGATATTATACTATCGTCTTCACCTATCATCCAAAAGTTTACATCTACACGGACATGACCTTTCTTTTCTTTCTTACCTTTTCGTTCTATAAAGTATTGTACTCCGTCAATTTCAAAAGACAGTTTACAATAAAAGTTTTTCTTTTTATTATTCAACACGTCTGTGGCTGATTTAGTTCTAGAGCATTTATGGAATATACAAAACATTAGTGCATCTAATATAGCAGATTTACCTGCGTGGTTTGGTGCGAATACACCTATAACATCACGAAGCTTGCTAAAGTCTATTACATTGCCTTCTCCATAACTAAACATATTAGAAAACTCAAACATTTTAGGAGTCCATCTAACACCTCTAGATATTTCAGTTGTAGAAAGCGATTTGTTAAGTTCTGTGTTTATATTTTTTATACGTCTTATTGTTTCGTCATCTGCAGGGTGGTTTGTACCTATGTATTCTTCTAACAACTCATTTTGGTATTGTACATCTCTAATGTCTCGAGTTACAGACCTTGTAGTTTTATTTTGAGCATTAAGTTTGTCATTTTTTATTATAACTATATCGGTTGTCTTACACTTGCTTTTTATGTTTTTAATTATATCTTTTAATTGAGCCTGTGTTGTGTTTTCAGTACGTATTCTAACTCTAGGATATTTTGGTATACTGTCTATATTAGGTAGTACGCCATCTTTAACATTTATTGTGTAGAAACCGTGCACGTTTTCAAAATCAACAAAGCTAGCTTTTCTTTTATCGATATCCCATATAGCGCATCCGTGTTTATCAAAAGCTTCTCCAAAATTCTGTTGTATAAGTGAACCTACCTGTAGTATTGTTTCTGACTTATTATAAAACTGCCTTTTATGTATGTCACCTAGCATGACCATGTCGTAACCATCAAACATAGATACTTTTAAATCATCGCTTTCTACTTTATATCCAGCGTCTGTGTATGACATATCAAGTGCTCCATGAAAAAGTGCTACTTTTGTATCTGCTTCAAATGAGTTTGATTTTATAAATGTTTTTGGGTCGTCGAATATACTAAACACTACAAAGTGAGTGTCTGCAATTTCATGAACAGCAGAATCTTTAAGGTAGTGTAGTTTAGGATGGTTTAGAGATTCAATCATAGGTGATAATGAATCAAGTCTAGATGAGTTGTTTAAATTAGCATCGTGATTACCTGTTATAACTATAGTATGTCTTCTATCTGCTAAGTTTTTAAGAAACTCGCACGTAACGTCTATAAGCTCAGGTGAAATATCAGTCTTACTATGAACTATATCACCACCTACATAAACTATTGAGTTTTTAGGAAGCTTGTCAACTTCTTTATATAACTGTCTGAATACTTTTCTATATTCTTTGTGCCTTTGGTAATTTCGTATGTGTATGTCTGCAACATGTAATACTTTTTCTAGTTTATCAAATCCTACATCAATTTTATTAAAGTCCAAATTTCATCTCCAATAGTTTTGCAAAGTCGACAGTCTTAGATTTACTAATAAGCTTAGTAATTTTTTCATGACCTAGTGTGCTAGGGTCTTCGTCGTCTTTCATTTCAATTATTCTAACATCTATATTTTCAGATTGTAAATATTCACATAGCTTTATAGACTCATTTTTAGCATCGCTATCTAAAAGTATATTTACTCTTTTAACATCGTTTTCTTTTATAGTAGACCGCAGCGATTTAGGTAAGAACTTTCCAAATATAGGTATTGAGTTTTCACCTATAGCTATTGCATCAAAAACACCTTCGCAAATGTTAATGTCTTCTTTCCAGTTAATAAGCATTTCAAAACCTACAACATCTTTAGAAGTTTTTGGATTCTTGTGCTTAAAGTCTGTGTCATAATAAGACCTTCCTACAAAGTAATTTAATATTCCTTCCTTGTTGTAACTAGGTATTATAACCATACCGTTATATTGACCTGAGTCGCAAAACCCTATATTATATCTTAAAACGTCTGTCTTTGTTATACCTCTAGACTTTAAATATTTAGCTGCATTTCTAAATTCTGGATTATTTACAGAGCCGTTTACCATGGGTTTGAACTCTAATGGTAAAGCAACATGTTGAATATCCTTAGAGTCGTCGGTCTTTCTTTTTACACCTGTAAGTGAGTGTAGTTCTTTTATTTTTCCCGCCGCGCCTATTTTCTTAAATATTCTTTCTGCTCCAACACCTTTTACACCACATACCCAGCAATGCCATTTTTGAGTTATAACATTTATTACTAATTTTTTCTTATGATGGTTGCAATAAGGACAAGAAAAAGTGGCTTCATTACCACTTGTCATTGACTTTCCTAAAACACTCTCAAATAAATTGAGTAATCGTCTACTTTTATTCATGTATATAATATAACAAAAAATGTTGAGTTATTAAAACTTTATTTCGTTTATTTTAGCTTCAGTTTCATTTGTAAATCTAACTTTTGCAAATCTTCTAGGTCCTATGCAATCGTTGTAGAAATCGTCTTTTACAGAAACATGATATCTATGGTGTATATTTTCTTCCAAGTAATTAACCTGTCCTTTTGTCTCACCCATTATTAGTATTTCAAATTTAAAACATTTCTTTCCAAGATTTTCTATATCTTTGTTAAGTTTTTTTGAAGAACCTGTATACAGTCTCCAGTTTGAGTCTTTTCTAATTATTTTTCGTCTTTTCTTACCTTTCACTTTAACTCGACGAGTTGTGCCGAAGTATTTCCGGCCTATATATTTTTTACCTGATTTTTTATTTGTGATTAAGTAAACAAAACCAAATTCATTTTCAGGCGCCTCTTCAATAGGCTTTCCTTTGTATAACCAATGACTCATATTTTTTTAACTATCAAAAGCAACAACAAATGTAGTATCATAATTATTAGACTTAACAATAGGTCTAGATAATTTACCTACAGCCAACAACCTTGCATTGTTATCATAAAGACCTATGCTTGTTATATAAGGTGACCATTCAGAACTTGTCGTAAACGATTCAAGAGTTCCAAGTTTTTTGTCATCTAATATAGTAGGGTTCATAGTGAATCCATACTCTCTTTCTTTTATGTGACAGCTATATTCGTGTTCAATTATTGTATGTGTATTTTTAAATGACATTGTACATTCTGAAAAAATGTTATTTCCTATTACAGGTTCATAATTGCTTAATGGAGATGTAAGTGTTAACAGTCCGTGGTTATAGAAAACATTTCCTACTCTGTTTTCGAAAGAAGGATTTGATTGTACGAAATTTATCTCTTCAACTTTCAACACTTTATCAAATATCATTATCTGACTTATACTTCCTGACAATTGGTTTTTATATTCCAGTGTGTCTTTAAACTTTCTAGAATATCTAGAGCTTAAATTTCTTTTTCTAAACTCTGTACCAGGGTCATGAGGTCGAGCACCTACAACAATGTCAGCTTTGTTAAATCTAGAACCAGAAGGTATTGAGCCCTGTGATTGTAATACATTGTCTACATAAAAATATGCATGACTACCAGACTTTGTCAATACAACATTGTTAAATGCTGTACTTGTACTTACTACTGTTGAACTGTTTAAATATAGAGTTTCTGCTCCATTACTTATAGCTGCTTGGTATGTACCTGGGTTGCCTATTTCAGTACTACCATCTGCATTTCTATTAACGTACCTTATTGAAAACGGATATGAACCTTCTTTGTGAGGGTCGTGTTTAGAAATTATATAATTGTGGTTTTGTATGTTTACATTTCCTGCGCTTGCTGTTTCTTGAAACCTAGACGCTGATACTCTTACATATACTGAAAAGTCATCGGCAGATGTATTTCTTTTCGACCTAGAAGTTCTAAAGTCAAACTGATGTCTGTCTTTTATTATTAACATGCTAGAATTTTCTTTTTCTAATCTAGACTTTGTTGTTTCTGGCCTAACACCATCAAATTGTATTACAGTGCTTTCAGCTGTAATATTTTTTGGGATTATATTGTGAGCCTCTACTCTATTTGGATATCTCGATCTTTCAAAAAACCTAGTTTTATTTTTAAGATTGTAATATTCCTTACCTTTATCTCTGTAAAAACTACTGCTTGCAAGTGCGTTGATACTATGTGCGCTTAGTTTTTCTCCACTTTGGTTATACATGTCTGTAAAGTTCATAGCAAATAAACTTTGAGAAATATAATTTACAGACTCACTTGCTTGTGCGATCGAAATAGAACAGTCAATAAGATTTCCAAAGCCATCATCTATAATATGCTTACTTCCTGATTTTATAGATACAGTACCTTTTTTTATAGACTCACCGAACATTTTTTGAGGTATGGATATAATCATAGCCTCTTTTCCTAAAGCTCTTATTTCTTTTTCGTAACCACTATTATCTAAAGTCCAACATGGGTCATCTGGATTTGTATAATACATTCCCTGTAAAGAATCGTGTAGACTTCTTTTGAAATATCCATTTGTTGTTACCGCGTGTGGTGAAGATTTTGTTACTTGTAGATAAGAGCCGTATTCATTTGGCATAAAGTCTGTACCATCATATTCGGTTCTATATGCGAATGCACTTAATGAAACTATTCTTATATCTTGAGGATTGCCCTGTGATGATGTAACCCAGTGGTCAAAAACTTTATACTGATCGTAGTTTCTTTCAAAATAACTACCAGTATGATTACTTATTGTAAACTCATATGTTTTATGAGCCTCAAATGGAGTTATTTGTATGTCGTCCTTTCGAAATTTCTTAAATATGCCGGACATATAATACTCCTATTTTTTAGAATTCTAATTTAATTCGAATAAGTGCTTCTCGCGTAAACGATTTTAATAAAGGCTTGCTTAATTTTGCCGTTGCTAATAATTCATTTTTGTCGTTGTACATACCAACAGTTGTAATATAAACCTTAGGGTCTCTATACATAGAAGGGTGAGAAAACGAACCTTGAGAACCAGATGTAAATGTTGGATTGTTACTAAAGTTGTATTCAGCATTTTTCAACCTACAGAAATAATGAGTTGCAAAAACTCTTTCAGAACTACGTGCTGAGAATGAACTTGATGGAATTGAAGGTACTGGTGAGTTAGAACCTGTGAAAAATCCTACAATACTATTTAGTGTTGGATTTTGATTTGTACTACCTACATCGTTACCATTACCAGGACACCAGCAATAATTAGTTTCAGTAATATCCATACTTAACAATCTAGGTGAAAGCATAATAACTCCCATGTCTGGATAAAACCATCCATATTGAGTTGGGTTTGATATTGCAACTCCATCCATATTTGTTATTCCTATCGAACCTGTAACTACTTTATAAAGCGCTCCATAATCTCCTAACGAAGCTTGATTTGCAGCTGAGTCATCTGTAAGTGTTATTTGAGAACCTACTGATAGATTTGGTGAATGACCTGCGTGTATTGCAGAACTTGATATTGTAATCGCCCAATTACCTGGGTCAATTCTTTCTTTAAATCTTTGTCTGTTAACATTTATAAAAATAGAAGAAGTTTCGTTAACACTGTTAATTGTAAACTGCTCATCTCCAGGTGTAAGTAATAAATTAGCATATTGAGAATATACAGTTTTAGTAGGTGTATGTCCTGCAGAAGCGTATTGGCTAATTGGAGCAGAACCAGAACCATGATAATGTCCGTAAGCTACAGCAAACTGAGGTTCAGCTGATGCTGTTAACTGAGGGTTGTCTCTATAAAATTCTTTGTAATATATACCTGATGCTGCGTTTTGTACAGATGAAGTATAAATCTCATTGTCAGCGAGTTTAAGCTCACCGTCATTGTTTGTCCACATTGCTGCAGTTATTACATCTGCCTGAGCGTTTTCTACAATATCGCCTCCTTCAAATTTAGTATACAGAGGAGTTACAGGTGTACGATAAGGTCTAGATATTCTTCTATTACTTCTACCAACTCTTGTTGAGTAGTTTCTAGATAACGCGCCTTCTCTATCAAAACGCGGTGATGTATTTCTTGCCATTTTTATTCCCTATTATTTTTCGAAGTAATAATCTTCAACTAAGTTAGTGGCTGTAGCTTCTTTCTTAACGGTAACGTTAATAGTAACATATCCACCTGTTTCATTTCCAATTATAGTTAATGTTGTTGTTACGTCTGCAGTTGGTTGAGGTTTTGCTACCAATTCAAATCTTGTACCTACAGAAGTAACAGAATTTCCTGTATCTCCTATATAGTCTGCAGTTGTTGGAGCACCTTGTCCAGAAACTCTACCACCTGGTGCAACGTTAAGATAACATGCATCTGAATTAGCTAGTATTGCAGTATATCCGTATGTCTTATTACCATTTGCAAAGTTTGCTGTGTTTGGAGTAACAGGTGCTTTATCGCCACCGTATGTTAATGTGATATCAGTAACACCTACTGTAACAGTTGGCATTCTAGAAATATTTTTAGGTAGTGTGACAAGCTTGTGTTTCATCACGTAATTCTCGTTAGGAACAGCTTCTACTAATGGCATAGCTTCTATAGCTTGACCATAATAATTAGTACCTAGTTGGTGGTTAACGTCCCACAAACCATAATCGATTTCATCGTCGGCCAATGCAAATTGTGTGATGTTAAAAAACTCACTTCCTTTTGCTAGCAATTCTCTACCTTTTTTGGTAAGAATAGCATCTACCGTTATTGTTGTTTTATCTAAATATCCCATTGTTTACTCCACTAATCTATTTTATTATATATAAATATATAGTTCTTTTGTTTTTATCTTACTGCATTGCTTATATTTACTGCCTGTATTGAACTGTTACCTGCTGAAGGTGTTGATATCACTAACTGATTAGGGTTAGTGTCTGTTACTTCCACTACAGGACCACCGTCAACAGTTGCTGTTACTGGCATGTTAAAGTCAGAACCAACAAGCTTACATCCAGCATACAATAAATTGTTTATTGCGTTTGGAAGATAGTCTTGATGCTCTGCTGTTTTTAAACTTTTACTTACAGGTCTCAACCCTGATCTGAAAAAACCACCTTGTAATTCTGAGTAAGCATATCCACTCATACTTACGTTTGTTGCCGGGAAGTTATTTCCTGTACTAGCACTTGTTGCCATATTATTTCTAGGAGAGAAAAAGTGATATTCATATACCTTATATCTTCTAGATGCGCGTTGATGGTGATAGTATTTTATATTACCTCTGTCATTAAATTTTGCAACTGTGGTGCTTCTTTGACTATGGCCATAATGAGGGTGGTCAAATGCAGAACCACTTTCTTTCCAGTTTGCAATTGTAAATGATGATTCAGAGGAATGAGAGTGCCCTATAATGTCTAGCCCATAAAATCCTTCAGCTGTAGTACTTCCAACGTTTAACAAAAAGTCGCCTGCGTTTTCATAGCTTGCTCCTCCTTGTATTACACTTGCAGTAGGATTATTCTTATATTGAGGTCCGCCTTGAGAAGACGATGGTTGAAACCAATGCATATTATCCCAATAATATCTAGACCCATCTATATCTAAATCATGATTGTGATGTTTTCTAGTATTTATTTCAACTTCAACTTCACCTGTTGACTGGTTTGTATATTCAATTGAACTTCCCGAATATATTGCTTGATAGCCTGTGTGAGCTTGAAGAGCTTCACCTGGTTCCCATTTATTGCTTTTTGGATTAAACCACTTGTGATATTCACCTCCCAATGTAGTTGTGTTAGCAGTAACTTTATATTTACTTATATCTAATACTCCATTGTGGTGATTTTCTTCTACATATTCTTGTAAATTTTCAACCTTAGGTTTTTCTAGCATGTTAGCTTTTACAAGTAAACCTATTTGTGCGTTTGCTCTTGCAGGTACCAACATCTCTATTTGTTTGAAAAGCGAGTGGTCGATAAATCTTAATATTCGTAAGTATTCAAAGAAATTATATGGATTTGTATGTTTTTTCCAATAATGGTTTCTTAGATTTCGCAATCTTTTGTATTCATCATCTCTATAATCTAGTGGATTACCTACATAATCATGAAAGTCAGCACCTGCCATTTCGTGTGCTATATCTAAATCAATTTCAAAGTGAGGTGCAAAATAAACACCTAGCCTGTTAGAATCTAAAGGTGCTTTATCATATTGAGATTTTTCAACTTTATTTCTATCACTTAATCTTCCTTTTAGCTCAGAAGATTCTATTCTAACTTTATCACTTATTGTTCGTGTAGAAACTAAATCTGGCATAGGTGTATAATGACGTTCTTCTTGAGTTGACCAGTCATTAGCCATAATTCCAGAAAATCCAGAAGCCATTGCTACAGTTTCTACAGCTGATGGAGTACCAATAGGGTGGTGTCTAGTATCGATGGCAGAACCTATATTATTGTCTGCATATACGTGGAAATTTCCTGGTGCTGAAGATGTCATATATACATTTCCAGATGTCCAATCTCCATCTTGGAAATAATTTGCGTTAGCTCTGTTCAAATCGGCTCCTAAAGAGTGCCTTACTGATAATTGAGCAAATGATGAAGTTGCGTTAGAACCTTCTATAGAAAGAGGAGCTCTAACGTGATTCCAGAACGGAGCAGGTCTACTACTTGTAGCGTTGTGAGATATATGAGTAGGGTCCCATCTTTCAAAGCTTAAGTTTGTTGGTTCTATGTACCACAATCTAACTTCTTGAAGCGAACCTGAAAATGAAGCTGTAACGCCTGCAGTAAGTGCGTTGTTTGACCAATTAGAACCAAAACCAAAATACTTATTCGATTCCCAAGTAGCGATTTCAGTAGAACCTAAAGCTAACTCTGCCGAACCAGTGTGTGTTATTCTAGCCTTTGAATGGTCAGGTGATTTTGCAACAACAACACCTAATACTTGGTCTGGTCCTGCAAAAGGAATAGGTAATTGAGATGCGTTGTTTACTTTTCTGTATACCATAACATTCCACCAGTCATTGTCGAATAGAGGAAGCCATTCAGTGCTTGCAGATACTACAGAGGTAAAGTTAGTAGTACTAGCGTTACTTCTATCAGTCAATAAAAGTTTACCATATTTGTAATAACCTGATGTTTCCTTTTTGGCATTAGGGTGAGGTATTATACTCATCTGGTTGTTATATGCGGTTGCTGTTACACCGTCTAATGATGCAACACCTGTAAACAATGATTGAGACTTTATTATATTTGTATTGAATCTAAACTCTAACGCATCAGATTTTCTATCAGCAGCCGTAGCTGTCTGTAAAGGATGTGGTGCTCTTAGGTCGGTGTTGAAAACTCTAAAAGAAGAATCGCTACTGCCGGCTTCACCAAATTCTAGTGCGTATGAAAACTTATCATATGAAACATATGAGTCTGTAGTTTTAGCTTTCTGAGGTCCTCCGTACTCGAATACTCTTAACAATGTTGGAGGTAAGCCGTATGTGGTAGTCAAAGCTCTTATACCTCTTTCACCACCTTTTGTTTTCATAAGATAAGGAAGATTGTTTAACATCCTTTTCCAAGTTTCTCTTGAAACATCTTCTTGAGACGATAGCTGTTTACTTTGAGCCGATGAACCTGTTACATATCTAACAGAACCAGTATTTACAGTACCTATAGGTTGAGTAGAGTTAGCAAATGTGCCATCCTGGTTTTGTCCAAAAGAATATTCCCATAAATCTGTAAATTGAAAACCTTGATAGGATTCCCAACCAAAAGAAGATAGAACATTGTATACTAAATCTTTTGATAGGTCTTCGTATAACGGATTTGTTCTTTTATGTATTTGCATAGAATGGTCTATGTAATTATACACAGTGTCGAAATGATGAGCCACCATATTTACAAATAATAAATAGTTAGCGTTGTCCTTTCCGTCATTCGCTTCTCTAACATGAAACGGTATTGTATTTTCAAGATTATGAGGATTGTGCACATCGTAATCAAGTGCTACATTGGATTGAGACGTAAACCATGCTACTGAAATTGGGTCTGTTATGGTTCGATTAGAATAAGGTTCGGTATCGTTTGTTTTTGGCCAGGTTCTTTCATGTCTTATACCATTGGATGTAGATTCATATGAAGATGATTGAAAGTATAGGTAATTTTCATAGCCATCAAAACCTTGAACTACAGATTCCTTTTTTATTTTATAATCAGATATATTTTTATTATTAACTGTGCCTGTATTTGTTATTGCATTTAAAGTAGCAAGTTGGCTGTCATAATATTCTATTAAGCCTAATTTGTATTTAAAGTTTTCTAGTCTTTCTTTTGCAGAACTAAAATGTACAAAATTATTATATCCATGATAATCTATATTTAAGTGTGCAGAGTTATAAGCAGAACCTGATGTGTATAAATTCATTAGTTTCTGTTTTGTTGTAGGGTTTGTTCCTAGTATAGTATCCCAAGTATGCCAGTCTGTTTCTCCACCTGTACCTTTTGTAATATCTATTGTAAAGTTAGGACCTGCTATTTCATTTCCAACTTTTTCTCTTTCTGCAGGTATAAGTTTTATCATCTCAGTGTGAGATGTTATTATTTCTTTTACAACCCAAAGTTGTTCTTTTATTTGAACGTCATCTGGTAAAGGTTCGTATAATTTTATTAGTATACCGTCATCGCCATCATCTTTCCAGTTAACTATAAGTGATGTTTGGTTGTTACCGAAATTAGCTAATAAATCTTGCCATCCTTCGTCAATAAAATCTTCGACGTTCTTCTGCTGTAGTTCTGAAAACTTTCTAACAAACTCCTCGTCTTGAGATGTAGTTTTAATTCTAATCTCTTTACGTGAAGGTGAAATTTCTGATATATGTATTCCGTTGTTTTCGTTATAAGAACCTAATATGTCTCTAAAGAAATTATAATGTACTTTATATAATCCTGATGAGAAACCTAACTGTCGTATATCATTATGAATATCAAGTTCTATTCTAGGCTTCTTTCTTTTCCTACCTTTCTTTATATATTTGTCAATTCTAAATCCATCGACATCATAATCAGATTCTAAAAGCGTGTCGCCTCCGTATACATGCAGTTCTACTAAATCAATATCCCCTTCACCAAAGTTTGTAAATACTTTTTTAGAAGGTATATTCTGTAAATCCTCTATTCTATATCTTTCAATTCTATCCATTTTAGTATGCTTTTACTGTATCGTTATCTAAAAAATAAGGGTTGTTTTGATTTCTATTAAATACATTTATATCAGAAAAATCTCTTTTATATCCCATCTCTTCTCTATGGTCATAATAAGTAGGAGGGTCAGGGAAAGAATATACATCTTGAGAGTCAGACCAATATACTGTTTGGCTATCATTATATTTCCAGTACCCCTGCTTTCTTTGTAAGTTTGAGGATATAACATTTCCTTTCATAGAGTTTTCTTTTACCCAACGTATTTTCTTGTTAGTATTCCAAGGTCTTCTGCCAGGAGTTTGGTTTGTTCTAGCTATATCATCTCTTTCATAAGATTTTATTTCAGGGTTCCATACCATCTTAACCCATTTTTCTTCTTCTAATATGTAGTCTTTATAAGGCTGTAGCTTGGGATGTCTTTTGTCAAATGTTTTTGTTGTAGATATATCTTCCCATTCGTATCTACCTAAAGGTATACTGTTCTTTTCACCTCCCATAAGCTCAACTATTCGACCATCTCTATAAGCATTTAGATAGTGAGACTTACTTCTTGTTACACCTTTGTCATTTGAAATTTCACAGAAATATCTACCTACAGAAGAGCGTTGTACATCGTTCAATATAATTTTTCTTCCTTTGCCTACCACTCTCATCTGTACATCAGTGTTAAAGTTTCTATTTGTGTCGGCTGAAAAATACCAAGTATATTGTAGAAGCTCTCTATCTTTATCACCTCTTTTGTCTTCGTAATTATATGCGTTACATACAAATACTACAGTTCCATTTGCCCAGCTTGAAAGTACGTGTGTCTCACCTAAGTTATATGCTAATTTTCTAGCACCTTTAATATCTTTATTTGCCTCGTGATAAGTTACATTTTCATATTCAAATTGGTCTATAATAGGTGTACCGTAATTAGGTTTTTCGTATTTAGAAAGCTCTTCAAATTCTACATCGCTAAATCTTTCAGTTAAGTCTCTATCGAATATAAATCTTGCAGAAGCTATTTCTAACTTCCACTCGTCAATACCTTCCCTAGATATTATTATGCCTGTATCACTTCTTTCATTGTTGTCATTGTCTATTGCAAATTCAAACTTTTCTCTTAAAACAAAGTTTTTATCTGAGTATAAACTGTCGCCTTTTATTCCTGTAGCAGATTTTATAGGACTTATAGGTTCGGTCTGTACACGTATCTGTCTTTCAGGTGTTTTTTCAAACTTTCTAACTGGAAGCTTTCTATCTAAATTTGGATTTCTTTTTCTCATTATCTAACAACCTTGAATATGTCTTTAATAGGATAATAACCTATAACATCTGTAGAGCTACCACTAGCTTTCAGCTTTACCTCTATTTGATAATATCTTTCTGGAGACAAGTTTGATGTAAACATTTCAAAGTAGTTTCCAGTACTATCACAGCTTAATTTAGTATAATTATCGCTATAAGGTAATACCGATTCACCTGTCTTAAGGTCTTTAACTGAATAGAATGCTGAACCAGAAGGTAGATATTTCAAGCTTAATTCGGCAGAAGTATTTCCGTATGTTTTTGTAGGATATTTTTCTCTACCTTGTATTCTGAACTTTACCTTCTCTCCATATTTGTAATTACCTCTATTATTTTTTAAATATAAAAATACCGAAGATGCGTCTGTTGTGTCTAACTCTGCAAGCGAGCCTGTTGACCATTTAGAATCATCCCACTTAAATTCCAATCTAGGTTGGTATATAGTATGTGTATTAGTTGAAAAGAATTGAAGATGTATAGGGCCTTTGTTAATATTTTCATCAACTGGAAACTGCTGAACGATGAAGCCGTAATTAGGTATTCTGTCTACACCTGTAGTACCAGTTGAAGCTGTGATTTTAGCAATATACTGTGTTATATCTACATCGTAGTCGTATTGCATTGTTTGTTCATCATAACTCCTTTGAGCGATTGAGACACCTAATGATGCTGCTGAGTGTGTTGGTGCACCTGGAGCAGGTATGCCTAGATGGTTCGACCAAGTTACTGCCGTCGCTGTCCCATTATTATACTTCCAACTACAGCCTTGTTCATGTACAATAGGCTTGGTTGATTTTCTACCTTTGCCTCTTCCCCATGATTGTGAGTTTGGTGATATTTTTATTTTAATTGGGTCAATTCCAGTTAGTGTAGAGTTGTCTGCAGAATATAATTTTATGTTAGTAGTTGGTGCTGTAAAAGCTGTACCGTCGGGATTTGTAAAAAAATTCCCATCAGCTGAGGTTGTTGAAGAACCTGAGTGTATTGATTTTGGAATTTCAAATTGTATAAGTATTCTAGAATTATAAGGTCCTGGTCCTAGTGAACTTGATACTCTTTTTTCTATAGTTAATATCTCATCAATACCCGTATTCATACTAGAAGAATAAATACCTTCTTGTATGTTTTCATATAGCGTTGCATCTTTAGATGCTGTTATTGAATATATCATATTTAATATCCTACGATTCTACCTTTTATATCGGTATCTAAATTCTTAACTTCAAATATGCATGGGTCTTGAGATGGATATACAACACCTTCTCTTGTTGCACCTTTTATATCATATATGTTTCCACTATAACCTGACTCTTTATCAAACAGGTTAAATATTCTTAGACTTTTTACAGTCTGTACACCTTCTACTTTATCTAGCTCTGTAGCTATCTTTGGAAGTATTATAGGTTCGTTTATAGACCAGTTATCAGGGTCAAATATACATCTTAATTTTTTAATACATCGAAGCAATACTTCTTTGTTTTGATAACCAGGTCTTGGTAAAACTCCAAAGTCTACACCTATGTTTATTATGTGTGCGTTTTTTATATTTATCGCATCTGTCAACATTCTATATTGAGAGATATATGTTTGTAAGTTTTCTTTAGCTAGTGGAGTTAACGGCACATAATTCTTGTTATCATCGTAAGCTAGAGTGTATAAATTTATAGCTAATGGATTTTTTATCTCGTGTGTTCCTACAGTCTGAATCCAATATTGTTCGTCTTTGTCCAAGTAAGCTTTAGATACAGAACCATACTTAGGTGGCATTGCATATACTCTTGCTATATAATCTTCTCGTGTTACAGCTCTGTTTTGAGATGCAAAATGTGCCAAAGCGTTTTGTTTTATATCATCGGTTGATTCTGCAGATCTACCTCCTACAGCAGGGTTTAAATTTATTATAGCTAAAGAATCTTTTACAGTCTTAACAGTACCACTAGGAAGTCCATCTTCGTCTAACCACATTGTAGAATCAATTATTGTATCTATTGTTCTTGCAGCTACATTAGAACTTATTCCGCCACCTGCAATATACTTAACTGTTAGTGTTGTATCTCTTGGAGCTTCTCCATACTGTCTTGTGAACATTGTGTTTGCAGGGTCGAATGCAACATCAACATAATTAGTTCCATTCATATAATTTTGAGTTGTATTACCATAAGGTAATGCAAGACCTACATTGGAAGGACTAGGAACTATTAACTCATCAGGTTGAGATGATATACCTGCTCCAAACCAAAGTTGAGTCGAGTTATCTGCTTTTACATGAGTAGTAAATCTTCTTCCTGTTCTTCTAAGTTTTAATATATATGGTGCGTCATAATTATACGCAGACATTGAAGGGTCAGCTGACCAGTTGTTTATTACATCTTCAAATATATTGTCTTGAGCAAGATATTCAACCTCACACCATTTATTGCCGTCAGCATCCTTTACATCTGTAACTGCTACAGCATTATCTTTACTAAGTGTTATCTTGTTAAATTTTTCAGGTTCTGTAAATTCGAATGTTTCGGTTTCAAGCGTACCGTTCATCGCACTAACTTCTTTTTTCAACAAGTAGTATGTAGGTTCTCCAGTTGTATCATCAATTTGATATACTGATATGTCCATAGGGTCTGAAGAACTGCTAGCTTTAAAATCTACTTTATCTTGAGTTATAAATTCGTGTTCTCCAGATGTACATGTAAGACCTTCTGCAATTTCCATTGCATATCTCATATCCGGTTTAACTTGGCCACCGCCTGGGAATATTGCCGGTACTACTTGGTAAACCGAAAGCTGTGCAAGAGAAGGTATGGAAGGTTTTGTTTTATATCCTAATGCTTTTGCTAAATCAACGACGTTAGCTCGTTCTTCAGCATGCATTAACAAACTTTCTTTTAATTGGTCATCGACATAATATGATAAAACGTCTCCTACATAAGCTGACATTTCTATAAACATCATACCCGGTGACGATTCGTTAAAGTCGTTATATGTTTCAGGGAAGTATGATTTAGCAAAGCTTATAAGGTCACTTCTAAACTTGCCAAAGTCTTTGTTAAGATACTTTATATCTTTAGTTACTTTCTTATCTATGTTACAGTCATTTGCCATTATAATTCACCTATATCTAATGCGATTGATTGTAAATCCATACTGTTACCTTTGAATAAAGACCAATCTATTTTTATATTCATTCTATTCTCATTTGTTCGTAGCTGTTCAACTTTTACACTCTTTAAATCTACATAAGGAAGCCATAACATAACTTGTTCTTTTATAAGTCTCTCCAACTCTTCTCTAACACTAGCTGTGTTATTTTCAAAAAGAGTTTTCCAAACATCACACCCAAATTCTGGATGCATTGGTCTTTCACCTCTGTTTGTAAGAACTAGATTTATCAAATTAGATTTGGTCTGTTCTACTGTAGTATATGATTGATGAAAGTCACCTCCGCTACTTCCTTTTATGCTAGAGTTGTGAGGCAGTTGGCCTGAAGAACTACCTGATGGGATTAAGGTTTCGAATGAATACCTACGTTCAGCACTTGCATCATTTGTAAGAGGCAACGTTAATCCTATTGCAACATCTCTTTCAAAATCTAAAGGATTGAATTTATATATAGGTCTTTTTCTCATTGTCTATTAAAATCTTTTTACTAACTCAGAATAATCTCTTGTTAATGCTTTTCCTAAACCGTCTTTTTCTAATGTTGAACTTCTAACTGGCATGTTGTTGTGGTCAACCATTGGTGCTGATGCCATTGGTCCGCTTTGCATTGATGAAAACTTGTTTCTTAATTCATTTACAGAAACCTCAGGATAAGCTTCAAATTCTGAACTAGCTTTTGTATCGTTTAGGGCTTCGTTTAGTGATATGTTGCTTGTATAATTTCTAGGTGCTTTAGTTGTGCTAACTTTATTAACTTTATTTTCTTTCTGCTCTAATATGTTAAGAGCTTCATTAAGCTCGCTGTTAACTGCAGATTTTACTTCGATTTTTACAACCTCGCGTATTAGTTTAACTAATTCTTTCTTTGTCATGTATACACTCCATTACTTTATATATAAATATCTAAAAAATTCGTTTTTACAACCAAGGACCTGCGCCACCTGGGCCTGCTGGTGTACTTGCCCAAGTTCCAGTATTTATCCAACTTGAAATTACATTACCGCAATTTGTAGCCCACATAGTATGAGATGCGCCTGCCATTCCAGAAGCAAACGTTGATTCTATAGGACATTGTGTTGGAGGTACTGCAGCAAATGAAGGTAAGCAGCCTGGTGCGTATGTAGCATAGAATGCATCGAGTCCAGATTTCAACATACTACCTGCTGAATCATTGCTAGCGTTCCAACCTGCCAACACACCAAACATAGCCATCTCTGCAGCTGATATTGTTAATGAAGGTGGGAATATAGATGGTGAAGCTAGTTTTATAGACTCTGCCCAAGCTTTTGCAGTACCTGGTGAAGCTACATTTGCTATGTCACCTTTAACGCCTTCATAAGCCGGCGACTCTGGGTCAAAATATTTTGCCATGTTGTTTACGAATATAGGTACTAAAAAAGGCATTACTGTTTCATCGCCTCCATTTGACCTTTTAGTAGTGCGTATACTGGAGCCTGTATTGCTGGCCCGGACATACCGCATGCTGTAGGGTGTACTTCTTGAGTAAGCTGTGTTAGTGTTTCTAGTAATATATCAGCTAGTGCACTTACATTTAATTTCCACGTTGCAGTAGACAAACCTATTTCTTTTTTTGCAGAAAGTATTATATTTTCTTTCTTTGAATTAAATATAAGTCTGTCTGAGTTTATTATAACTTGTGAGCTTCCTAGATATCCACTTATTGGCACCATAGGTATTGGAGGTCCTGTTGGTACAGGTACTGTTTGTGCTGCTATACTATTTGCAGGTTTTAAATCTATTTTTTGAGATTTTGTAAGCACTATTGAAGAGTCATTATCATTTACATCTTCTATGTGAGAATCTCCAGTATCAGCATGTCCGTTAGAAATAAACATTATCGGATCGCCATCTGTAGAGCCTACTGACCATGTATTTTTAGGTTTACCTAGTAATTGAGTAGAACCTAATCTTATACTATTGTCAAATCTTCCTTGAAAAATAGTATCACCTTCGTAATGCTGTACTGGTGAAATATCTTTCTCTGGAAATGTATCACCTAGCGTATCGTTAACAAAGTTTTTAGGACTGAAACTTACATTGGGCAGTGCATTACAATTTACATCTCCCCAAAGCTGTACGGTGGATAGCCAATAGTAAGAAGATTCTTTTGGATTTATTTGTGCACCTAATGTCGTGGCTCTAATAAGAACAACAACTTCACCTTTTAATGGATATGATGTTATGTTTTTATTTAAAGGAGGAATCCAATGTCCTTGAACTTCATCAGCAAACGCATAATCCAATTGTTCACCTAGTAGTTTTACTTTTACAAAACCTAAATCTGTACCAGGTGTTGATGATTTGTACCACTCGTGTTCAGGATTCATTACTACGTCTACGACTTCACCACTTGCTACTAACGGATTTGCACCTGAATTATCATTAGTAAACTTAGCACTACTTCCTTTATCACCAAATCCCATTATTTATTATCCTCTAAATTTTGAACTGTATCTAACAACTGTCGCTTTTCGCTTTCAGTTAATAACCCTTCACTGTTATTAGACGTATCTCTTGTCATAGCTCTTTGAACTATTGCAGCCATTTTAATTAAGTGCTCATCATTCTTAACACTAACTTCTAAATACTCTTTTATTATAGGTACTAATATTGTAGCATCACCCATATTTTTAATCATAGGCTGGAGCTGCAGTATTAGTTCATTTATCTGCTTTTCTTTTTTAGCAGAGTTGTCGTATATATCCTTAAGTAAACCTTCAAATGATTTACCTTCAAATATTTTGTCTTCGCTTATTGCCATGTTATTCTCCTATTTATATATAAATATACAAAACAAAAAACCTAGGGATTTCTCCCTAGGCTTCTTTTATATATAACGATTGTAATTACTTCTTAATAAAGAATGACATCACAATTACTAATACTACCAATCCTACAAACCCACCTTGTCCTAGTGAATTTACAAGAGCAGTTAAATTAGCAATTACGTCCATTCCAAATACAGAACCACCTGTTAAGACAGTCCATAAGATTGTTACAGGTAAAACTGCCATCATAATTGATAATAGTCCACCGAAAAATCCATTTACGTATTTGATTACTGAATCCATAATTTCTCTCCTTGTTGTTACTTGTTATGTGGGCAAAATTGCCAAGCGCGCATCTTTGTTTAGTTATTTATTAAAATTTAAGACCGAAACCTAACATTAAGTTAGTAGTCTTCTCTTCTGTGTTATAAACAATTTTCGGGTCTACATAAATACCCCTGTGAATCGTAAACATTTTACCTGCACCTAATATTAATCCATCAGTGTCAAGTCCTTGTGTTGCTGCATAAGCGAAATATCCTTTGTAAAAATATCTTGCGTGTAAATCGTAAGATACATCTACTGTTGAGTCCGCTTGTGAAATAGATAGTCCAACCATTAAGTTGTCCATCAGTCCGTAACCTACAGTCGGGCTAATTGCCCATTCTGTCCAAGCTACATCTGCTACATCACCAGTACCTACGTACCAGTCACCTTTTGTTTGAGCTTGAGTAGCAACTATAGTTGCCATTGTCAAAGCTAATGTTAAAATTAATTTATTCATATTTATTCCTCTTTTTTTTAGTTATAGCGCGCGCTATTTTTTAATGAGCTATCTGCTCATATGTTTTAAACTTCTCTTTGAAGTCTTTTTTTATTAAATTTACAACTCTGGATATATCCTGAGTTTTTTCATCTGTCATTTCTCGTATTAAAACGTATAATGCTTTCTTGTTATATTTTTCTATATTTTCTCTACGTCTGAATAACTCCATTACTGCATAAGCTATTTTAATATCAGAGTTCTTTGAAAATATAGTTTCTACTCTTGAATCGTAATCTTCTACAAATAAATCCGTAAAGTCTTTTAAAGATTCTTTTCTAGCAGTCTGTGCTTCTTCATTTACAGTATCTCTTGCTTTATCAACTGCAAGCAAATCTGTTTTAGACTTAAGAAGTTTATAAGCTTTGTTATTTGTTTGTATACAATAGTTTTTAGCAACGATACTAAAGTAAGAAAAAGCTCTACCTTTATCTTCTGTATACTTAGATAGTTTTTGCAATAAAAAACCTATTACTTCGTATTGCTTATCTTCAGTTGTTCCATTCATATAAGGAAACTTAAATCTATTGATTATATTTTGAGCCAATTTCCAAACAGGATAATGTATATGCTGAGAATACACTCTATTTCTTTTGCTGTATGTTTTTTCAGAATTATATGCAACAATAGCTTTTTCAGTAACAGGTGTAAAGTACATTTTGTTTTTTCTTTTTCTACCTCGCTTACTTTTGTTGTTCATATAATCTTCAAACTCTTGCTGATATTTTTCAACATTTTTATAGAAGTTGTCTACCGGGCTTAATTTTTCTACCATTTCTTAGCCTCAAAGTCACTTTCAAGTAAAGTAACAATTTCTTTGATACTTGTAAAAATCTGTCCTACTTCATCTTCGGCTTCAAATCCACCTTTGCTGTCAACTTCCTTTAGAGATTTTAATGCCAATCTAAAAATATTTGTTGTTTCTTGTAACACATCATCTTGATTTAAAATAATATCCTCAATCTCTTCGTTTTTTCTAAGCAAATTAAAAGTAGTATATCCTAGTATCAAAACCAAAAATCCTAAAGCCGCTATTATAATAAATAGTGTTGTTGGGTTAATATCCATTATTTAGACTCCCCAAATAATCCTGAAAATATATCATCAACAGATTTGTTTGCTGTTGCTGTATCCAAAGACTTTTTCTTGTGCTTCGAATTGGATGCTTTCTTAACTTCACTTCCTACTTTATTTATTTCACCTTCAATTTTAGAAGCGATTAAATCTGCTTGGTGTAACACCAATGGCATGTTTGTTTTAAAGTTTCTATCAGAATTGTAGTGCTTAAAGTATTGAGTGTTGGCTTCATCATATAAACCATCGTGTACCATAATAGCTATCATTTCATTTTCTGAAAACTTTATATCGTGTTGTTGTAATAGCCATAAGCTTCTATGCTGTACCGGCATCCAGTTTAATTCTGGATTTAAGTTCCAAAGTGAACCTTGATTTTTTCTATGCCATTCACTAGGATTTGGTACATATAAATCTTTTTCTAAATCACCATACTTTCCCAAGTCGTGATTAAGCGCAGCAAACATTAATTCTTCTAATGTGTAACCTTCCATTGACGAACCCATAGATTTCCACAGCATGTAAGTTTGAGAAGCACATTTACATACTCGTAATATGTGTTCTACATAACCACCTACAAATGCGTTATGATAATTAATGTTTCCCGAAGCTGGTGTAAACATCATTCGTTCTTGGAATGTGTTATACATAGCTTTTAATTTTTCTTTTCTTTCACCTTCAAAATTCTTGTCTATGACTCGCATTAAGTCATTCCAATTTTGTAGTAATTGTTCTTCTGTTAAATTCATGAATTCTCCTCTATTTTAATTTTAACTCTACTCCAATAATTAGCCGTTTGTGGTTTTGCCAATCCTCTTGGTCCACCATTCCAGCATCGAGCTATCTGCTCCGGAGTGTTGAGGTTATAATGATTACAATATATTCTTAACATTTCGATGGATTTTGTACGACTCCATCTATCGTTATATGTATATTTTTGATTTCCTAATATTCTGTTTATATCTCTTACCATAGTTCGTCTTATTTGTAGACAGCCTACAGCGTCCTCATTTAGATTATAAGCGGAGTCGTTGTTACTGCTTTCTACAAATATCAAAGCATTTATTGTAGATGATGATGGAAGTTCGTCCCATATTTCTAACCTATAGTTAAGAGTATCTATTGTTTTCAATAAAGTATCTATTTCGTTTTCGTATTTATCCAAATCTAATTTCATATCTTCTATCTGGTTTTCATAACTAACTAATGTTGTTATAAAGTAAATGCCAGATAAAAACACTATAGCGATAAATAAAAATATTTCCGATGATTTTTTCATATTAGTCAAATAAAAGTTTTAGTTGATTTGGGTCGCCTATTTCGATGTCTTTGCCGAAGTGTTCTTCAACAGTCTTACTTGAATAGCCTAAAGCTAAAGCCATTCTCTTACAGGTTCGTTTGTATTCTTCAATTGTTAAGTCATTTGCTACTTTGAACTCAATAACTTGAGGTTCTTTTGATAGTAACGTTCTTTGATATGTTAGTTTGTCTAATGCCATTCATTCACTCCAATAGTTTTTATTATATACTAATATAACAATTTTTTATGAAATATGAAAACAATTAGCTGAAAAGTTTTGTAACTAATGATTCGGTAAATTTACCTTTCATTATTCTTGAGTACTGAGCTATCTTTTGCGTTACGAGTTTTTTATCTTTCTTCCAACGCAAACCTTTTAGTTGTTTTTTTAGAATTGAGACTTGAACTGCTGCCTCTAGTTTATAATCATCTTTTTGTTTTTTAGATAATTTTTCTTTGTTTTCAATAACGGTAGGTTTGAGTTTACCTTTCAGCTGAGGCTGCTCAACACCTTTATGATATACATTGCCATTTTTATCTACAAATTCTTTCATGAAATGCCAACCTGATACTTTACCTGTATTACCTCTTGTACTAATTTCAGGTGGCTCTGCCATCTCTTGTACGCATTCATAACATGTTGTTGAAGTTGTATCTTCAGATACCATAGCAAACTGTCCACATAATTTACACTCCATGTATCTATAATCCTGGTTAGGGTTTTGATTCCATGCCGTACCTCTTCTGTATTCTACTGCGTATTTTTCAATTATATCTTCTGCCATTATTCTTCGCCTTTTAGTTTAAATTCACTAAATGAAATACCATTTTGATCGTTTCGTATATTATTAAGTATACTCGAGGAAGAGTTTAATCTGTCCTCTATTTGCTTAATTCTTTCTAACCTGTTGATTACTTCAGAGTTAAGCGCTTCAACTTTTTCTAATCTATCCATCCCTTCTAGGTTTATATCAAGGTTTTCTAACTCTTCATCTCTTTTATTTGTTGCGAAAGCGAAGTTTGCTGCAACCACCATAGCTATAGCTAGAGGGTCGAATACAAATATTATAAGTAGCATAAACCAATTAACTATTTTGTCCATACTTTTGCCTGTTAACTCTGCCATATATTTTAGCGGACCTAATTCGCTTACAGTTTCATTTCCTATCTGCTGGTCTAGTATCAGTAAATCCAATTTGCTTATTGAATCAGTAGCAGAACTATAACCTTTTTTAGCTTCTGACAATTGTTCTTCTAAAAGTCTTCTTTGTCTAGATGAAGTTGTAGTTATTAACTGTTGAGATTCTTTATCTACGTACTGTATCATTGTAGGATTTGAAAGAGCTGTAGTTAATTCTTTAACTGTTACCTGAAAATTATTTCTTTGCTCAATAAATCTATTCTGTTTTGATTTTATAATCTCAACCTCTTTGTCTAAGAAAGCTGTTTGGTTTGCGGTGTCTTGATATGCTCCAGATAGGAAACCATAAATACCTCCACTAGTAATCACCATAAGTACTAACGTTGCTATTATAAAATAAGTTCGCAACATCTTATTTATGTCTTCCCAATATTGATATAATAGAGATGCTATAATAAGCTTAGCAACTTCAAGCGCGCCAGCCATTATAATAACTTCAGTACTAGCTCCTGCAAATAATTTGCTCAAACCATATACGGAATAAAACGCAGCCGACATAGAAACCGACAGTGCACTTAACGCTATTAAATATGGTAATATCTTTGTTTTCATATTAGTTTAAAGGAGGTTGGTTAGAAGAATATACAAGTGTGTATACAGTTTTGTCACCATCACCTGTCTTTACTCTTATCTCTGAATCTGTAATTCCTAAGCCTTCTAGTATCTTTTGTAGTCTATGTATCTTGTCTTGGCTGTAATTACTTATACATATAAACTCACCAATTACAGATACTACAAGAGAGTTATAGTCATATGTATATTGTCCTTTGTTGTACATCTCTTCTTGTATAACTGGTATTAAAGGCAAGTTGTTTATAAGTCTTTCTGAATAGTATTTTTTATTATCTAAGTCAAGCTTTGCAGTCCACTGCTTGAATATATTATAATCCATTTCGAATATACTTTTATCTTCAACTACCATTAAAGACCAGAGCTCTGGGTCAGATAAGTGTTCTGGAATATATTTCTTAGATTTTTCTTTAGCTTGCCATTCACCTGTTACATCACTTCCAAGTCTACCTTTGTACTGCTTAAATAAATCTATTAAGTTATCGATAGAATTTAAGCCTCCAGTTCTTGTATCATTTACAGTACGAATAATTTCTTTGTTTTCATCTTCGCTTAAAGTTATTTTACCAATGAGTTCATTCATACCTTTGTCACCTGACTCTAGTATTTCTTTTAACTCCTGGCATTTTTCATACTCTTCTGTCTGTATGAAATAATCTATTATGTCGTTTATTATATCTTTAAGTTCTAAAATATCTAGGTAATATGGGTCATAAAGAATAAACACTTCTTTAGAAGACGATGCTATAGAACTGATGTTAGTTTTACCTGTCATCAATCTGTACGTACTTTCAAAAGCAACATCCAATCCTTCAGTGTTTAGTTTTTCATTCATATTTTCTGTTCCATAATATTCCATAACTATATTTTTAAATTTTTACCTCTTAAACCTCCGAAGCTTAAACGGTATGCTTCTTCAACCGTTGGGTCAAGGTGCTTAAATTAAGCCGCCATCGCCATTTCAACTTGTGCGCCAGTTATGCGTTGAACTTCCTTACATCCTTATCACTGTGTCAAATCCAGTCACCCCCATATTGTTAATAAACTATTTGTGGAGGTGGAGGGTATCGAACCCTCGTCCAACAATGCAGCTAATATAAGTAATAGCGTTCAAATATAAATATCACTTCTCTACTTGTTTTTTAGGTTTTCTTCTATAAGTTCTGCGTTTATTTTTAATTGCAGATTTCTTAGAAGATTTTTCCTTACAACAAGTTAATCCTGTGATTTCTTTTTTCAAAAGGTCATTGATTAAAATCTTATCTTCTAATAAAGTTTTAACTGTACTGAATCTTTTGTTTAAGTATAAAGCTACTAAAGCGCAGCCTAATACAAATCCTGTAATACCTGATAGTATCATAATTATCCTCTCCATGTTCCTGTACCCTCTTCAAGCATTCCTAACCTTTGAGCTTTCTTATACATATTCTGCATATCTAACATTGTTTCCAAAACTCTATTAGTTTCTGAGAATGTAAGTTCAAACCTTTTACCATCAATTATGAATGTACCAATCAGTGGTTGATTAGCTTCTCCTTGAGGTCTTTTAGCTTTAGCTCCTTTCATTAGTTCACAGTCAACTGTTGACCATAATTTTCCGTACTTGTGGGGATTGAATTGTTTTGCCATTTTATTTAATTTTAGCGTTTGTCTACTCTATTGAATAGGATTTTCGACTATCTCCTTTTATAATTATCTTAATTATAGTAATTTAATTATTTTAATTATTTTAATTATTTAATATTTAGTATTTTAATTATAGTATTTATTACTATTATTAGTTTTTTACTACTAATATATTAAAAATTTCTGACAAATAAAAACTTTTCAGCATTTATTTTTCATATTATATTATTTGAAGAATAAAAAGAAGCCTAGCATAACTAACTTGTCAAGTATCCAAAGACCAATAAGTATGGTCATCTTTTTATCTAAACTAATTTTTTTCCAATTCATATTTTATTTAAAAGAATATAAACCTTCTAATAGCTGAGTCATATAAACCTCTATCAGATTGTGTTTGTATTCTATATCTTCAGATTTATTCATTATCTTTTCTATATAATGACATATAGGACTGCCAGCTGTTTGTATTACCGCATCAGCTTTATATAAGTCCGCTACACCTTTAGCACCATTTTGTTTAAATGTAGATATAATTCTTTCTTTGTCTATATATCTTTTGTTGAATCCCATATTACTCTCCTTTATTTATATGATTATACCATATAGTTGCTACTCCCATCAGCATTATAATAGTACCAAATGTATATACCAATATCCAGGGTGTATTACCTACACCTAAAAATATAGCTGGTGTTCCTATCAGCAACAGCCACGCAAGAAATATAAATCCAGTATTTGTCTCTAGCTTTTTCTCTACTTTTACGGTAAGCTCTTTTTTAATTAAACGGCTTAATGCGTCTTGCATATCTTTACCATAAACAGGTTGTTTATGTACAGTGCCGTCTACCTCACCTACTGTTATTAGATATTTACAATATCCTTTGTGACTGTCAGATTTTTTTAAGAGCTTGCAGTCTAAGGCTCTACGTTTATCGTACTTATTCATAATTGATTACAAAATTTTAGTTCATATCCTTCGTTAATAAATTTCTTTGTTAAATGCCATTCCATATTTTTTGCCATAGGTATATCATCGGTAATTATATCTCCAGTTGCAGGACATTCAAACTCTACTTTCTTTCTAGGTATTTCTAAAACATATACTTTTATTCTATGTTCAAGTAAATTATCTTCATTCATTACTCTTATTATCCTAGCATTTGTGTGGTCGAACCTTCCACCTGATGCGTATGTCTTTACTCTACCTAACCAACCTGTAGTACATTCTGTCTTACCTATTTTATATAGTTTACCATCAACCATCATAAAATATACTACGTCTTTTATTTTAGAAACTTTAATGTCTCTGTTTCTATGCCAGTTAATAGTATCATCTATAACTTCAAGTTCACCAACGTAGGTCATCTTGTCCAAATATTTATTTAGTAATTTATTCGACATCTCCATTCAAAAAATCTTTTTGGTTTTCCAATGCCTTTTTTAATTCTGTGCCGGCTGCTTTTCTTTCCTTAGCTTCTTGATTTCTTTTCTTATTCATCATTTCTCTGTAAGCTAGTTCTTCAACTTTCATATTCTGAATTGCAGTGCGCTCCAAACTTATTATCCTAGCGTCTGTCATACATGGGTATATTGTAAATCCATTTCTGTTTTTAGAATCTTCTTCTACTCTAATTTTATAATCAGGAGTCTTATCTTCTTTAAAAGTTTTCTCCATAATTTTTCCTATGAGAACTTCTCCAGTTAAAAATCTAAATTTAACTATATCTCCATTGTTGTAAGTGTGCCTTTGTTTTTTCATAATTTATTTATTTAATTTTAAAATGTTAGTCATTGTTTTTATTGTGCCAACTGTTGTTGGCCAGTCATATCCGTTTTGGCCAAAGTGAATCCAAGTACCTTTGAAGTCCGGTTGACCTCTGTAGCTACTGTCGTCGATTAGTATGTCTCCAATCAAAAAGTCTTTCCTATGTGTTAATATTACTTTTCTTTTTAATTGTGGCAAATATTTTTCTATCCAATTTCTTTTCTGACCCCATGCATCCGGGTTATTCCAGGGTGGCGTTGAGGCAATGAATACCTCGTGTCCCATGTCTAACAGAGCAGCCACGGCGTCGATTGCACCTGGCATAGGGGTAAAGGTACTGAAGTCCAAAACCTCATCGGGATGTTTAACATCTGGAATTTTGTCTGCAGCTTCTTGGAAGTTTGCCAAGACACCGTCCATGTCTATATATATTCTGAGTTTTTTATTATCCATTTTTATTACTTGTTTTTATTTCTACTTGATTGCAGATATTTGTAAATGCCGAACCTGAATTTTGGGCTGTATAAGCTTTGCCCCATATCATTTCGTTTTTGTTTGTAACTGTAATTAAGTTAGAGTTAACGTCCAATTTTACAGTGTAAGTTCCAAATCTTTTAGTCATTTTATAATTTTTATTTAGTTAGTTTAGTTTTAGAAAAACCAGAGTATAAGAAAAATATACCTAGTAGTAAAGAGAATATGCAGAAAGCAAATTCGCCAAGTGGGTCTGAGAAATTTATGTAATTTAAAATATCGCCAGTGCCAGTGATGTATGCGATGTAGAGTGTGGCCAAGCCTAGTGCTATTTGACCGATGTGTTTAAGAATATTCATTTGTTAGTTGTTATTATTTATATATAAATATACGCAATTTTTCCGAGATATGAAAGGATTTAGCTGATTATTTTTAGCTAATTTTAAAAAGTTATTAACAATTTCTTTCACCTTCATATATGTGTTTTAGGACAGGGAACCTTAAAGAATACAAGCCAGATTTGTTTTGTGATTCTTCAAAGTATTGTACAGTAACAGTCTTACCTATAATTTCATTAGGATATTTCTGATATCTTATTCGCTGCTCCTGTGTAAATCCAGAACCAACAGCTACTTCATTTCCTTTGTGTGTTATATATATCTGAGCCAACATAGGCATCACAACTTCCTTGCCATCTCTAATTACTCTATGCTTATCGAAGTCACAGCTCTGTACAACATATTCGGCATCGTGCATCTGTTTAACTTTCAGAATATCCTTAGAACGCTTGCCTTTGTAGCCTGTATTTTTTCTAATCATTATACCTTCATGGCCTAACTCTATAGCTTCGTTATTTAAATGATGAAAGTATTTTTCGTTAGGTACAAAGTCCTGTTCCAATGGTGTCACTATATCGTTGTTGCAGTAATGATTAACAAATAAAGAATCTTCGTATCTATGAAATAGTTCGACATCACCTTTCTGTTCATCGAATTCCTGCAGTGTAAGCATATCGAATACAAAGTACTTAGGGTTAACAATGGTGTGATTTTTACGTCTTATTTCTTTCATAACATCTTGGAAATTTTCATTTCCATTTTCATCTACGATACATACTTCGCCATCAAGAACAAAGTCTCCAGGTAATTTTGAAACCTCATTTAAAACTTTTTCCAATGTATAAAATTCGTTACCTTGTCTAGAGTAAGCAGTTATTTCATCTTGCTCTTTACGTATTACACATCGCACACCATCTAGTTTTCTGGACGCTAACCATTCTTCGTTTTCAAAGTCAGGTAAATCCTTTATAGCTTCAGCAAGTGCAACTTTAAATTGTGGTATTAGTCCTGGTATAACTTTATTGATTAGTGTAGCGCCAGCTCTAGTTTTTAAATCTTTATCTATGATGTTAAATATTATATCTTCGAATTCCGGCCTTGCAGCTACGAACGCGTTCACCGCGCCAATTGCGTCATGACCAGTAAGTCTATTTTCATTTAAGTCATCTAACAAGTCAAACAATTCATAGCAATCATCTGTATCACATATGTGATTTAGTTTTTTACAATTCTTAGAACTTACACCAAAGTGTATATAAGGACTGTATGTATAATTAAGAACCTTGCATAGATATTTGTTAGACTTAAACTTTTCTATGATTACCTTTTTCTCGTTAGAGCTTGATGTAGATTGCAACTCCTCTGAAAAATTCTTTACAACCTGTAGTGTTTTTATTTCCATAAGTTTTTCGTGGTCCATATTATTGTATGTTTTCAGATTCGTTAGCCATTTGCATATCTAGTTCTAAAGAGCAAGGTATTTCAACCTCTGCATTAGAGTCAGCTTCAGGTGATACTGGTGATAAGTCTTGTTCCTGACAATAACTATAATCATGTTTTTGCCATTCAAATCCAACCATCATGAATCTTGTTCTAGGTACCATTTGCTTGAAGGATAAGTAAGAATATTGTTCGTGCAATTGCCAGTTAGCAATAGTATCTAATTCTTTTAAAAAGTCTTTGTTAACTTGGTCGATTGTAAAACCTTCTCCATAACCTACAGCGCATACATATGATTGAAGTAGTACAATAGTATCAGATGTTCCAGTCGGCCATTCGTCGCTGCCATTGAATTTGATAAGTTCGTCAGCCCAAGCACTTCTAATATTAAACTTCATTTGCTTAGCCACTTCGTCGTTGTGAGCATACATTGTTTTCGAGAAAGGTTTTGTGATTTCGATTCCATATTGTAAGGTTGGAGCCTTTTTTGATTTTTTTGTCATTTGTTAGTTGTTTTTATTTATACTATAAATATACGCAAAATAACCGAGATAAAAAAATATTTAGCGGGTTATTTTAAATTATTTTTCAAAAGTTATTAACAATTGTATATTTATCTTTGAGAGATATATATGAGAAAACTACTACTAATGGTTATACTCTCAGTGTTTTCAATCAAGGCTTTTACACAATCTTATAATATACCACCTTTCAAAAGAGGCGGTGATAAAGTCCTACACTTCACATGTAGCTATATAATACAGTACAACGCATACAACTATCTTGAACCTAGATTTGGTAATAAAAAAGCCAAACTATATAGTACAATAATAACATTAAGTATAGGAGCTGGTAAAGAAATAATAGACCAGAGATATAGGAAGGGTTGGGAGGCTGGTGACATGTACGCCAACACTGCAGCTATTATATTATTCAGAATAGAAATAGGTAAATGATTAGAATATTATTAATACTGCTTTTATTTATAAGTTTAAATTCTTACTCTCAATCACGTAAAACTCCTTACATCAGTTTTAGTGTTGATGCTAATAATTTGTTAGAGATAAAGAACAATGATCGCATGAAATATCAGATTAATGGGTTAGATTTTGATATTGAGGTGGGCACCATACGTGAAAAAACAGCAACATACGCCTTTTGTGGAGCATTTCCCAATGCTTATTATTATAATTATGGTTTTGGTTTAGACTATTATTTTAATATTTTACAAAACATACATTTACATTTAGGTAATCAATATCACATAGTAAGTAGAACAGGTACTCATAGAGAGGGAATACCTTTTAAGTATAAGCATAGGAGGATTACTCATAGTTATATAAACCCAAGAGTAAAGTTTAGTTTAAATACAAAATGGATAACAATAGATTTAATTAGTAAACTAATTGAGCGAAACGATATTGGTATTCGTGTATTTGAGGGAAGTGTAGGGTTAACCAAAAAGTTTTAAAAATAAAGGATTTAGACTCCTAATACAAATACTACAACCATGATTGTAATATATAGTAGTACTGAGATATCTGTTTTATTGTTTTCCATACATATAAATATTTAATGCCAAGCTGATGTGTGTTAATTCTATGTTATCATATTGTTAACAAGTGGAGAAGGTGGGACTCGAACCCACGACTTCTACAGTGCAAGTGTAGCGCTCTAGCCAACTGAGCTACATCCCCATTAGTCTTGGAATTTTTTACCATCACCACCTATCCAAGTTTTATCTTCATCATTAGTCTGCCACTTATATTTTGTAACGTACCATATCTCATCTGCAAGATATTTTTTATCTGTAATGTATATTTTTGTGTCGGCCTCCCATCGTTTAGAAGACCAATACACAATGCCGTATGAGTTGGCCTCCGATTTGTTTTTGGTATAATATACTATCCTGTCGGACTCATACTTGTTATCAGTAATGTATATAACAACATCAGCATCATACTTCTTGGCTTCGTATAATACTTGACCGTTACATGTCATTGCAATTCCTAACCAAAAGAATAGACCAATAAGTAATATTATTATCTCAAATAGATTTTTAAATAAGTTTTTCATAGCTCTAAGTATTTAAGTAAGAATTCCAGTTTTCCATCCATCACATCTAGTTTCTTATTGACAGTAGCAAGCAGCGCGCTCATCTCTCTCACTTCTTCTTGATTTTCGTCGGGGGCGCGGAGCTCTTTAATAGGGTTAGTGGCTTTGTTGAAATCGGCTTCACCCATAATCTCTTTAAGTCCATCGTCAAATGCTTTGTAGTCGTCGTGTTTATTTCTTAGAATTATTTTTGTTTTTTTCATGATTTTCTTCCTTTACTTTATTTAATGCAATTTGTATTTTATCGGCATAGGTATAATAGTGTCTTTTATCTTTTCTAGATAAATCCAAGACTCTATCGACAATACCTAGATTGTGTGCTTCATATAATAAGTCTTCTAATCTATCGTGTCCCATTATATTCTCCAGTGATTGTTACTGTATAGTACGTGAGCTTGCGGGTCTTCCTATCTCGTGACCCCATTTCTAAATACTTACTCATTGCTTTATAGGCTTTACTACGTATACGTATCCGCCATGTCCGTCCGATTCTTCTACTACTTGATGTGTTTGATTCATAAGATTTTTATTTTTATATATCTAATATAACAATTTTTTGTGACATATGAAAGGATTTTAGTGTCTGATTCTGAAAAGTTATTAACAATTCTCTCTCTTACCTCCGTCTCTATGGCCTCTGTCGTATGCTTCTTGGATAGCTCTCGTTATATAGTCTCTTAACTTGTTTCTGATTAACGAGGAATGTATCCATTGTTTGAGCATTTCATCTATATTTTTCATATTTGTTTATTTTATTGTTGCTTACGGTGTAACCGTTATGTCTGAACAGTTGTTTTCTATAGACAAAAAATCAGCCCCGATGTGGGAGTAGCCTATAGCGTAAATAAAAAAAGTTTTTTTTCGCTACTTACAAGTAATTAGCCAGGGATGACAACTTGTCATATCCCTAGCGTTTTACTCAAACTAACAAACTATGCTTCTACCTCTTCTCCACTGCTGTCTACGTTGAAGAGTTCTTCGTTGGTATCTACCGTCGATGAGTCGTATGACCATTTTTGAACGAGTTGCTTTACGAAGGTTCTTTCTGAATCTAGACCTCCAGCGTTATCGTATTGTGGGTAGATGCAAACTTCTGCTGCTTCCTCTAGTGAGAAGCCATCGTAAATTAAGCTAGCCATTTCTACCGAATTACGTGTAGATACCATCGTTGATATACGTGGTGTTTCTGTATTTAATTCTATTCGTGTTCCTCCTACTATATCCCCTATAGCTTCTATTGATTTTGCATCTAGATTAGGATATAAGTACGTTAGGAGGTCTATCTCTCCTTCTTTATCCAATACATCCATTTCTACTATAATGAATCTATCTAACAGTGCTCTATCCATAACTCTTGTAGCTGTGTATTCGTTACCTATATTAGCAGTAGCTATGAATGTTACATTTGGTGCTACCTTTATAGTTGGCGAGCCATCAGCTTCATCTAGACGTAAGTACCTTTGGCCTTCATCTAGTACGGTCATTAAGATATTATGTGCATCAGGATGAGCTCTTGATAATTCATCTAATAAGATTACCGCACCTTCAGTCTGAATAGCTTTAACAAATAGAGCTTCCGAGAATAATGTACCGTCCTTAGTATTGAAGTGTGTATTACCTATAAGGGTAGAGCGTGGGTCTTGTGTAGCACCTAGATTAAAATAAAAGGATGGTTTGTCTAATACCTCAGCTACAGATTTTGCAGCCATAGTCTTACCACAACCAGCAGGACCAGTCATCATAATGTTCTTACCTCTTTTAGCAGAACGCATAAGGTATTTCCACTTTAGTGGTTGCATTTTAAGTACCTCTGGTTTAAGGTTGCCAGATGTCTTAATGAAATTCATAAGCTCTACTTGTTCCTGAGGTAATTTAGCATCCACAATAACAGCTTTTTTACATTTGGTATCTGCAAGGTTGCCGTCAAAGGATGTGATATCCCCATGAGATGCCGTACCATAATTAGTTATATCGTCTTCTAATTTAGCAGAGAGAACGATATTGTTCCTAAAAGAATATTTTGTTTTTTCATGTGCCTTAGTACCAGGGTTGGTAGTATAGACGTCACCTTGTTTGTTGGTGAACTTGTTGTCCGCGATGGGAGTAAAGAATAGTTTTGTCATTTGTTAGTTGTTAATTAGTTATTTATAGTATAAATATACGCTATTTTTATGATATATGAAAGGAAATAGCCGCCTTTTTTGTAAAAGTTATTAACAATTACAGTAGTATATAGCCTGGATATAGGGATAGGGCCAGCTTTTTGGCATCCATAAGAGTTAAAGATTCGACTACTGATTTTCTTACCTTACCAGGGAATGCCGGGCAGGTCATGTATACTGTGTACTTTTCCATTTGTTATTATGATTTATTAGTTATACTATAAATATACGCAATTTATGCGACATATGAAAGGATTTAGCCCATTATTTATATGACAATGTGGCAAAAGTTATTAACAATTGTATGTCATGTTGTCATCGACTCTCAACCCTCTAGCATTAAGTCTAAGCATAACGCTTAAGCATGTCATACAGAGCTTCTAAGCAGGCATCTAGTACGCTAGTATAGTGGATTAGAGAGCTCGTAAGGCCGTCGATTTGGCATGTAATGTTTCATACGTCCCACCTCAGATATGCTCTCTAGAGGCTAGAAAATGCTACTCCGACGCGTGTGTGTAAGGTCCAAACCAAATTCTGATATATCTTAGATGCAATATATCTGTATATATCCATCGTTATTCTCTAAGAAACGTGTATATGTGAGAGATTGATACATCCCTTTAGAATCGTGGGTCATCGTCGTCTAAGAGTTCTGCCGTAGAGATAGAATAAGCTATAAGGACTATACTTAGGATTAGTATTACTATAAGAATCATTTGCTGTTACCCCTATACGTTAGTACCTCTTCCAATACAATATACAAGATGCATGCTATTCCTATGGTTATTGCTATTGGCCACCACCACCATATAGGTAATAAGACCCATATCCATCCTATATCTATTATCCCTGCTATCTTTAATATAGCCATTACTATTACGATGCTGATATATAGATTGTCTTTGGCTAGCTTAATCATGTCTCTTATACCCATATGTTTTAACTTGTCTTAATTCGTTGAGT
>Ga0257114_1000309_pt1 | contig 37701 bp, 40 predicted proteins | sample SI112_10mmetaG_FD_190149 | JGI IMG/M metagenome (GOLD analysis project Ga0257114, IMG submission 190149) | Marine microbial communities from Saanich Inlet, British Columbia, Canada - SI112_10m | ecosystem: Environmental > Aquatic > Marine > Inlet | place: Canada: British Columbia | collected...
GATTATATTTTAATAAACGGCGCAGAAATGTTCCATTGTGGAGATGTTTTATTAGATTTTAGTAATAGGGTTAAAGATAATAAATATATAACTTATGCAACACTTTCACTAACACAAGAACAAACAAATAACCTTTCTATTGAATCTTTATTAAAAACTACTACTGGACATATGTGGTATCAACACAGTGTTAATAATAATAGAAAATTTCCATTTTGTGCTGGAATGTCTAAAAATGATTTTTTAAAAATAGGTAAATTCGCAGAAGAATTTCAAAACGCTGAAGGATATGCAGATCAATATTTTATTGATTCTTTAAATCATTACGGAATAGAAATAGAAGAAATAGATTCACCATATACTTTGCATTTATGGCATACAAGGTCAAAAATAAAGATAACACAAAATAGAAATCTAATATATAATAAATTAAAAAATAATTTAAAAAAATAAGTAGTAATTATACACTTTATTTCATTTTACCCATATATTAATATAAAATAAAGATATATGGGTAATAGAAGAAAGAACAAACAACTTTCCGAAGAAGAAATAGAAGAAATGGAGTTTTTCCTTAATAGGAATAACATCGAAGAAGAGAAAGTATTTCAAACTATAACTGTACACATTAAGTGTAAAACAGAAAATCAAAAAAAATTAGTCAATTCCATTAAACAGAATGAAATCACTATTTGTAGTGGTTTACCCGGATCTGGTAAAACATTTTTATCATGTGCGGAAGCACTTAAATTAATAAAATCTAGACCTAAGTATAAAAGAATTGTTTTAGTTAAATCTATAACTGCATTAAAGGGGGAAGAAATTGGGCATTTACCTGGAGATTTAGTAGATAAAATGGCACCGATTATGGAATCATTTACTGATAATATTAGAAAACTAATAGGAAGAAGTAGAATGGAAAAATTAATAGAGTTAGGTGTCATTGAAATTGTTCCTATCGCATTTGCCAGAGGTAGGAGTATTGACAACTCAATTATATTGATTGATGAGGCACAAAACATATCTATGGATAATATAAGAACTTTAATGACTAGAATAGGTGATAATTCCAAAATGGTTATTATGGGTGATGTTAGACAAAAAGATATTAGAAATAAAAAAGATTCTTCATTAGAAATAGTTTTGGAAAAATTTAAAGATGTAGAAGGTTTTGGTTGTGTAGAACTTAGAAATCCTGAAGATGTAGTAAGAAACCCAATAATTAAAAAGATAGAAGAAGTATTTGAAAATTTAGAATAATGAAAATAGGTATAACAATAGATGGTGTTGTAAGGGATTTTATAACAAAATTTGAATTAGTATATGATAAATACTATCCTGTTATTGATGAAGAAACGGGTGAAAATATAACAATAGAAAGAGATATAAAAGATTTAGAATTATTAAAGTATTTTAACTTTAGTGGTGATACTGTAGAAGAAAAAACTACAGAGTTAAATAAATTTATGTATGTAGATGCTTCTTTAGAAATATTTGGTCATGCTGGTGAGATAAAATTAAACTCTGTAGAACACCTAAACCAACTCCACAATATGATAGAAGATATGGGTCATACACCTATTATTATAAGTAAGGAGTTAAATAATAGTAAACCAGCAACTTTATTCTTTTTATCTAAATTATCCTCTAAAGTTAATACAATTAAATTTGTTAGAGATTATAAGGATAAATGGGGATATATTGACGTATTAATAACTGCGTCTCCAGAAACACTATTATCTAAACCAGATGAAAAGATATCAATCAAAGTAATTAACTCTTATAATAAAGATTGTAACTCAGATTATACTATAGTTGACTTAAAAGAACTATTAGAGGATAAAAATATGTTAGAGAAAATATTAGGGACAGAAACTATTGAATATGAAGATATAAAGTAAACTTATTATTTACTTATAGGGATAATAAATTAAATTAAAAAAAAATAGATAAAAATGGAAGACATATTATTAAATGTAGGTGGTAAAGAATTTTATTTTGATATTGATAGATTAGCTGAACAAGTACAGTATGATGTTGATAGTAAATGTGAGGAAGTACCTAATAATGAAGATGTAGACTCATTATCGTCATTGAAAATAGATGTGACTAAATACGAGATGTATAGGGACTTAATTGGGACTCTACTTACACATAATGAAGGTGTAGATGATAAATTAGGAATGATGGGTTTAAATCAATTACCAATACCATTTAAATTATCTTTTAATACATTACTAATGAAAGGTATAATAAAAGAATTATAATAAAAAAAATTAAAAACAAAAAAAATGAGTGAAAATCAAAGTACAGTAAAAGACACTATTAAAAAAATAGTTAATAAAGATTTCGGAATCTACTTTTTTACTTTAGATACTAAAGGTAATCCCACTGCAGGTGTGGCAACTATTTATGAACACGTTAAAATATTAAGAGAATTAGGTTTTAATGCACAAATATTACACGATAAAAATGATTATAGATTAAAAGGTGATGAAGAAGGTATGGGTATTGCTGATTGGTTAGGTGAAGAATACGCAGAATTACCACACATTTCTATTGAATCCCAACAATTACAAGTTGGACCACAAGATTTTGTTATTATACCTGAAGCATTTGCTAGTATAATGAAACAAACAGTGAATTTCCCTTGTAAAAGAATAGTATTTTTACAATCTTATGAATACATCTTTGAGATGTTAGAGATTGGTGAAAATTGGAACGCTTTTGGTATTAATGAGGTGATAACAACTAATGATAACCTTAAAAAATACGCAGAGTCTGTATTTAGAAATTTAGTTACTGAAGTTATCCCTATAGGTATTCCAGATTATTTTAAAAATAGTGAAAAACCAAAACTACCAACTGTAGCTATCTCTGCTAGAGATAAGAGAGAAATTTTAAAAATAGTTAAAGTATTTTTCCAAAAATACCCACATTATAGATTCGTAACATTTAGAGATATGTCTGGTTTACCAAGAAAAGAGTTTGCTAAAAGTTTATCTGAATCATTTTTAGGTGTATGGGTAGATGAGTTGTCTAGTTTTGGTACATTTCCACTAGAAGCGATGAAGAGTGAAACACCAGTTATTGGTAAGATACCAAGAATGATACCAGAATGGATGGGTGAAACTGATGAAAATGGTGGTTTAAAACTAATTGATAATGGTGTTTGGGTTACAAACCTAAATGCAATTCCTGATATGGTGGCTACTATGGTTGGTTTATACTTAGAAGATGCGTTACCAGAAAATGTTTTAAATACTATGAAAGAATATGAAAATAAGTATAGTGAAGAAAATACTAAACAACATATTAAAGAAGTATATAATAGAATTATTGGTAGAAGGTTAACGGAATTAGGTGTAGTAGACGCTAAAGAAAATGAATCTAAGGAAGTAGATAATAAAGAAGAAAAAATTACAAAAAATTAAAAAAAAAATTATGAAGACAGATATTAGTTTAATTATCCCTATCCACAAATTAGATGATAGTGTAAGTGAGTATTTTACGAAAGCTATAAAAAGTGTTAATGAACAAAAAACACTTCCAGACGAAGTTTTAATTGTACATGCAAAAGACAAAAAATTAAAAGATTTTTTAAACTCTTTTGAGTATGGTGATATACTACCAAAAACAAAAGTTATTGAAAATGAAACAGGAGATTATGATTTCCAATCACAAATTAATTACGGTGTTGAAAAATCAACCTCAAAATACTTTTCTTTTTTAGAGTATGATGATATGTTATCACCTATATGGTTTGATAATGTAGTTAAATATAAAAAATCATATCCTGATGTAGGAGTTTTCTTACCAATTATTTTTGAATGTAATGAAAAAGAAGAATTCATATCATTTACTAACGAAAATGTGTGGGTACAAAATGTATCTGAAAGAATGGGTATGTTGGATCACGAAACACTTCAAAAAATACAGAATTTTAATTTTGATGGAATGGTAGTAAATAAAGAATTGTTCTTAGAACATGGGGGGTTAAAAAAACATATGAAATTAACTTTTACTTATGAATTTTTACTTAGGTTAAGTCACCTTTCAGTTGATATAATGGTGATACCTAAATTAGGTTATAAACATATCAATAATAGGGCTGGTTCATTATTCGAAGAGTATAAAAATACTGTTAATGTATTAGAAAGTAAATTTTGGGTTAATAAAGCAAAAAAAGAATATTTTTTCACTGAAGATAGAGAAATAACATATGATGTAGAAACAACTTAAATGTCCGAAGAAAAAAAACAAAGAGGTAGGAAAAGAACTACTAATCTATATTTCGGACCTGAGGAAGAAAAAGCGGTTGTAGAATTTTTAACATGTGAGGACGATCATAAACGTAATCGCATATATAATAATAGTTTACGTGCACCACTAAACAAAATGATTGAATCTATTATTAGGAGATATAAACTTTATAGAAAAGATATGGAGTTTGAAGACTTACATGCTGATACGTTGTCATTTTTAGCAATGAAGATGAATAAGTTTGAACCTGCAAAAGGAAAAAGAGCATATTCATATTTTGGTACGATTTGTAAAAACTATCTACTGGGACAATTACTTAAGTCCGATAAGAGAATGAAAACTGACTTATCGTATGATGATGTATATAAGTCTGTAGAAGAGATGGACGATTATCAATATAGTATTGAAGAAGGTGATAAAACCCCATTAGATGAGTTTATACAAGAAATTTCTGCAAACATAAAAGCGGAAATAGAACACGGTAAATTAAATGAAAATGAATTATCTGTTGGTAATTCATTAATGCAGGTTTTGGACAATTGGGAAACTATATTCGAACAAGTAGAGAGCGGTAATAAATATAATAAGAATTTAATATTGGCGTATATTAGAGAATTATCTGGACTATCAACTAAAGATATTAGAGTATCTATGAGAAAATTTAAAAAGATTTATTCTGCATTAAAAGGATTTAAAATAGATAAAGGTTTATTATAATTCTTTTTTCCCAATATTTATATTAAAACACATAGTCTATGGGAAGACCAAAAAAAACTAAGATAAATTTAGACAAAGGTAGTCTACAAGAATTTATGCAAGAAATTTATAATGATTGTGTAAATGTTATGAATAGTGCTCGTAAAGAATTAAATGAACGTAAAAGTAGGACTGAGATAGAAGATATTAATGACGAGTCTATGATAGGTAAGGTAAATAATGACACATTAAAGATTATTGAAGGTACTATTGATAGGAAACTAGCTTTAGCTAAATTACAAAGTCAAATAGTGGAAACTGATAGTAAAGAAACTTCGGTAGACTCTAATGAAAATTCCTTAAGTGAGAATGATAAAACCTTATTGAGGGATTTATTTAATGAACAAAAAGATAAAAATAATACTGATTACGATTTAGAATAACTAAAAATGGCAGGACCAGATAAATTAAATAAGATTTGTGATAAAATTGATACTTTAAAAGAACAATTAGACATTAAACAAAAAATAATGGACGAAATTAAGAAGTTAAAGGCTCAATGTAATGGTGCTCCACAGTTTACTATAGATGCATCTTTACCGTCTTTAAATATTAATTTTGCAATATTTTATTTTCTTAAAGATATTTTAGCATTATTAGGTGATTTAAAAATAGATGAATTAAGATCTAGAATTTTAAATTGGTTGGTATCAGTTATTAAACCATTACAGGCAAGATTATCTAACTTACTTAAATTAGGTATTAAATCTTGTTACACATGTAAAGTACAACCTAACATAGGTAAGTGGTTATTCCTTACTAATCCTGACACTGGACAATCTGGTATAGGATTCAATGTTAGAGTTGCGGATATAGATGAAAGATGTCTACTTAATATAAATCCTAATAGTGATATGGGTAAATTAAAGTATGATGATGGGTTCAACAACTTTTTATGGGATGTTATACAACAAGCACCTAACACAGTTCCTTGGGTACACCCTAAAAATGGTAGAACAATTGCTCATTTTACATTTTTAGAAAATAACCCAAATGCCTTTACGGCAGGTGCAGCAAATAGTCCTCAAACTTTCAATCCTGAAAATAATATAATTAATATAAAAATTGACGATTATTACCATAATAAAACACTAACAGATTTTTCGTTTGAATATATTGATAGTATTTTACCACTATTTGATATTGAGAGGATATTTCCCAATACAATTGATAGTATTTATGGTACTATGACTAAAGTGTTGAGGGATAAAAAAGAAATAAGTGATCCATGTATTCAAAAAGAAGCGGAGGCAGATGCTTACATTAATAATCTAATAGAGTTTGGTATTGATGACAAAGAAGTTGTTATAGATGACTCCTTTTTTGAATTTACACCTAAACAAGTAGTTAACATAAAAAGATCTGTAGATTATAAGAAAAAAGGAGAAATGGTTTTTACTGACTGTTGTAATAAAAAAACCGCTTCAATTACACCTGAAACTTTAATTGGTTTAGGTGAACAATTAAATGGTGAAACAGATAATGGTAAAAAAGTAGAACTTATACAAAATACTATGAGTAGTATACTAACCCAAACTGGTAATAATGTTGCACCTATGGATAGACAAAAAGCAGGTTTCGAATCACTTTTAAGATTATTAGCTAATATAACTACCGAACTATTTAAGTTAACAAATTCACCAAAAAATAAAATGTTAAATCAGTTAATGCAATATTTAACTGAAGGAAAAATAAGTAGTAATCTAAAAGATTATTATAAATCCACAAGTTGTATATGGAGAAATATTATTGGTGAGTTATTAAAAAAACTTCTGTATGAGTTTATTATACCGTGGATATTAAAAAACTTAAAACCTATTCTTTTATGTGTTTTAGGTAAAATATTAAAAGAAAAATGGGTAAACTACCAATTATCTATACAATCATTAATTCCTGGATTTTCTAATTTACCCCCAGAACAAAGAGAGAAAATTATGAATGCTTTAAAAGGAGTTCAGGATAAATATAATAAAGTATCAAACTTCACTAATAAACTAAATTTAGGAGAAATTAAATCTTCATTAGGTTTAGAGGGTGAAGGATTAGGAAAATTCTGTTAATTATGAGTATAACATCACTAGACACAATATCAAAGTTTTTAAAAGCGATAATGAATCCGCCCACACCATTACCACCAATTAATAAGGCACAAATTACTTTAGGGATGCCTACCAGACCCGGTTTAAGTACAGAGGGGATGTGGGCGAGGTTAACGGCAAATAAAACTAAAGCGGGTGTACCTGCCGTACCTTCAGAACAAGACTTAGCAATGGAAAAAGAAAGATTGGCTACTATAGTAGAAACTATATTAACTGATGCCAAAGTAGAAGTTGTGATACCTGAGAATGCTATTGTATGTACTGTGTATGTACCTGGAACGCCACCTACTCCTATAGGTTTTGCAACAAATGATCAACCATATATAGGACAAGCAAAAGGTGCAGGAATAATTAGGTAAGGGATATGGAAAAAGAAAAAGAAATAATAAAATGGAATGATATGTCTAATAGTAAAATTAGTCATGAATTAGAAACTATCAAAGAATATCACAAATCTTTAAAAACGCAAATATCTAAATTGTTAGATAAAATAGATGAATTAGAAAAAGAATATTTATTAGGTAATACCATTCTAGAAAAAAGAAGTAAAGGAATAAGTTAATGTCAACAGGAAGTGCAACATATGAAAAGTTAAATAGAGGTACAATACCAATGATTAGAGTTGGGGAAGTAATGTCAGTAGACGACCCTAAAAAAACTGGAAGAATAAAGGTTAGAATTGATGGTATTGATAAATCTGATGTTACAGTAGAATCTCTACCATATTGTGTTTCATTAACCCCTAGATTTTTAAATGTTATGCCAAAAATTGGTGAACTAGTATTGGTATTTCAGTATGAATATAAGAAGGGATTAAAATATACTGAATTTTCTAGTCAACGATTTTGGATTGGTCCTGTTATTTCACAATCTAATAAATTAGGGTATGATCCATTAATTGATGCAAGATCAATAATGACTGGTGGTAAATTTAATGTTCCTGATATAACTCTAAGTAATACAACAGGTGTTTTCCCTAATGATGATGATATTGCGTTACAAGGTAGAGGTAATACTGATGTAATTTTAAAAGAAGGACAAATATGGATACGAGCTGGTAAATATATAGAAACAGAAGAACGAAACCAATTTAATGATAGAGATTTAGGGTATATACAAGTAAAGTATGGGGGTAATGAGTTAGTAAGAACATTAGAGGATAAAGTAATTACTAATTATGTTTACGATAAGGCAGATACTACAATAGATATTCAAATAGATACAATAAACTCTAATGATCAAATATTAGCTGGTAATCTAACACCTAATGAATATACTCAAAGTAATAAAACAATTGTTAGGATAATTGTTAAAAAAATAAAAAATAATTCTACCTTATTTGAACAAAACTTTTTAAATCCTGGTTTCCCTACTAGAGAAAGTGCAATAATTGCCGCAACCGCAGCAATTAAACCTTTCGTTATTGGTAAATGGAAAATTAAGTCAAATTCTGATGAAATTTTAAGAGAATATGGTGGTGAACTATCATTAAAAACTAGAGTAGCATTTTTCAAAGGTAATAAAAAGGAAGTTAAAAAAACTATTAAAGTAGTAAAAGTAGAGGCTAATACAGATAAAAGTGGAAGTGTTATTAATATGGTTGGTAATAAAATTAACTTGATTAGTCATGATGGTCCCCACACATTTGATCTAACTAATCCTGAAGAATTAATTTCTACAGAAGAACAAAAAAGAATTAATAATGAAGCTCACCCATTAGTATATGGGGATATATTAGTGGAATTTTTAGAATTAGTTAAATCCTATGTTGCAGGTCATATACATAATTATCATGGAATGCCAGCAACCGAATTACCAAATAAAATAAATGTATTAAATTTTAATTTAGATAGTATATTAAATAAAAACATTAACAGTAATTAAGATATTTATTAATAAAAAGAAATGGTAATAAGAACATATATAGATAAAAATAACACTATCATTAAAAATAGTGATGTTAATACAGGAAGAAATCCTATTGCAGAATTATATTATGGGGGTAAAACTGGTGAAACAGATTTTACGAGACATTTATTATATTTTGATATTAATGATTTACAAAATAGGTATAATAATGGTGAATTAGGTGATTTATCTAAAGTTACACATACATTAAGAATGTGTAATAGTTCTTACTTTGATAGAAACTTACAAGCACAAAAAGCGTTAGATGAAAAACAAAGAACTTCTTCTTTCGAATTAATGTTATTTAGAGTTAATCAAGATTGGGATGAGGGAACAGGTTATGACTACCAAAGACTTATCAAATTTGAAGATGATAATAATATAACATTTGTCCAAAGTGCTAGTAATTGGTTTCAGTCAGATACTATAACACCATGGGTAAACGATGGTGTTTATTCTGCAGAAACATACTGTTTTTTTAATGGTGATAGTGGTTCTACTTGTGAAGGATTAAGTGGTTATACTACAATTACACCTTCAGTGACAGGAATAACTATAACCACACAACATTTTGATAAAGGTAATGAAAATATTGAGATGGATATGACGGATGAAGTTAATAGTTTAATTACCGGTGGAACAACAAATTATGGTTATGGTATTGCTTTTATTCCCCCCATAGAAGAAATAATTACTGTACCGGCACAATATGTAGGTTTTTTCACTAGACATACACAAACATACTACCAACCGTTTTTAGATACTGACTACAATAACCCAATTAAAGATGATAGAAAAAATTTTTATAAAAATAGAAATAATAAAATTTATTTATATAGTAATGTAGGTGGTGAACCTAAAAATTTAGATTCTAACCCTAATGTGACAATATATGATAATGAAGGAACAATATTTTCTTCTATTACTGAAACAACTCAAGTTTCTACGGGCATATATTACGCAGATTTATTTATACCTAATACTGTGGAAAGTGGGGTACTTTATTTTGATGAATGGAGTGATTTAAAAGTGGATGGTATTGATATAGAAAATGTAGAATTATCTTTTGAGGTTAAATCGGAATCAGAATATTACCAGATAGGTAATAATGATTCTCTTCCTGTAGACTACGCAATGTCACTAAGTGGTGTTAAAAGGGACGAAAGAATTAAAAGAGGAGACGTAAGAAAAATTTTAGTTTCTGCTCGACTACCTTACACAGTAAATGAAAGTAAAACTATTGATAATTTACAATATAGGGTTTGGGTTACTGAAGGAAACGCACAAGTAAATGTTATTGATTGGAAAGATGTTAATATGGCATACCTTTCTAATTATTTCTTATTAGATACGTCTTGGATGATACCAAACGAATATTACATTGATGTTAAATTAACTTCAAATCAAGAAGTTAAACAGTATACTAATGTGATGAACTTTAATATCGTTAATCAAGTAGACAAATTACACTAATATTAGATGTTTTTAGGGGGTATTAATTATAATATAGGTATATAGATATAAGATATAATTTAAGTTGTTCCATCGTTCTTCTTACCAGACCCATAAATAAACGTCTTTCCATTAATTGTAGAACGTATTTTTTCTATTAACATTTCTATAAATTTAATAACATTTTCCTTAGATAAAACTTCAGGTAATTTTATGTCCTCACTCCATACTATACCTTCATCTTTAAATTCATGCCCAAATTTATATTCACACTTAGCTTTAATATAATTATTAGATTTTTCACCTTCTTCTTTATAATATTCCAACCTAATTCCTACAGTCATACCCATATTCCTCAATGTATCCCAGTTAGCTGAGTCAATATGTTTTGGTTCTATTATATTTTCTTCACTAGGTTGTATATATAATAAAATACCATTATAAGAAGCCCATACTAACGGTCTTACAGATAATTTTACTTCACTAACTTCTTTAATACCACCCATATAATCTCTATGGTTTCTAGCGTTTGCGTCACCCTCTTTAATTCCTGGTAATACTTCAGTTTCATTTTGAGTTTTAACTACATATTCTATATTATTAGTTAAATAAAATTGATCTCTATCATTTTTTTTTGACTCAATATATTCATCTAATATATCCCTAAATACAAAATTCATAAATAAATCACCTCTATTGTTCTTTTTCCTAAGTGATTCATGATCCTTAAACAATTTATCACCATTCCAATAATAAGTAGTAGATAAATCATGTGCAACATCATAAGGAGTTTCAAAAAATTCTATTAAGAATGCTGCAGCTTTCCACCTATCAAAATCCCAAGATTTTTCAATTTCACCTGACCCCATACCAAATTTCTGATGAATAACAGATAACAACTTTTTTTCTTGTGGTGTAAACTCACTAGTAGTGTCAATTAAAAGTGATTCTAATAATACATGTTTTTTCTTAATAATCATAGTATGCTAATATATTAATAAATATCTTATAAAACAAAAAAAAAGGGTAGAAATAAATCCACCCTTTTAATAATTGTATTATGTTACTAATTCTTATCTTAATAAGTTAGTATCAAACGTTACAACTCCATCAATCGTCAATGTACCATAGAAACGGTTATTAACCATTTTCTTAGCGTATCTAGTCATGATACCCTTAGTTGGTGCAAAATTGAATGGATTCTGTAAAGTTGGAGTCAATTGTAATGGTACGTAAGGTGCATAAATGTACCCAGTATCCAATAAAGACTTCCCTTTATGTCCAACAATGATTGAGTTAGCTGGTGCGTAAGGATCTCTATATACAGTATATCTTCCTCCTAATGAACCTACTTTCTCAATACCCATATTGTACTGATCTTGCTCTGGTGCTGCGTTAGATACGTGGAAGTATTCTAAATCATCAAATATTGCTGATGCTTCAGAAGAAACTACGATAAAGTTAGCGCCACCTCTTAGAGTTGATTTATGGATTTGTGCAGATAATTGGTTAATTCTAGTGATTAACGTTTGATTCCACTCTTTTTGAGTGTAAGCGTTAAAACCACCACCATTATTAGCTCTTTTCCATCCGTTGTAATCCCATCTTAATGACCAAGCTGCACCAGATCTTAAATCTCTAAGGATTTCCCTGTCGATTTCAGCTGCTACCTGCTCAGATAATAAAGCCGTTAATTCAGCTTCTGCATCAATGTTATGGAATGCACTAACGTCTTGTGCTAATTCTGGAGACCAAGTTGCTCTTAATTTTCTTTCAGTTACCGAAACAACTACTTCATCAAGTTCGAAAGAAACTTCTCCCATTTCAGTTGCAAATTCTAAAGTTGCATATTGCATCCAAGATGCAGAGAATGATGGTGCAGTTCCACTAACCGCTCCAACATAACCATCGATTGAACCAGCGGAACAATCAACACAAGCTGGGTGAGTTAAATCAACTGTTAATAATAAACATCCGTCAGGTTGACAAATATCATTATAATCAACAATACCTCTACCATATTTCTGTGCAGTTACGTTAAACGGAACTGAAGCACCAGCAGCGATAATTGTTTCACCTGTAGCATCTTTGATGTCTGCAGAAGCAACAACTCTTAAAGAAGCTAAGAAAGATTCTGTATCCATTTCGTTTCCGTCAGGTCCAGTTAATCTTCCAGCTCCAGCAGTTGTGAATCCAGAAATACACATAGAAAGACTTCTAAGTGATCCGTCAGCAGCTAATGGTTGGTCAGCAAATGCAGTAACAACAGTTTTACCGTTAGCACTTACAATTGCACCGTAACCTGCAGATACTTGTACTGTAGCAGTACCTTTAGATGCGTCAAACATACCGTCATTATAGAATACATCATATAATGATTTTTCTAAAAATTCTGATACTGCATTTCCACTACAAGAACTAAATACACATTCTGGTAAAGAACCGTTAGTTGCATTACCATTTAATGGATTGTGATTTCTTCCTGTTGTCTTAGGTACAAAGTAGAATAATTTTCCAATTGGCATGTTCATTGCTTGTACCGATACAATATCGTTAGCCAATAATTTTGAGAATACCCTTCTTACGATAGGGAATACTACAGTTTCGAATGAACCTGATGACTGTGCATCAGTAGCTTCTGTTAATAATGCTGAAGCTTGATTTTCGTATAACTGAGCGATGTTCTCTTTTACGTGACCTTTTAAACCTTCTAAGAATCCTAAAGAATCCCATTTTCCGATGGTTTTAGATCTGATTTGTTTCAAGTGTTCAAGTCCTATATTTCCGACTTCACCTGAATTTAATAAATGTCCCATTTTTTTTTTGAGTTTTATTTTTTTGTTATTTTTTTATTTTATGATAATTTTCTCATCAAATCTTTAATCGCAGTTATTTGTGGATCTACATAAGCAGTAGATTCGTTCAAATCCGATTTAGAAGACTTAACAGTCTTATTAACTTTATTTTCTACAGATTCTGTAATTGGTGATTTAGTATCTAACTCACTTTTTACTGATTTGTAGATAGACTTAGATTCTTTGATACTTTCTGCATTGTCAAATCTTTTTAAGATTTCCATCTTTTCTGATTTGGTTGTAGAATGTTCAGTGAATAGTCTATTTACGTATGCTAAATTTGTATTAAATAAAGCTACTTCATTTAATTTATTCTTGAATACTTTAAGTGCGCCTTTATACTCTTCGTTTTTAGACTTTAACTCTTTGTATTCCTTCATAATTTTCGATTCCGATACTTTCTTTACATTTTTAGATGTACGTGGATTTCTAGATTCGTTAGTTGGGTAGTTAGATGGTTTTAAATCCCTTCTTCTTCTATCCGCTAAAGTTCTTCTAGTCGACTCGTCAACCTCTTCTTCATCTAAGTCAATGATTGTTTCGTCTTCTCCCATGTAATCTTTGAAGTGTCTATGTCCGTCAACTTCAGGTCCTTCTCCAGATCTTTTTTCAACACCATCAACATTATGTCTTCGGTATTCGTGAGATCCTTGTCCGTACTTGTCATCTTCTTCTAACTCTTCACCTTCTTCCATGTAATCTTTAAAGTGTCCGTCAGGTCCTTCTCCAGATCTTTTTTCAACACCATCAACATTATGTCTTCGGTATTCGTGAGATCCTTGTCCGTACTTGTCATCTTCTTCAAGTTCGATTTCGTACACTACATCATCGTCTTCGTCCATAGATTTAGAACCACAACCTTCACAAAGACCATCTTCGTCTTCATCTAAGTCATAACCTTCTTCTACGTCATCAAGTTCGTGTTGTTCTTTAATGTAGTATTCTGCACCGGTTTCGTTATCTGTTAAGTGGATTCCGTCAGCGTCTTTAACAACTTCAACTTCGTCTTCATCGCTCATTTTCTTAAATACTGCGATTACTTCTTCGTCTGATGCACCAGTTAAATCTAATTCTTCTTCATCACCCATATCTAATTCAATAGGTAATTCAGCAACATCTAATTCAACTTCTTCATCATCGTCTACCGCTAAAGCGTCAAGATCGATTTCCAAATCCATTAATTCTGACTCTTCTGAGTCTTCTCCAGCTTCTGCTGGCATTTCTTCCATTTCTTCATCGGACCCTTCCACATTGATATCAAGTTCTTCAACTTCTTCTTCATCTTCCTCATTTAAAGATGACTCAACAATGTTTTCAATTTCTTCCTTCATATGTGAAGCAAGCATTTCTTTCGTATTGGCTTTTAAGGCATCCTCTAAAGACTTCGCTTCTAACAAAGCCTCTTCGATGATTGATTTTCTTTTTGTAGCCATTGTAAATTTTTGTTTTTTTTACATTTTGTTATTATAATAAAAAATGCAGCAATATAATATGCCATTTTTTTATAAATATACAGAAAATGATAAAAGTGTTGATTTATTGTGAATTTAATCCGACAAAAAGTTATCTAAAGAATCTAAAAGAATATTTTTATCTTTAGTCTCAGTAGATTCAGACATTTGTTGCTCTCTAGAAGGAGTCTCATTGTATATCCAAGAACCAGGTGTTGATGGTGATGTCACTACATCCCAACAAATTAATTCAAAATCATCTTGTACGATATTTTTTCCATCTTCTTTTTTTAGTGAACCTACACCTCTGGATGAAACACCAATCTTCAAACCTTTCCTTAAAAGATTTGCTACTTGATCACCTTCACAAGAAATAATACCTTGTGTTACAAATCCTGGTGACATAATAATTTCTAATTTACCCATTAATACATTACCTTCCCACCACATATCTACAATGTTGTGTGAAATTCTACTTATGGCAACAATTGAGGAGTCAGGATGATCAGCTTCACCCATTGCTCTTTTTTCGTCAATAAGTATCTTATAACTTTCTGATTCTTTCTTTAGAATAGCTTCAGGATATACCCTACCATTTCTATTCTCTACACCGTATTTTTGTAATACTGCATAAACAACCAAAGGATCTTCAATAATTTGTTCACCTTTGGTTAGTTTGTTTATTTCATTAACAAAATGTCTATTATCTTTAGGAGATATGTATCCAGCATCATATTCTACTAAGATACCTTTTTTATTTAACTCATTGCTTTTTAAAATTTCCATAATATAGATATACTTTACATATAAATATATCTTTATTGTAAAAAACTTTAGTTTTTAGTTTTATAAAAGGAGAAATGAGTATTAGTATCTAAACAGTCTTCTATTACGTCTTGTATTATTTGTTTAGATGTGTTAACAATTAATGGATTATTAACCGGTATAGAGTCTTTTTGAAATAGGGTGATCTCACACGACATAAAACTTCTTTTAGTTGGTTTTATACCTGATGATCTCATATCTAAGTCAACAATATATTTTCCATTATGAAATTCATCTAAACTGTAAGAATTAATTTTATGTTTAATTTTTGTACGTAGTTTATTTATTATATTTTCATAATTTAAATCTATATCGAATTTTTTTAATTGTCCCCAAGCGGAGAGATTAATATATATTGTTTTGGGACTTTTATTATCCACTGTCCCAACCTTTATTTTATAATTTGGGTTTAAATCTAATTTTAATTCTTTTCCTCTTTTCATTCATAGTACTTTAATTTTTTATGTTATTGTAGTATAAATATAGGGTATTTAATACGGTATGTCAAATTAGGTACTAAAAAACCCACTATAGTAGCGAACTTTAGTGGGTTTTAAAATGTCCGTAGACAATAACGGTCCTAATCCGTTTTTCTATAATTTTTTTTATTCAGTAACTGAATTTTTTAGGTTATATATATTGTTTATATCTGTGGGGAATGATTCTATATCGAATGATGTCCTCAACAACTTATCTTTTACTTTTAAAAGTTTATCTTTTAATTCTAAATCACTATTTTCACTTAAACGATTATCAATAGTATCGATACATTCATTTTTTAATGTAGTATAAGTAACTTCTTTATCGTTATCATTACCACTTAATACGTTCTTAATAATATGTCTTTCTTCTTCAGTTATATTCGCATATCTACTATTGAATTTATTAACTGCTAATTTAGTGAGAACCGAAGGTGGTACACCTGTAGGTTCGTATTCAGATTCCATAACTATGTCTTCTTTTAACATTCTTTCTTTAAAGAAGTTAATTGACTCTTGAATCTTTTCTAAACTATTAGGTGTTTTTGTTGTATTACGTAAGATATTAATGTGAGAATATATTTCCTCATTTTCTTTAATAATTTCTTTACTACCTAAAATAGTATTAAGTTTCTTTATACCTTTTGATGGTTTATTATTTTTTAATAGAATAATATTTTCCTTTATATAGTCTTTTGCGTCAGATTCTGAGGTAAACTTTTTAGTCGTTAAATTTTTATATATAAGATATTCTCTTTTTAAGGTACTATCTTCTTTAAGTACCTTAAGGTATTTTTTAAATAACTTTTTACCTGAATCATTCTTAGTTAAAATTGATTCCGATAAAATATTATTAAATGTGTCTTTTATGTATCCAAAATTAGTCATATTCTTTTGTTTATTTATAAATATTAAGTTTTAATAAAAAGTTTACTTTTCTTCGTTATCAATAATACTATCTATTTCTTTAGACATTTCATCTATTTTAGAATTAATGGTGTTTACTTCATCGTCTAAATCTTCCACATTAAAAACTTTTTCATCTTCATCGATACTTTCCATAAGTCTTTTGAAGTACATATTTTGGTATTTTTTAACTTTACCATCAATCAGATCCTTTCGTTTTTCTTCTAATAAAAGATTTTCTTTTTTATTCGTAGATTCTACTGCTGCTCCTGCTTCTGCTGCTGCTGCATCTCCACCAGCATCAGTGGCTGCGGCATCTTCCATACCACCAGCTATATCTGCACCGAAGTCTCCTCCTCCGAAGTCATCACCACCAGTGTCTCCTCCCATGTCTCCACCTTCTCCACTTTCATCACCTTCAGCACCTAACGGATCACCATATAACGTATCAACCCTATCGAATACACCGGTTTTCTTAATTACAGTAGAAGTTTGTTCCATCTCTGCACTTGCAGCTTTCTCCATTCTTTGTTGTTCTAAATCACTACGTATTTCTTCTTCTGACATACCAAGTATGTCCCTTTTAGCCCTAGTCATTGAATATGCACCAAAACCATTACCTGCATCAGATACTGCGTCTTTATATAGTGTAACCTTTAACTGAGTCTGTTCGATTTTTAACATCTCTGCTTGTGTAGAAGGATTATTAAGTGAAAGTGTAAAATTTTCTAATTCATCTTCTAAACCTAAAATATATAAATGAATTATCGCTATTTTATTAAGTTCTTGTATTATTGCTTGTTGTACTCTATTAATTGTTCTAGAGAATCGAATATCTTGTAATGCTAAATTTTTACCATCACCCGTTACCTCTTCAAAACCTAAAAATGGTTTTGGAACTCTCAAAGCAGTAAATAACTTTTTTTGTAAGAACTGAATATCCGCAATTTCTGATAGGTTAGTTGCACCTGGAAGAGTATCAATTGGGCTAGGTGCGTTTTGATCTCTTACCGGTACGAAATAATCTTGATCTTGTGCCATTTGGTTATAACGAGTATCTATTTGTCCTGTTTGTTGATCAATTACTGGACTTCTTTTAAAGTTATCTGCAATTTTATTAACATATGCCGGTACATCTTTCTCATCAATATTACCAACAAATATTTTGAATATTCTTCTTTCTGGTGCTCTGGTTACCCTATAAATCAACATTGCATCTTCCGATAACAATAATTGTTTCCATATTCTTCTGGCTTTTTCTAAGATAGATGTCCCATAAGGTAATCTTCTGTCATCCCCTAGTAATCTAAAGTGTGCAACTTGCCAAGCATTAAATTCCATATCTTTTTGACCCCAAACAAATTTAACTGGATTAAACTTATCCTCACTAGCTAAACTAGAGTTCTCACCAAACCCATCATTTTCTTTTCTCGCAATTTCTATATTAGGTAATTGTTTTACACTTTGTATCCCATTTTCACTATCAATAGAAAGATATAAGAAGTTATCACCATATTTACAAGTGTTCCTAACCCACATAGGTAAATTGGTGTGTATATCTAATCTATTGAAGAATAAATCTTGTAATATCCTTCTAACCCTTTTACTTTCAGAAAATATATTTAATACTTTGCCGTCACCATTAGGTGTAGTAGATTCTTCCATAAATATATCTAAAGCTGCCGCAATCTCAGGAAAAAATTCCATCCCTTCGAAATCTGCATAAGAAGCTAACCTAGTAGTTTCATAATATATTGAGTGTTGGTAAATTTCATTATCTACCTTTTTCCATTGATTCGCTAAATACGCATCTTGTTGTCTTTTTAACAACTCTTGATTATATTCATCTTTAGATTGTGTCTTTAATAATTCATCATCATTAATAGAATATCTTGATTTATTCTCCACCTGTTTTTTTTCGGGTCCAAATAAATCACTTAATTGTTGAAATACTGTTTTTCTTGCCATTTTATTAAATATCTTTTTACTATTATAATAAATATCTAGTAAAAACTAAATATTACTTTATACCAAATAACCAATTATATTCCCCATTATCGCTATTTCCATTACTTTGTTTAGGTTCATAGGTAGGTGTATTACTATAAAAAGGGTTAACATGTGTTTGATTAGTCGTACTTTTACTCCCATTATTACTTACCGTAGTCCAACTATCTAACATTGCTCTAGTTTGGTTCTCAATCTGCTTTAATTTTTTAAATGTTGTTTGTACAACAAATAAAGGCATTGCTAACGCCATAATTATATCATCATGATACCCATCCATATGATCAGGTCTACCATTTCTATAAACAAAAGTTTTTAATTCAGAAATTAATCTTACTGACCTAATAAGTGTTTTATTCTCTCTAATATGTTCTTCTAAATCACTTACCATTTGTAATCTACTACTACCCACATTAAAACCTGGTACTTTATCACCTTGTTTATATAGTGTTTTTGCGTATTTTTCACTTAGTTTCCTACTTTTAGGGTCATCATAATGTAAATGAGTATAACCCATCTCTATTAATTTCATCACTGTAGATACACCCATACCACCGGTAATATCTACTACTGTATAAGCATTATATAAATTACCATACTTATAAACTATTTCTGCTAATAAATCCGGTGGTAATTTATATTTAAATTCTGCGACTTGTTCTAAATTTTCAAAATCTAATATAACAATAGTAGAACTATCTTTACCATCCCCTCTGGACACATCAACACCCATTATATACTTATGCCCTTCTTCTGGTTCTTTCCATATCCACATAGACTTCTCCATCTCTGCCTTATATTTTGGTTCTCTTACATTGTTTTTTTCTTGAAACTCAATATATTCATCATCTATAACATTACCACCTGAAGATACAAAAGACACATCTAATTCTTGTGCTATTTGTTTTTTATCTCCATTCATATCTCTACACATCTCAGAATACCAATGAGAAGTAGCCTTCCAACCATCATTGACCATAACATTATAATCTTCTATTCTAACACTATCTGTTTCATAAGTCTTACCACTATACTCCCACCTTAATATTTCTCTACCAACTGTCTCACACTCTATTAATTCATCTTCACCTCTCACCCATTTTAATCCTCTATTATATCTAATATCTTCATGCCATCGCATTTCAATTATATTGAAATTGTTGTCACCTTGTTTAGCACCATCATAAGTTTTATAATATAATGCGTCTTGTCCGTTTGGGGTAGATATTAGTGTAACCTTACCACCCGTACCTAACGATGTTAATGCGGCACCAAACACTTCTGCACCATTATCGATAAAGGCTGCTTCATCCATTATTAAAAATGTTGGCGTATAACCCCTTAATGCATCTTTAGATGTTGCTAGTGCTTTTACTTCACATTGAGTGTCTTTGGTTTTGATATGTCCTTTAGATTCGATAGATAAGTAAGAATCTTCCTCACCGATACCCCATAACCAATGTGGTATCTGATCTAAGAAATCTTTTATCTTCTTAAGAAATTCTTGTGCTAGTGTTTGTTTATTCGCTAGTACCAGTACTTTCCATGGATTATTAGGATCACCAAACGCAATTTTTACTGCAATATATGCTGCGGTTGTAGTTGATACACCTGCCTGTCTAGGTTTGGTTACTATGTTACGATTATTATTTTCGTATGATTTAATTATTTCTTTTTGTTTATGGAATAATTTAAAAGGTACAAAACCTTTTTGTGTTAAATCATATGTTTTAAGAAATGTCTCTATAGCGTATATAGGATCACCTAAACACTTAGCATAAACTTTTAATTGTTCTCCTCTATCCATAAGATAAGTTTACTAATAAATATCAAAATGTAAATAAATGGTTAAATTGCTACTAAATTACCATTTTTCCACGCCTCATAGTTAGGACCTAATTCATATGTAATGGTTCTACCATCCCTAACTTTTTTAACTACACCTGATGCTACTGCAGCCCTAAAGAATGCTGAGTGTTGTCCCGTTGTTCTACCCCTAGAATTAATATACTTTAAAAAACCTTCTTTTGTCTTTTTCTCTCTATCGGTAATATAATCTATTAGGTCTTGTAACATACCATCTTTCTTTTGGAATGTGAGTCCTGCGGTTTTAGGGAAAACTTTTAAATTATTCTGTTCTGCAAAATTGTTTGTTATATCTGTTATTAAACTATAAAATCCACGACTTCTTATTTTATCTTTTAAATTAGACGCCATTTGTATGGCTTTTTTAGGTGGGTAAGTTTTAAAATAAAAATCTAAAACTTTAGGGATGAGAGTTAATATTTCATGTACAGTGTCTTCTTCCCCAATACTATCATTAAAAAACCATAATATATCATATAACTCAAATAATTTTTGTTGAGGGGGTAAATCAGAATTTACAACATCATCAGTTAATTTTGTACCTATTCTACTCATATATCGAATATAAGGTCTAGGATTAAAACCTAAAAATCCTGTTTGCCTTTTTCGATTCAACAACTTATTCCCAATTAATGTAACTAACTTATCGTATCTCATAACTTCATCAACACTAAGACCATAAACATTTACAATAATATCAAACGCATCCCCGATATCTTTAGAATTAATTTCATCATATACTTTATCAATAAGTCTACTATGGTTAGTATCTTCTGATATAAACTTACGATATTGTTCCTCAGTTAATTTAATCTTCATAATATTACGTACTCATTTCTAAATAATTATCTAAACTCTCCTCAAACCACTTTTCCGTTTGATTACTATCAGGATAATAATAATCTAAATTAGGTAAAGATAATAAATCCATTTCTTCATCTAATGTTTTTTTAAGTGCATCTAAAAAATAAGACTCTTGTTCTTCTGGCCACGCACTTTCAACATCAATGTAGTGTTCTAATACTTTATCTATTAATTCTGTCGGTATTGGTACTTTTAAATCGTATCTTACACTATCTCCACGCTTAGTATTTTCTACCCACTCTGGTTTACCATCAAATAAGTCAATGATTTCTGATTTTCCACTACTAAATATATCGCTTTCTACTAAATCATTTATTGCTCTATCATATGCACTGCTAATATCCCCCCTTAAACCACTAAACTCACTACGTTCTAACAAAAATAAAAGAATTTCTTCCCCATCTACTTCTTTATTTTTTATTTGTGATTTTATTTTATCAATAAACACCTTATTTAGTTCTAAGAAATCACTATCGGTGTCTACCTCTACACCTATTTCATATAATTCATCATTCATATCATCATCGACCATAATTTTATCAGTATACGCTGGCATAGATTCTATGATACTATCCATTGCTTTTGGTGTCATATCTGAGACTATCTCATCCATTGGGGTATCATAATAAGAAAAGAAATCACTATGATCTTCACTAAATACCTGTTCTGCCAAATCCCTATCCTTAAATAATTCTGCGAACCCATTCCAATCATCAACAGATAATACCATATTAGGGTATAATCCTTCGGTGTCATTAAATGACATATTATCATAGTAATTAGTTTTAAGTACTTTTTCATCTTTATATGATGCACCAGTAACAAACTCTTTATTAAACCAACCTAACTTTTTCAATGTACTAAATATATTACTATGTTCTCTCCATCTCGCTAAATCTTCTATCTCGAACTCACTAAATATATTACCACTATCTTCCTCATTCCATTTAGAATTAGGGTCTAATGTCCATTTTATAAAAAAGTATAAAATTACTTCATAGTCTAACGCAACCATCTCACCAAAACTATGTAAAATATCTGCAACATTATTGTGTTTAAAACCTGTATTATCTTGACTATCATTTTCATCTCTCCACATAGGAAAAAACTCCCTATTAAACAGACGATACATCATGTTTTCTATTTTAGGATTATCCTCAATACTTTCGTTAATTATATGTTGAAAGTTTAAATTCATAATTTTTTAATTCTTACTTTTAAATCTCCATCTCCTTTTATTACCCTATGGTATACTTCTTTGGGGATAAGTGTTCTTTCAGTTAAAGGTTTAGGTATTTCATTATCTAATTGAATCATCCAATTAGTATCACCAATAGACTCTACTAACCTATCTTCCCTATCTCTATGCCACACTAATTCTGTATTATCTATATTATTGGTAAATGTTCTAATATGGTATCCCTCTTCCATATATTCAGTAAAAGGGTAATTATTTTCTTTTTTCCATTCATTAAAAGAAGTAATATCAAAATCACCTTCCTTAGAATCATAACCACATTTATGACATAAAAAAGGATGATCATCCCCCCTTTCAATTTCCCAACTCCAATGACAATTATTACACTTCATTACTTTGGGTAATTATTAAAAGGGTTACCATATTTATCATGACTTGTGTAATAATCTTCTGTATCATCATAGTCATCATCTACAGGAAATTCCTCATCATAGTCATCATCTTCAGTAAATTCCTCTTCACTGTCAGTTTTTTTATTCATAAAGAAATCAAATACACTATCAATATTTGTTTTAGATTCACTTATCTTATCGTCTGCCCAATCGTGTCCATCCGCTAATGTGGAATCTACCCAATAGGGATTAAAATTTTCCAACATCATATCAATTTGTCGTCTCATTTGTTTAAGATTACTAAAGAACATATAGTTTTCAGTTTTCCTATCTTCACTGATAGTTCTTTTTACAATTCTCCTTAAATCTTTTTCTGTCAATTTTATCTTTTTCATATCTTTTTTTTTTACCACCATGTTCCACCACCAGATAAACCTAATTTCTTAGCGTACCTTGGAAGTCTACAAGACCAATATCCTGCCATACATTTATCATTATGTTTACCCTTAGAACAACCATGTCTAGCGTCATAAGCTTTCTTTCTATCTGGTTGTGTAAGTTTAGCTCTTAACCCACCACTACCAAATCTAATTTGTTTTACCCCAGATGGGTTTGATTTTGTTTTTTTAACACAACCACTTACATAAACTTTATACGCTTTACCACCAGAAGAACTTCTTTGTGGTGAACTAGTCTTTACAGTCTTACCTCTAAATTTCGCTTCAGTTAATATCTCATTGTCTTCCATAGGGATATCCAACCAAACCTCTTTACCTTCAAATATTGCTTTTCTACCAATATCTGTTTTAAGTAATTCTTCATCCTTAAAAGATAAATTAACTTTATTACTATTATGTAATTTTCTTACTTCGTTAATTAAATTAAAAAAAGATTCACTACCGTATCTATAAATGTTTTCTGATAAAGATATTTGATTATCTAAATGATATCTCAACCCCTCACTTATAATTGTTCTATTTTCAGTAATCATCATCCTATTAATGTTCACCGATTCATTATTTTTAGATTTTCTTTTTTTTGGTTTGTACCCTTTTACCTTAATTGGGCTAGGAGATTGTCCTTTACCTGACTTACCGTCATTCTTTTCTTTTTCTCTTTTACGTCTACATGCAGAGTCTTTCTTTTCTTGTGACATATTAGATGCAACACTTTTTGCTCTACAAACAGGATAACCACCTTTATCAGAATCATCCCTACCACAAGATGGGTGTCCACCACCTTTCTTTTTTCTACATATGTTTACCCAAGGTCCTTGTGGTTGTTTAGAACCTTTCTTCTTTTTTTTTGTACCGAACCAAGTTGCTAAATCTTCATCTAACCTTTCTACAACTTCTAACTCACCTATTTCGAAAGATTCATTTTTTTTACCACTACAATAACTACCACTACATTTTTTGTTACCATCTAAACCTGCAATTGTACCTTTACACACTTGTACTGCATATCCGTTAGCATAAGCCGATGGGTAAACATCATACTTTGCTTTTGCAGCCCTCTTACCTCTAGCACATAATGTATTCTTCTTTTTCTTAGATTTAGTACTAGTAGATTTACGGTTTTTTCTTTTTTTCTTTCTACCTTCATCTATCGATTCTTCTTCAGAAAATAAACCAGTAGACTTACCATCAAAACGCATTTCATTCAAAACTTTCTTTAATTGTTCTTCAGTTAACTTAATTTTCATTGTAATAGTTTCTTAATAAATATTAAGGAAGAGCAAAAAAAATCCCACAATGTGGGATATTAATTTTATTAAAATAGTTTTAAAGATATTTAGACAACATACCTACAGTATCAAAATCACCCGCATCTAAAGCGTCATCGATAATACTCTGTATTTCACTAGGTGACATTTCAGAATAATCTACCTCTACATCCACTTCGTCAGAAGGTTCATCTTGTGATGGATTAATACCCGCATCAACCATTAAATCATCTAATCCATCCTCAAAGTTACCTTCATCACCAATAATTAAATCATCTAATTCCTCATCTTCATCCGCCATATGTAATTCTTTTAAGTGTGCAATTACTTCTTTACATTTTGCACTGTTAGATAAAATCTCTTTCATAAAGGTATGAAATTGGTGTGCCGGTAGTTTACTTAATTCATGAAAGAACCATTGTTTTAACTTATAATCATCGTCATCTATACAAGCAACGAACTTCTCCCACATACCTGGACCTAATCTCATCCCCCATATTTCACCTTCTACCGTATCGGCCCTATCAATAACATATTTTTGTTCTTCAAAATCTAAATGTCCTTCACCCCAATTGGATGCGGCTAATTCCATAGATCCTTTAATTAGTTCGTGCACTAATAGTGGAAATATCCACGCTTTAGCTTCTACTACTGGTTCTTCTTCTTCTTCCTCTTGTTCATTACCTTCTTCATCTTTAGGTTTTTCCCATTTAATTTTTTCTACTCCACCTGCTTGACCTCCCATTGCTTGATCTGGAATAACCCAGTATTGGAAATCTGCCAATGACATTAATTTACCATATAAACCCATTAAACGAGGATCAATCTTATCTAGTTCATCTGCGACCATATGAAAAATATAGTGACCTTTTTTCGCTGCACCCTGCATTAAAGCGTTTAAAACATTTCTTTTATCCACTTCTATTTCTAATTCTTCCATTCTTTCAGCACTTTTAGATTGGAATTCTTCTTCCTCTTCTTCTTCCTCATCATCATTTTCCATGTTAAGTGGTGAACCTGGTGGTAATAATTCTGCATCTAACATATCTTCAGGAATATCAAATTCTTCACTAACTATATCAACTGCTAATTGTTCTAATGCTTCCTTATGTTGGGTTTCTATTTGAGATACTTCTTGCATTATTCTCATCATCTCCATCATCATTTGAGGGTTGATTCTTTCTATACCATGATACCTTTTAACTTTATTAATAATGTCTTTGAAACGTGCACTGGCTAATTTTTCAGAATAGTTTTGATCTGTTCCGGTTATAGGTAAACCTTTATTTCTACCAAAAGTATGTTCACCACTTCTTAATTTATCTTCTAAACTAGGATTCATTCTTTCGGGATGATTTGCATCATATTGGATACCTTCATTAAGTTTTTCAATTCTTTTTAACTCACCTTTTAACATTTGGTGTTCCTTTATTACTTTCTTAGTAATTTTATCTAAATCTATTTTAATTTTTACCTTTCTCATTTCTTTTGTTTTATCCTATACTATATAATGAAGTCCACATAACCCAAGCATCTTTTGCCATTTTCTCAAACACCCTTTGTACGTTTCTTGTTTCATGATTATTATCAGTATTACTAATTCTCGCCAATGCTCCCCTTATTAATATGTCTCTTACTTCTCTTTTATTATCTAATAAATAGTTAATGATTTCTATTTTTTCTTCTAATGAATCTAATTCACTTTGATATAAACCAATGTCCTCCCCTTCGTTTTCTATATCATACTCTAATTCTTCTTTTTGTTGTTCTAAAGACTCTAAATCCATACTTTGCCCATATAACCATCTTTCTAAATCAGACTTAGCCCAATTTAATAATGGATGTGCACCAAACATATTAATTAAACCACTTTCTCTAATTTTCTCTAAATACTTAATTAACAACTTAACTTCTGATCCTTGTAGTTCATTAGTAAATCTAGGGAAATCATATTTATCTCTTCTTGCTTCACCTAATAAATCAGATTTTCTATACTTTTTATACCCACCCTCTTTTTTGAATTTAATATATTCTACTAAATCTTTTTTTTTCATTTTGGGTTTTATATCTTTATTTAAAGGTTTCATTTCTTCATCCATATTTTTAAAACCATCAGTAGCATAATATAATTTTACTTGTTTATCTGTGAAAACTCTCCCACTAGGACTAACATTTTTATTTTTACCTACTTTAGTAAATGGCATTTAATTATCTTCTTAAATTCTCTTTTACCATATCTTCGATACTAACTTCGTATTGTGGATTATCTTTTAAGTTAGGAGATATATAATCAAACATCTTTTGCCCGTATACATCATATAATCTTTTAATTATTTTTTCAGGATTTTTTCTCATATACCTTAATACTGACGGTGGAATTTCTTCACTGTACTGTCCAAAAATATCCTCAATTTCCCCTTCTCTTGGAGTTTGTTTATACTTTTTTCTACTATATGTGTCTTTCATTTCGAATTCTTCCGAAATACCATCAACCATATCTTTTTGTACTTGAGCTAATTCTTTTTGAGCTGCCGTTAGTTCTTTTACTGCTACAGTTCTATCCTTCATTTCATCAGTAGCTGGTGAATTTTCTGATAATACATTTTCCATTAGTTTTCTTCTAACTGCTCTTTTAATTTCTGATTCGTATATTTTTACTTTTTTCATTTTATCCGTTTATTAATTCTTTATTATAAGTTAATACCATATCTTTTTCATATAGTTTAGATTCTACTGAGTCTATTTTCTCACCAAACTCAAAGAATAATCTTTTTTCTGGATATTCATCATATCCTTCTAAGTTTTCCCAAGCCATTGCTATAATACCATCTACGGCATCCCACATAGCAAATGAATCAGATTCTTGTATGACATCTAATTTTAAATCTCCTGTTAATGAACCAGTTTTTTTTATAAATTTTTCTTCTGGTGACTCAGGATTTCCTGATGCGGGGTATGCATCCCAACCCTCACCGTCAATATCAGTTATAATATCAGAAAAGAGAAATTCATATATGAAGTTCCCTTTCCAATTTTTCCCAACCTTATTTATATAAACTAAGTTCATCTTATCTATACATTCCTTTTCTTTTTATTGATGTTTTTTTTCTTTCAGAAATTGCCTTTGGTTTTGGATCTTTCGCTGGTCTAGGTATCTTTTTCCATCTAGGTTTCTTTTTTCCTGGTTTAGTAGTTGGTTCTGCAATTCCTGGTCTAGTAGTTGGTGCTGGTGAATTACCCATTAATGAATCAAAATCTATTTCTATAAATTCTTCATCATCAAAAGTTGGGTGATCTAAGTCACCATCCATATTACTATCCATATCTAATCTGTTTGGGATTTGATCTCCATCTCTATCTAAATCACCTGATGCTTGTAAGTAATTTTGTCCTGTTGCAATTGCATCAACTACAGTCATATTTTCTTCGTGTACTACACCTACATCGTCACCCGCTAATTCTGCCGTATCATTGGTGATATCTAATTCCTCATCTATATATAAATCTTCATCGATATGTAAATCACTTTGTTCTTTAAGAATTTTATTTACAGAACTATTAATGTTTTTATTTAAAAAGTTTTCCATTAATTGTTTTTTAGAAAACCTTTTAGACTCTTCTACTTTATGTGTTTTACCATCAGAAACAGTTTCTAAACCCTCAAAATGTTTTTTAAGTATATCACCAAACTCTTTAGTGATTTTATCCATAAATGACTTCTTATCTTTTTTTGAAGCTTTTAACTTTTCTAACTTGTCATTAAGCATTTTATCTAAAGATTTTTCAAACGTAGTTTGTTCATTTAACTCATCTTCACCTTCTTCTGCAAATGGATCTTCACCACCTTCTTCTTCTACATCCATATCGATATCTACTGATTCTTCACCACCTCCTTCTAATTCACCATCTTCTTCGTCTTCACCTTCAATCTTAGCAATGATATCTTCAACATCTTCATCAGGAATTTCTTCCCAATTAATTGCAGAAATAATAGAATTAATTACATATTTGTCTAATTCCGCATCTGGTTCATCTTTATCTCTTAATAACTGTCCTATCTTACCAGTTAATTTTTGAATCTTTTTAGTTTCTCCGTCTCCATCATCATCACCTTCTTCTTCTACATCTACATCCATAGATACTTCTTCTTCTTCCCCACCGAATGGATCTTCTTCCATAGATATTTCTTCTTCATCTGCAACTTCATCTTCTACTGGTGCCGATGCTGGTGCATCTACTTTGATTACCGATTTTTGATCTTCGATAACCTCCTTTTGTTCTTTTTTAATTACAACACCACTAGCGTTTGCTTCTTTTACTTCTACCGCATCAGACTCAAATAAGTTAGTATTACTTTTAACACCAAAAGATTCATTTAACATATCAAACTTTAAATTTAATTGTTTTAATGCTTCAGCATAAGAACCGTACCTTTCAATATTTTTATTTTGTAAACCACCGATATAATTAAAATCTTCAGCTAAAATATTGCCAGAAGTTTTTTCAGTAGTTTTTATAAAATAACTATGATTTTCTCTTACGATACCATAAATTACTCCGTTAGCACCTTTTTTTACATTATCGACTTCAGATGTTGAAGTACTTTCATTTAAGGTACTCATTTTACCCATTAGATCTTTAATTCTATCTAATTTGTCTTGACCTTTAATTTTTTTTGGATTTACAAAATTTTTCATTTTATTTTTTTTTAATTTTTTTTAGCTCTGTATTGGGTTACCAGTTTTGATATCCACATATTGGTATGTATCAACTATACCTGTATTATTGTCTAATGGTTCAGTAGTTGATGAAATTAAACCAGTTTTTACTTTTGTTTGTGGAGCAATTGGGTTACCCATTAATAAAAAGTCAGTACCACTTAATGTAGTAGTATTTTCTTGTACTACAATATTTAATACTCTTCCAGCAACTAATGTTACACTTGTACCGTTTATTACTTGTGCACCACTACTATTAGCAAATACTGCACTATACGCAAAGTTTTCGAAGTCTACATCCGCAGCTGCGTGTATTACTGACACCTCTCCTGTTAAATATGTTCCCATAATTATGTTTTATTTAATAAATATTACAAATTCAATAAAAAACTTAAAATGAGGTATATTTAGTTTCTTATAAATTGTATTGATTCGTCAAGTGTTAATGATTTATCGTAAGCTAATGTTTCTAACTCACTTAACTTATCTAAAAATTCCATTCTCCTTAAGACTTTAAATGTTATATTTTCATAAGAATACTCACCCTCTCTGTCTAATCCTGACTGACGCATTCTTTTAATTTTTTCCTTAAGGTTTTTTATTGACCTAATTAATTTATCGTAATCACCACCTTTATACATATCAAAAAAATGTTTAATAGTGTCGATTAAACTATTTGATTTATCTTTTACTTTTTTAGTATCTATTTTAAAATCTTCCCTAACTGGTTTCAAATTCCACTTATCCCACATTACTGAATAAACACCACTAGCAATGTGTGGTTCATCTTGATCTTGAACATATAATTCCACATCATAACCTTTTACGGTAATGTTATGTTTTTCATTCCATAAATTTTTTCTTGAGTTAAAATATGAACGTACTAATTCTTCATTCTCATCTACTTCACCGAAGTCTACTAATATATGTAAATCAACATCAGAAAAACGAGACCAATTATAATTGGCTAAACTACCAGTTAAGATAATATCACTTATTTCCACCCAACCAATATCTAAAGTCTCAAAAAAATCATCTGCAATCATTAGTAACCTTTTCCTTACTTCTTTATGCATTTCTTGTTCCCTATCAAATATTTTAGGATTTAAAGTGTCCTTAATTCTAAATGAGGATAAATCGATATTCTCTTTTTCGATTATATCATTAACTTCTTGTTCTTCTAAATTATTTATGTTCATAAGTATTTTTATTATAAATACTCAAATATTATGTAAATTATACTGCAATAGGAACATTTTTCCAATTAGGTTGTGGTTTATAGTTGTCGAATTCAAAATCTTCTACATTATAATCGAATATATTATTTTTTTTATTAAAAACTAATTCTGGTGACTCTATGGTTGTATCTCTCATAGTAACTTGTTCTTCTGCATATGTTATGTGATTATTATATAAATGAACATCACCTAAATTACCAATCAATTCATCAGGAACCATATTAACTTCTTTAGCGATGATTTCAAGTAGTAATCCATAAGATGCTATATTGAATGGTAAACCTAAGAATGTATCTACTGAACGTTGATTCCACATTAAAGAGATTGCTCTACGAGGGATATCAATATCATCAAATTCTTGGTGGTCATTCCATGTGTTATCAAAATCATCAGATTTTTCGGCTAATCTATGTCTTTCATTCAAACTCAACTCTCTTGTATAAACTTGAAATCCATAATGACAAGGTGGAAGTGTCATTTGGTCTAACTCACCAACATTCCAAGCGTTAACCATTAATCGTCTACTATCTGGATTTGTTTTAAGTTGTTCTATTAAGTTTTTGATTTGATCTACCCCACCAAAATACGCACCCAACTTATTTGTTTTAGAGTTCCAATGACCACTTGAAAACTCTCCACCCCAATCTCTCCACTGCTTTCCATAAATCGGACCTAGCTCACCCCACTTTTTAGCAAACCCATCATCTGTTTTGATTCTTTCAACAAATTCTTTTTCAGTCAGAATTCTTACTCTATTTTCTTGTACGTCTTCAACATGAACATCGTAATCTGGTTCCTCTAGGTTACCGGCATACATGGAGTATTTCTTATATGAATTATCATTCCATATATTACACCCATTATCAACTAAATACTTTATGTTTGTATCACCATTTAAGAACCATAATAATTCAGTTATTATTCCTTTATAATACATTTTTTTTGTAGTTAGGAGAGGGAATCCTTGTTTCATATTATACCTAATCTGATACCCAAATAAAGAGAGTGTACCCGTATTAGTCCTATCCTTTTTATTTTTTCCCTCTTTTAAGATTTTTTCTAACAACTCATTATATGTTTTATCTATATACCCCATGATCCTATTTTATTAATAATATTATTTTCTAACTTTTTAATTACAGACGTTAGTGATTCTAACTCTTCATACATTTCTTCATTAACTAAAACATAATTTAATGACTCTTGTAGGTGATAAAGTTCACCTAACAAATGTTGTTCTTCGACTACCATTTACTCGTTTTTAAAGTTTTGTATTTGTTCTAAAATAGTGGTAACATCCACAACACCTTCTATTTTTTCCATTTTATGGTTCTTTATGTGTGTATTTAATACTTTACCCTGACTCTCTGCCTGTTCAAATAGAAGGTAATCACTATTTTTAACATCATGATAAAGATATTGTCTACCACCTTTAAATATAATTGCTAATTTATTACTATGAATATTATATTTTGATGCTAGTATATTACTAGAGTTATATAAATTCTCAATAGATTCATTTGTTTTGTGTCTGTGTAATAACATAATTTTAATTTTTATATAATTTATAACTATCTATAAATTTTAATTCGTAAATTTTACTTTTTTCAGATTGTTCTTCGTTGATGTATTCAGTAATAATTAGATAATCTCCTGTAATAACCATTCCACAATCATTATAGTCTACTTTAAAAGTATTATTAAAATACTTATCTTTATTATTTTCTTCTTTTACTATTAGAGTAATTTTTTTAAATATAGGTTCACTATTATTCATTACAACAAATATAATAATTTTTTTGTATAAAATCAACAATAAAAAAAACCATAATAGATAATACTATTATGGTTTTTAGTTAATTGAATAATTATGTTGTTAAATTATGAAATCTCAATAGTTCTTTCACCTTTATTTACTTTTGTTTTAGTAACTTTAGGTAAATATAAAATAGTTATGCCATTTTCTACCTTAGCATGTACTTCATCTAAAACTACATTTTTAGGTAAATTAAAAGATCTAAAAAACCTAGTAGTATGATATTCTTTAGAAATATATTCACCTTTTTCTTTTTTACCTTTTATTGTTCTTTCACCTTTAATATCTAATTTAGTATCATTTAATGTTACTGTTAAATCTCCTTTAGTGAATCCTGGTGTAGACAATTCATATCTATATGACCATTCGTCTTCATAAACGTTTGTAGCTGGAGTATTTTCTGAATACTCTCTTCTACTTACGTTATTATAATTTACTTTGGGGAATCTAAATTCTGTTAAAGATCCACCAAATAAATCTTCATTCATAAACTCTCTTAATAAGTCATTTAAATTTTTGTTGTTCATCATTTTGTTTTTTTTTATTTTATTATTATTATTTTATTATAATCAAACTAAGTGCCATTACTATTATTATGACAATTTGTCATCACGGATTATTTATATGTTTACCTTTCACTTTATAGTAATTTACATCAATACCATTTTCTTCTAATTTACCCTTTGGTATAAAATGTTCACCAGTTTCTAAGAAATAATTCATTCTCTTCCTACCGAAGTTGATGTTGAATTCTACTAAATCTATTCCAATAAAGTTTCTATTATGTTTCAAAGACGCAATGCCCGTAGTAGATGATCCAGCAAAAGGGTCTAATATTGTATCACCAACATCACTACCAATTTTAACGAACCATTCTGCTAACTCTACACTGAAAGGTGCGGGGTGTAATATACCTGGATTAGTTTCTGCTGCCGCAATTACAACGTTATGAGGTAACGAACCTTTTTTATTTAATTCTTTCATCTCTGAATTATATACACCATCTCTAGAGTTAATTGTTGTAACTGGTTTCTTAAATCTTTTTTTAGTCACTTCGGAATGTTCTGTTCTACAATTGTCTGATATAAACTTAGGTTTATTTGAGTTAGAGAAATGGAAAACGTATTCATACCTATCTATTGCTCTATATTTACAATTAGTTGGCATAGAGTTTTTCTTAAACCATATATATGGCTTAGCAACTAAATACCAACCTTGTTTTCGCATTTTATATTTTAATTCATCTAATACTGGATGTACAACCCCTTTATCAATCTTATCGTTTATATTAAGAAAAAAACTACCGTTAGGTTTTAAAACCTTTAAAAATCTTTCTGTAAATTCTAAAAACCAATCAGCGTAATCATCAACATGAATAGAACCAATTTCCCCATCATCGTCACCACTATAATTTTTTCTAAATGCAAAGTATGGTGGGGATGTAAAAATAGTATCAACTTTATCACCGTTTTCAATCATTCCATCTAAAACATTTTTTGTGTTACCTAAGTGTAATTTATATTGACTTTTCATATATTAATTTTTATATTTAACACAAATATAATGATATTTATTATTAAAGACAAATCAAATATGAGAAAAGTACAACCAAAAGTTAAAAAAATTATTAATAAATCTATTGAGGAAGCTAGATTATATAATCAAGATGAGATTTCTATAGAGCATGTAACAATTGCTATGATTAATGATTATGAAAATGACGCAATTAAATATTTAGTTGAGTTGGGTGTGGATGTTGATGACTTACACCAAAAAATAGAGGTAGTGGTTTTAAAAACAGAAGAATCTAGTAAAATTACTACTTCACTAATACCTATGGCGGAATACACTAAAAAATTAATAAAAGAGGCAGAAATGGAATGTGAAAAACTTAAAGAAAATTATTTAGGTACGCCACATATTATGTTATCAATACTAAAAGAAAAAAATAATATAACTAAAATTTTAAAAAAAATGGGAGTAGATTATAAAGTTTATGATAAAACAGTAAAGAAATATCTTATAGAAGATAGTTTCGAACCTGCTGATGGAGAATCAGAAGATATGTTTAATAAATCACCTAAGAAAAAAAATAAAAATAGTAGTACACCTATATTAGATAATTTTTCAATAGACGTAACTAAAAAAGCGTCAGAAGGAAAGATTGATCCAGTAATTGGTAGAGATGACGTTATACAAAGAGTAGCACAAATTCTTTCTAGAAAGAAAAAAAATAATCCTGTATTAATAGGTGATCCGGGTGTAGGTAAAACTACAGTAATTGAAGGTTTAGCACTAAAAATTAATGAGGGTGATGCTCCTCGTACATTGTTAGATAAAAGAATTGTTTCTTTAGATTTAACTTCTTTAGTTGCTGGAACTAAATATAGAGGTCAATTTGAAGAAAGGATAAAAGGTGTGGTGGACGAACTAATGGACGCGGATGATATCATATTATTTATTGACGAATTACATACCTTAGTTGGTGCTGGTAACGCATCAGGATCAATGGATGCAGCTAACGTAATGAAGCCAGCTTTATCTAGGGGTGATTTACAGATTATAGGGGCAACTACATTAGATGAATTCAGAGAACACATTGAAAAGGATGGTGCATTAACAAGAAGATTTCAACAAGTAGTTATTGATCCACCTTCAATAGATGAAACTATTGAGATTTTAGAAAAAATAAAAGGTTCTTACGAAAAATACCATAAAGTTACTTATTTAGAGGATACTGTTATACAATGTGTTAAATTAGCTGACAGGTATGTAACAGATAGAGAGTTTCCTGATAAAGCCATTGATATTATGGATGAAGTTGGTGCTAGATCGCAAGTGAATGCAAAACCACCTAAAGTAATTAATGATTTAGAACAAGAGATTGTAGATATTAAAGACGAAAAAAACAGAGTGGTTAGGAGTCAAAAATATGAAGAAGCCGCTAAACTTAGAGATAAAGAAAGACAGGTAACTGAAAAATTAGAGGTAGAAAAAGATGTATGGAGGAATAACTTAGATAAAAAGAGAACAGTTATTAGTCCAGAAGATGTAAGTGAAGTAGTTGCATCGATGACAGGTATCCCATTAAAAAGATTATCTAACGATGAAGGTAAGAGATTATTAGATATGGAAAAGGTAATGAAAGGTTCTGTAATTGGGCAAGATGATGCAGTGGTTAAAATTGCTAAATCACTTAGAAGGAATAGGGTAGGTATTAGAAACCCTAAGAAACCCATAGGTTCATTTATGTTTTTAGGTCCAACAGGAACAGGAAAAACTCACTTAGCAAAAAGATTAGCCAAATATATGTTTGGTGATGAGGATTCATTAATAAGAGTAGATATGTCGGAATATCAAGAGAAACACGCAGTTTCTAGAATGGTGGGAGCACCTCCGGGATATGTAGGACATGAAGAAGGTGGACAACTAACTGAAAAAGTAAGAAGAAAACCATATTCTATTATTTTATTTGATGAGATTGAGAAGGCACATAAGGATGTATATAATATGTTGTTACAATTATTAGATGATGGACAACTAACTGATAGTTTAGGTAGAAAAGTAAATTTTAAAAATTGTATGGTTATAATGACATCAAACATAGGTATTAAAAAATTACAAGATTTTGGTACAGGTGTAGGATTCAATACTAAATCTTTATCTGACAATAAAGAAGCGTATAGAGCACAAATTTTAAATAAAGAGTTAAAGAAACACTTTCCACCAGAATTTTTAAACAGATTAGATGATGTAGTTATATTCAATCCACTAAAAGAAGATGAAATTGCACAAATAGTGGAATTAGAAATCGTAAAGATTGTTGGTAGAATTGAAGAATTAGGTTTTAATTTAAAAATACATAAATCTGCAAAAAAATTCTTATGTGAAACTGGATATGATGAAGAATATGGTGCAAGACCATTAAACAGAGCAATACAAAAATATGTAGAGGATCCAATTTCAGAAGAAATATTAAAAGATAATATTAAACAAGGACAAACTATTAGTATTTCTTATAGTAAAGTAAAAGAAAAAATAGAAGTTAAGGTAGGTTAGTAGTATTTTATTTGGTAGATTAAAATATTTTTCTTATATTTGTATAAATCAAACAATATGAAAAAGTTAATCACATTATTATTAGTATTAGTAAGTTTAAGTAGTTATACACAAAATGATACCATTGAACAAGATTTGGATGAGTGGGAAGATAGTTTTAATTCTTCCCTATTATTCGATTTGGATGAGTTTGCATATGACGTATCTAAGATTCAATACGATAAAGATAGTTTAGAGTATTATTTTATAGTACATTTAGAAAACTATTTAGATAGTGTTTTTCCTAAACATAAAAATATCACTTTACAAAGACTTCCAGTATTAGATAGTTGTGCTAAACACCATACCACATATCTAACTCAAATGGTTAATAGTGATAATCCCGATAAAACTTTTTTAATTACTCACAGTGAGTCTTATGAAACAATAGGGTTTAAATATGTTGGTAATGATACCATTATAGAAGATGATTATGATAGATATAGATATTATAGAGACAAAATGGGTTTTGAGGAGGTGCAGTCGGATGGTAGTTCCCTACATTTTAATGGTGAAATTTTACACGTTAATAATGTAGGATTAATTACTGATTATCATTATGGGGTTTCACACTCAGACGTATCAGAAGAAATATTAATTGGATTTTTAAATTCTCCACCCCATAAAACCGCATTACATATACATAATAATGTGTTTGTGGGTATATCTATTCTTTATAGGGGTACATCTATGGTTTGTGTTGTATACACTATGAATAGGTACGTAGAACCTAATTGGAGAAATTAAGTTCCGAATTTACTACCAAAACTAAAAAAACTATGTT